>Ga0265338_10003744_pt1 | contig 21131 bp, 22 predicted proteins | sample 42126metaG_FD_193579 | JGI IMG/M metagenome (GOLD analysis project Ga0265338, IMG submission 193579) | Rhizosphere microbial communities from Carex aquatilis grown in University of Washington, Seatle, WA, United States - 4-21-26 metaG | ecosystem: Host-associated > Plants > Roots > Rhizosphere... | reverse complement strand
CGACGTGCGGCTGATCCGCCTGGCCCGCGAGGACCACGTGACGACGGGGTGACCCGTTTCGCTGCTCCGGCGATGCCTGCTGAAGCCTCAGGTCATGGTGCTCGGATCAGAAGCCCGGCTGAACCGGTGAAACGGTCAGGTCGTCGGCGTACCAGGAGTACACCCGGCCGGTGGAGTCATCGCCGAGCTGGAAATTGCTCATCGCAACGGTGCCCAGATTCTGGCCCCCCAGCACCGAACTCGAGCCCGTCGGAGTGCCGAACTGGACCGCGGTGCCGTCCAGCCATACCTGCATCGTCCCGGCCGTCTCATTCACGGCGAAAGTCACCTCATGCCAGCCGCCGGGCGCAATCGCGGTATTCGCGAGGTAGCTGGCCTTGGTGATGTTGTTGAGCACCTTGATCGTTCCGTTCGCGCTGAGGTACACCTGTGCCACCTGGGCGGCGGGGCTGGTCGGCGTGGCCTGGGTGCGCAGGCCAAAGAGGGTCATGGCCGTCGATTGACTGGCTACATTGACCCAGCCCTGCGCGTAGACGGTGGGTGAGGCCACGGGCAGCGGCTGCAGCGCGAACGCCTGGCCGCCGGTGCTGGACAGCTGTGCCGCGTATGAGCCAGCGTGGACAACGCCGGCCTGCACGGCGACCGGGCCCGTCACCGGGCTCCATCCGGCGAGGGTTCCCGACTCGAAACCGGTGCTGAGCAGCGGCGTGGTCACGGTGTTCGAGGTGCCGGGCGGCGATGTCGTCCCGCCCTGGTCGACCGCTGTGACCGAGTAGGTATAGGCGGTGCCCGGCTGAGCTGTGGAATCCAGGAAGGACGTCGCCGAGCCCGGGACGCTCGTCAGCGGTGTGCCATTCCGGGTGACCTGGTAGCTGGCTATGGCGCCACCTGTCTCACTGGATGCGCCCCAGGCCAGCTGGACTGACGTGGCCGAAGTAGCGGTGCCGGTGACGTTGGACGGCGTGGAGGGGGCCGGCGGCGTGAAGGTGTAGCTCTGGGTGTCGAACTCCTGGCCGGCCGCATTGACTGGATCCACCGTGACCGTGTTGCCCGAGACGGTGATCTTCAGGAAGTTGTTCACCTGGGCGTCGGAGGTCGGTGCCGTCGCGGCGCCGCACTTGGAGCCCCGGCCAGCGCTGTAGGACCAGCCGATGGCATAGGCGTCCCACGACGAGCACCCTTTCCCCGCTACCGGCTGAACCAGCCCGCCACCGCCGCCCGTAACGTAGCTGACCATCGTGTTGGGCCCCGCGGTGGTGTTGCGCTCGTAGTCGTGTGCATGCCCGCTAAAGGCGATGCCCACCCCGCTGCGCGCCAGCAGCGGTTCGAGATCCTGTTGCAGGTAGGCGTCGCTGTCCTGGGTCGCGTTGTCGGAACGAAGCGGGAAGTGGAAGAAGGCCAGCTTGACGCCACCCGGGTGGGCCTGGAGGTCGCTGACCAGCCACTGGTACTCTTCGTCTCCGGGCAGGAAATGGGCGTCCGCGTCGACCTGGTAAATCTTGCAGTTGGCGGTGCCGGCGGTATACGGGCAGGCCGAGCCGGCGGCGGTCCCCATGTTGGCGTCCGACCAGGACCCGTCAAGAACATAGAACCGGGCGTTGCCGGAGGAGAACGCGTACCAGTCCGACGGGTAGCTCGCCGGGGTGATCCCGTCTGGTGATGAGTACTGTTCCATGGCATACGCCCCGCCAGCGCCGGCCGCGGTAGCTGACTCCGGCCAGGTGGTGAGGCCGTTGGAGTTCTGGCCGTGGTTGCCGTCCGCGGCGAACAGCGGAATTCCGCCGGTCAGCGGCCAGTAGCTCGGCCCGAAGACGTCGCTGATCTCGGTCAGGTTGGGCGTGCCGACACTGGTGCCGGTCTCCTCAAGGTCGCCGTAGTTGTAGTTGCCGCCGTCGTTGTAGGCGATGTCTCCGACCGCTATCGCGAACCGGGCTCCCGAGGATCCGATGAGGCTGTCGATCGCCGCCTGGCTGGTGTTCACCGAGGTCGGTGTGTTGCTCCCACGGTCGGACGTCTCACCGAGGTCACCGACCACATCGAACGTGAGCGGCTTCACCGACCCGGTGCTGACCGGGTCGAGGGTGGTGAAGGTGCCATAAGGCTGCGACGCTGGCAGCAGGTCGACAGCGGTCGGGCCGGAGCCGAACACCTCGTAACAGTAGGTGGTGCCTGGCGTCAGGCCGGTGACCGGGACGGAGGACTGGTAGTCCAGTCGGCTCGGGTAGGTGGTCGGCGGGTTGGGCGAGACCCGCACCTGGGTGACCATGCCTGAGACCACCGGGACGCTGCTCGCCGTGCAGTTGCCGAGCGGCCCGTAGTACAGGGTGCCGTGGATGTTCGGGTTGGTGGCCCATGTCACGGCGGCGGCTGTCTGCGTCAGGTCCGTTACGTATGGCGCGCGGGCCAGCACAGAATTGAAGCCGCTGTAGGGCGTCGTCGGGACCGGCCCGGGCCCACTGCCGTAAACCGATGCCCCGGCGGTAGCGGGCAGGGCCGCGGCCATCAGCACCACCGCAGCAGACAAGGCGGCCGGAAAAGTGAGAGCGCGAACCCGCATGCCAACCCCCCCTCGGGTTGCCCATTAGACGCGGGGCTACCCAAACAGGTTTACGAATCCCCCAGGAGAGTCATTGAGGGTGTTTCGGAACAAGTTGTGCGCGCCAGGCACTTAGCGGGACGCCGCGAACCGAGCGTCTCAATCCGGGCCCCGCGAACGGTTATCCAGCAGTCGGACCGGCCGCGACCCGGCCGCGACCCGGCCGCGACCGGAGACAGCGCAGTCATCTGGATGCAGACTCGATCTGTGCGGCCGGGCAGGATGTGACGGGAGAGGCGGCGATATGGGGATTTTCGATCGGAAGAAGCATGAGCCTCCCGCCGGCCGGAGGTCGGTTGCTGAGCTGAGGGCGCTCGCCCAGCAGATGCAGGCGCAGGCTATGAGCCAGGCCGCTGCCTTCCAGCAGGCCCAGGAGGGCGGACCGGGGCCAGCGGCCGGTTCCATGACGTGGGTCCGGCAGGTCATGGCGATTGTGGCGCCGCCCGGGCCGGGGTTCGTCAAGCGCTGCACGTGCGCGGTGTGCGGCGCACCGAAGAAACTGCCGACCGTCACAGCGTACGTGTACTGCGATTACTGCGCGTCGCTGATCGATTTCGACTTGCGCCAGGCGTGTGAGGGGGACACGGCGCCTGGCCCCCAGTACGCCGCCATCGTGAACGGCACGCTGGCGGCCGCGCAGGCGGCGGTAGCCGCCGGTGATCGCGATGCGTACCGCGATCTGCAGAAGACAGTGTTCGAGGCGTATGTGGCGGGCGTGCCGATGGCCGTCTCGCACCGGGCCAGGAACGATCCGGGCTACCGGCGGGCTTATGTCGGCTACATGGCCGAAGCTGCCGTGGCCCGCGCCTTCGATCCGGCCGCCCGGGCGCTGGAGGCCGAGATGAAGCACCGGGTGATGGCGCTGCGCTACAGCGGGAACATGATGTCGCCCACGGTGCAGCCTGATTCCTTCTGGCCCATGGTCGATACGCTGGAAAAGCAGATCGAGCAGGGAAAGGCTCTGTACCGCTCCGCTGGGCTCGCCGAGCTTGACCCCGACCACGCTGCGCACCTGACGGGCACGTTCCTGTGGTCGGGCTTCTGCCAGGGCTGGCTGGCCATGCTGCCGGCCGAGACGGCGCCCCAGCTTCTGGAGCGGGCCGGCCTGACGAACGAGTACGTGCCGGTGCAGATGGAAGGCGGCCAGCCGCGGCACTGCGGCGGCTGCGGCGGGGAGATGCACGCGTTGCCGGACGCCAAGGCGGTCATCTGCGATGGCTGCGGCCGCAAGATCGACGTGGGCGGCGCCGAAATCCCGTGTGCGAACTGCGGAGGCTCCTTCACCTTTCCGTCCGGCGCGGACCACATCGCCTGCCCCTTCTGCCGGTCGGAGGTGCGCCGAGCCGGAATCCGCTGACCCTAGCTGGCGCTGGCCGTCGTCGCGGCCTGGATGAGGGCACTGAGCAGGGGGTGCGGCTGCCCCGGGCGGCTTGAGGTCTGGTGCACGAACAGGGTGCCCAGGAAAAACCGATGGCCCGGAAGTTCCACCACGCGGACTTCATCGTCCTGGTCCACCCCGCTGACGACCAGGCCGCCGGCGGTCGGTGGTGGGCACCCAGCTCGCCGTGAGCTCCTGGCCGGCCTGCGCACAGGCCTGCTCAAGTGCCGTTGTGCTGGCCCGGTGAGTGTCGTTCGCCGGCTGATAGTCGCCGATGATGCCGATCCTGACCATGTCCGGGAGTCTTCCAGCATTGACTGCGGCGGGCCACTGGGATTGTGCCCGGTGGCAGCGGCGGGGGGGGTGCGGGGAGGATAGGCAGGATGAGGACGAGGCGGCTCGGGCGCAGCGGGGTCGAGGTCACCGAACTGGGATTCGGCGGTGGGCCGCTCGGCGGCCTGTTCGCGCCCCTGGACGATGACACAGCCGCCGGGGCACTGGCGGCCGCCTGGGACTGCGGGATCCGTTACTTCGACACCTCGCCGCACTACGGCATCGGGCACTCCGAGCGCCGCACCGGCCACTTCCTGCGCAGCCAGCCCCGAGGGGAGTTCACGCTGTCGACTAAGGTCGGCAGGCTGCTTGTCGAGCAGGATCCGGCCGGGCGCATGGACGAGAGCTTCGAGGTGCCCGCGACGCACCGCCGGGTGTGGGATTTTTCCCGGGACGGCATCATGCGCAGTGTCGATGACTCGCTCACCCGGCTCGGCGTCGACCGGATCGACGTGCTGTTCCTGCACGACGCAGAGGAGCATTTCGAGGCCGCGCTCCGCGAGGGTTACCCAGCGCTCGCTGAGCTGCGCGGGCAGGGAGTGACCGGCGCCATCGGCGCGGGCATGTACCACACCGCCAAGCTGACCAGGCTCGTCCGGGAGGCGGACATCGATGTGGTGATGCTGGCCGGCCGCTACACGCTGCTCGACCACAGCGCCCTGGCTGACTTGCTGCCCGCGTGCGCCGAGCGCGGCGTCTCCGTGCTGGCGGCGTCAATCTTCAACTCGGGCCTGCTGGCCACGCCGCGGCCGGTCACTGGAGCGCATTTTGACTACGCGCCCGCGGCACCAGAACTGCTGGCCCGGGCGCACCGCATCGCCGATGTCTGCGAAGCGCACGGCGCGACCCTCCCGCAGGTCGCGATGGCATTCCCGCTGCACCACCCCGTTGTCGCCGGCATCGTGGTCGGCATGCGCTCGGCCGCGGAGGCGCGGCGCAACGCCGCATCGTTCGAGGCGGGCGTGCCGGCGCAGGTGTGGGCCGACCTGCGCCGCGAAGGCCTCCTCGACGAGCGCGCACCGTTAAGCCCATAACCGGGCGCACCGGGTGGCACCGGTTATTTCGGTGGCAGGCTGCGGGCGTGCGCGACGCCACGTGACACCCAGCGGCGCAGGTCATCGTCCTCGGCGCAGATGCTGGCGTCGACCACGATCCAGCCCTTCATCGGCCGGCCGGTCATGTCAAACGGGCGGGTGCCCGGCTCAGCCAGCAGCGTGCCCTGCTGCCCGGGGTCGGTGCGGACGAGTAGGTCATCCCCGTAGACCCCGACGGCCATATTCCCGCCGAGCAGGACGGCGAGGCCGCCGAACATCTTCTTCTGGGCCAGTCCGGCCTCTTCGCCGAGGACGTCCAGCAGCCGGATGGCCAGCCCTTCGTCGTACGCCATGACGGCATGGTGGCACAGGGATGGGCGTCCGTCATGTGCGTGAGCTGCCTACAGGTACTGCCCGGTGCCGCTGGTGGCCAGCGGCCGGGCAGAGCGGGTGGGGCTGTGGCCACTACGCAGGGCATACAGTTCAGCCAGCGTGACGGGCGCGTCGGGCCCGGCTGGCCGGCCTAGCCAGCTGGCCGCCTGGGCGGGAGAGAACCGCCCCATCTCGACCTGGGCCAGGCACCGGCCCGGCCGCATCACGGCCGGGTGCAGCCGGCGGAGGTCCTCGTTGGTCGTGATCGCGACCAGCACCCGCGTGCCCTGTCCGAGCATGCCGTCGGTCAGGTTGAGCAGCCGGGCCAGCGCTGATCCCGCAGAATGATTCTGGGTGCCCTGGATCAGCTCGTCACAGTCCTCCAGGAGCAGCAGCCGCCAGCAGGGGCTGTCGTCGTCGGGGTCGTAGCCGATGATGACGTCCATCAGGTATCCGGGATCGTTGAGCAGGATCTCGGGGTCAAGCACGTAGTCCGCCTGGCACCAGGCCTGCCATTCGCGGGCGAGCGTGCGCAAGACAGTGGTCTTGCCGGTACCTGGCGCTCCATGCAGCAGTACCAGCCTGCCGTCCACGGCGTCCCCGGTGACCGTCATCAGGCCCGCGAGCGCGGTCGCGGTCACCAGCGGGTAGTTGGACTGGACTGACTCCCACGGCTCCGAACTCACCCGCCGGGCCGCGCGGCAGGGGCCACGGCGCGGTGAGCGGTGCCAGAATCCCATGCCGACCATGTTGCCGTCGGCGCGCCGCTCCACGGCCGCGTCCCTGATGGCGAGCGTGAGCACCGAGCCCGCCAGGTCCTCGGCGACCGCGGTGACACTGATCTCGGCGCCACCGGTGTGCCAGCGCACGATCCGGATGGTCCACCCGTCCCCGCCGGCCAGGACAGTCTCGCGGTCGGGCTCCGTTACGCTGCGGAGCACTGTCGCACCAGGTGGAAGCAGGGAGACACCCGGCCGGATCTCGTCCAGCCGGGTGGTGCTGGCGTAAGGCTGGCTTCCGTTCACGAACGCGGCCAGCGCCAGCGCGTCCAGCATGTCACCCGGCGTATCGGTGTCGTCAATGTTGATCATTCCCGGCAGCAGGCGCGCAGGATCACGGTCCGTGGCGTCGCCGATGGCCACGAGCCGGGGCACTGCCTGGCCGGAAATGGTCACGGTGACAATGCTGGAGCCCGGTTACCTGGCATGTACACCGGTTTCCGCCCGGTCATCGGCGCAGTGCTCCTGACCTGACGGCCGAAGGCCGGCGATCGTCGCCTCGCTGCTACCGTTCCGCCATGGGTATCCCGCTCAACGAAGCGACGCTCAGGCTGGTCGATGGGAAGAACTACGCGGTCCTGGCCACGGTCAATCCCGACGGCAGCCCGCAGACCTCCGTGGTGTGGGTCGGCCGCGACGGCGGCGACCTGTTGTTCTCCACTGTGGAGGGGCGCGTTAAGCACCGCAATATGCGGCGCGACCCGCGCGTCAGCATCAGCGTGATCGACTCCGCGGACCCGGAGAACTACATCGAGTTGCGTGGCCGGGTATCGATGACGCCAGACGTCGGCCGGCGGCTCGACACTCAGCTCTCCTGGAAGTACGACGGCAGGGACCCTGGCGAGGACCGGCCTGGCGCGATCCGCGTGGTTGTGCGGATGGTGGTGGAGAAGGCCACCGGACATGCGGCATAACCCAGGCAGCAGTGATTCATCGCGGCAGCCAAGAGCGGATATTTGGTAGCACGAGGCTCGGCGTGATCTCTGCGCCGCAACGGCCTGCTCTGATCTACGGATCTGTGAGGCTAAAGCGCCGGCGGCCTCCGGCTGGCCTGCCCAGGCGGATCTGCCCGGCCAATAGTCGGCCAGTACGCAGCCGGTCCCTACCCGCCGCCACGGTACCGCCGAACGGAACCGGGCTGGCCGGCGCCCAGGCTCGCGCCGGACGCGGTGGCCAGCCCGGCCGCACGGACCGCCAGCACGATACCGCAGCAGCTGGCCGCCAGGCTCACCGCCAGCGCCGCGGCCAGGACGGTGTTCCTGCGGTGCCATCCGGCGATCTTCCGGGCCACATGCATGTCCGGCCTCCCGGATGGCCCGCGCCGCGTCCGCAGGCAGCCCTGCCCGAGGATGCTATTCCTGACCAGAGCCGACCCCGCTCACAAAGGCCGCAGAACCGGGTCAGCATCCCTTCCTGGACCGCCCCGGATAGATGGGATGGCCGCCTGTTGGCGTCGGTATCGCTGGCGGCGCGGTGAAGCGGCGCGGTTAAGATGCTGCCGGAGGCAGGAGGTCCGGCAGAATGACGCCCGGGCGTGGGACTATCGCAGAAGGTTTGATGGCGTAATCACCTGACGGCAAGGACGGGTGTCACCTCCATGACGATGCCAGGCTGGGACGCGTCGTACGCTTCGGGCACGCCTGCGCCGTGGGACATCGGCCGGCCTCAGCCGGCCTTCGTCCGGCTGGCGGAGGGTGGCCTGCTCTCCGGGCGGGTGCTGGACGCGGGCTGCGGCACCGGGGAACACGCGCTGCTGGCCGCGGCGCACGGCGCGGACGCGGTGGGCATCGACATCTCGCCGCGGGCCATCGGTCAGGCACGCGAGAAAGCCGCCGCCCGTGGCCTGGCGGCCCGCTTCGAGGTCGGCGATGCGCTGGGACTCGGGCAGTCCGGGATGACCTTCGACACGGTCATCGACAGCGGGTTGTTCCACGTCTTCGACGACCAGGAGCGTGCCCGGTACGTCACCAGCCTGGCGTCGGTGCTGGAGTCCGGCGGCACCTGCTACCTGATGTGCTTCAGCGACCGCCAGCCCGGTGACTTCGGCCCCCGGCGGGTGCGCCGGGACGAGCTCACCACCGCCTTCGGTGACGGGTGGACCGTCACCGACATCGCGGCGGACACCTTCGACATCGGTCCCGGACTGGGCAGCACGACCGCACAAGCCTGGCTGGCCACCATCGGCCGCAGCTGACCTATCGGCCGCAGCTGACCCGGCGGCGGCCGCTGGCTCGCCCGCCTTTATCCCGGCCCGATCAGGTCCCACTTGTTGCCAGCGATGTCGCGGAATATGGCGACGCGGCCGTATGGCTCGGACCGTGGTGGGGTCACGAACTCCACGTCAGCGGACAGCATCCGCAGATATGCCGCCTCGAAGTCCTCGACCCGGAGGAAGAAACCAACCCGCCCGGCGACCTGGCTGCCCACGACGGCGGCCTGGTCCGCGCCATCGGCTCGGGCCAGCAGCAGGCCCGTTGCCGCCCCCGGCGGCCGGACCACGACCCACCGCTTGGGCTGCCCGTCGTTCGTCAGGGCCGGAGTGTCCTCCACGAGCTCAAAGCCCAGCGCGTCGACGAAGAAGCTGATCGCTGGGTCGTATTCCTTGACCACGATGGCGATGAGGCCGAGATGCACGGCGCAAGCATATAGAGGTCTTGCGCCCTGGCCCCCGCGGCGAGGCGGCCCGGCGGCAGGACTGACGATCTCCCCGGCCCCGCTCTCCAGCGCCAGTCTCAGCCGCTGCCAATTCCATAACCACGCTCGTCGCGGCGGCGAGAATAGACGGTTTCGCTTCTCACCGGGCAGTCACGGGCTCACTGGCATTGGCTGTCATGGTGGCGCGACGGAGCAGTATCTGACCGTCAGGGAAAAGGCTTGGGGTGCGCACGCGGCGCTGGGCAGAGGGCTGGCTACGCTTCTTAAGTGAACCCGCGTTTTCCCGGGGGGGAATACAGGGAGGCAGCAGCATGGCACGAGGCATTCAGGTGGGCGACAAGGCTCCCGACTTCACCCTCCCGTCGCAGTCCGGTGAACCGGTCCGGCTGGCCGACCGGCTGGGGCAGCAGGTTGTCGTCTTGTACTTCTACCCCAAGGACGACACCCGCGGCTGCACGGCCGAGGCGTGCGCCTTCCGGGACAGCCACGAGGTCTTTACCGACGCTGGTGCCGAGGTGATCGGGGTCAGCTCCGATCCGGTCGGCAAGCACGCCGCCTTCGCCGACAAGCACAAGCTGCCGTTCACGCTGCTGAGCGACCAGGGCGGCCAGGTCCGCAAACGCTACGGGGTACCAGCGGTGCTCGGCGTGCTGCCCGGCCGGGTCACCTACGTGATCGACCGCCAGGGCACGGTCCGGCACGTCTTCAACTCGATGATCAGCATCGGCCAGCACGTCAGGGACGCGCTGGAAGTGGTCCGGCAGTTGCAGGCCGAACAGCCCGCCTGACGGCTCCCGCCCCGGCCGCCGTGGTCCGCACCGGAGTGCTTTTCCTGACCAAGTGCCGGGCGGCTCGTCACGAAGCGCCTGGCGGCACGCCACCGGAATCCACGGTGGCGATGGCCTGGCGGATGTAGTCGGCCAGGGTGGCCGGATCGGCCCGATCCGGCCAGTGCCATACCTGTTCCGGGGTGAAGATCACCAGTTCGGGTTGGCCGCCGGCGAGGCTGCGGCCTGCCCGGGACCGGATCCGCAGCATGGCGCGGCCGCCGACGTCTTCGGCATTCCACGGCATAATGGTCAGCTCATACCCCAGGTCGCCCAGGTCGCCCTCGACGGCCCCGTACTGGGCCGGGCGCCGGTACCACGGGTATTCGCGCCGGTCCCGGAACCGCCCGCCGAGAAAGTCGGCCGCGCACCGCAGGGTCTCGTTGGCCGCGGCGCGGTCACCTGGGGTGCCCAGCGCCGCGATACCAAGCCGGATGACGGGCACCAGGATGACCAGCAGCAGCGCACTGAAGAGGATGAGCAGGAACCATGTCATGGCAGGTTCCGCGCCGGGACGTGCACACGACAAATGGTATAGAGCGCGTTGGGGCCGTTTGCCGGGTTGGCCGGGTCTATTGGCTCTGGCGCGGGCCAGGCCGGCCGCCGAGGTTGGACTGAGACGGATTTTCGAGTCGGCGCGGCACGAGTGGCCGGCCCGGCGGGGGAAGGGGGTCCGGATGAGCAGCCGCTCGCTCTCGGCGTCCCAGCCTGGCCCGCTGGACCGGCTGAGCGCGCTTGACGTGAGCAACCTGCGAGTCGAGGGCCACGGTGTGCCCATGCATGTCGCGGCGCTGGCCATCGTTGACGGGGCACCGCTGCTTGATGCTGACGGACGGCTGCGGCTGGACGAGATACGGGCGGACCTGGAACGGCGCCTGCACCTGGCGCCTCGTCTGCGCCAGGTGCTGTGCCGGATGCGCCCCGGGCTGGGGCCGCCGGTGTGGGCTGACGACGCGAGATTTGACATCCGGCAGCATGTGCGGGCCTGCGCGGTCCCCGCGCCGGGCGATGAGGCGGCCCTGCTGGCGCTCTGCGCGGCGCTGAACGAACCGCCGCTGGACCGCTCGCGCCCACTGTGGGAGGTGTGGCTGCTGCCCGGGCTCGCCGATGGCCAGGCCGGCCTGCTCATCCGCGTGCATCACGCGCTCGCTGACGGCATCGCCGCGCTGGCGATGATCGGCGTGCTGTTCGACAGCGCCCCAGCCGCACCGCCCCCGGACGCACCGCTCCCGGAGGCACCGCTCCCGGACGCACCGCTCCCGGAGGCACCGCCCCCGGACGCACCGCTCCCGGAGGCACCGCCCCCGGACGCACCCGCGTGGCGGCCCCGGCCAGCGCCCAGCGCCTCGCGCATGTTCGCTGACATCGTGCGGCACTACGCTGCCGCCGTGATGGCTGCCCCGTCCCGGCTCGGCCATCCGGCCCGCGTCATTCACCGGGCGGGCTCGCTCGTGCGCCAGGTGCGCCAGCTTGCTGGCGAGGGCCGGGCACCGAAGCTGTCGTGGAACCGGCCGGCCGGAACGGGCCGTCGCCTGATGCTCGTCCGGGCTGACCTGGCCGCCGCGAAGGCGGTGGCCCGCGCCCATGGCGCGACGGTGAATGATGTGATGCTCGCCGCCGTCGCGGGCGGGGCGGGCCGGCTGCTGGCCAGTCGCGGTGAGCTAACGCCTGGGCTGGCGCCCAGGGCCTCGGTCGCGGCCTCAACCCGTGACCCGCGCGACATGGCAGGCGGCGGTAACCAGGTCGGGATCATGCTGGTGCCGCTGCCGGCCAGTGAGGCCGACCCGGTCCGCCGGCTGGCCGAGATCACCCGGGCGACCCGGGAACGCAAACGCCGCCCGCCGTACCAGCCAGCCGGCCGTGTCGCCCAGCGGTGGATGGTCCGGTCAATGTCCCGCCAGCGGCTGGTCAACCTGTTCACCAGCAACCTGCCCGGGCCGGCCGCCCCGATGTACTTCGGCGGCGCGCGGGTCCTTGAGATCTTCCAGATCGGTGTCGTCCAGGGCAATGTCACCGTAGCGGTCGGCATGCTCTCCTACGCCGGGCAGCTGGGTTTCAGCATTGTCGCGGACGCGGATGCCGTCCCCGACCTGACGATTTTCGCCGACGGCCTGTCAGATGCCCTCAGCCAACTGGGAGCCGGCTGCGCTGACCCCGCGCCCCGGCAGCAGCGGACCGGTCCGGGACAGGCGGAGACAGCCCCGTAGCATCATGATCAGCGGGATTACCAGTAACCGGGCCGGGGTCCGGCGTAGGGAGGCGGACATGGCGGATGGTCCGCGGGGGGACGTTGCGCTCGGAGTGCGGCCCGGTCAGCGCGCGCCGCTGCCTGATCGCCTGGTGGCCGCCGTGGACGCCCTGCGCGAGCGGCCCATCGCCGTCACCGACAAAGGCTTCGGCCGCATCGCGTCGGCCGGCCCGGTCACCGCGGCCAGCCTGGCCGCGCGGCGTCCTGCGCTGCTGAACGCCGGTTTTGACCTGCCCGTCCTGGTCCTGCACGAGGCCGCGCTGAACCAGAACATCGAGGCCATGGCGGCTTACTGCGCCGCGGTGAGCGTGCGGCACGCGCCGCACGGCAAGACGACGATGGCGCCCCAGCTGATCGCCCGGCAGCTCGCCGCGGGCGCCTGGGCCATGTCGGCGGCCACCATCGCGCAAGCCCAGGTGTACCGGGCCTTCGGGGTGCCGCGGGTGGTGATCGCCAGCCAGCTCACCGAACGCGGCGCGGTCGAGTGGCTGGGCCGCGAGCTGGCCGCCGATCCCGATTTCGACTGCTACACCTACGCGGACAGCGTAGCCGGGGTCCGGCTGCTCAATGAAACACTGCTTTCCGCCGCGGCCAGCCGGCCGCTGAACGTGCTGGTTGAGCTGGGGTATCCCGGCGGCCGGACCGGCTGCCGGAGCATCAGTGACGCGGTCGCCCTGGCCGCCGCCGTCGACGCGGCACCGACGCTGACCCTGGCCGGCGCGGCCGGCTTCGAGGGCGGCATCCACCACGATGATCCCGCGGCGGCGCTGGCCGCTGTCGCCGCGTTCTGCGCGGATCTTCGCACCCTGGGCGATCTGCTGCCTGGCCCGCAGCCGGATGCCCGCCACCCGCGCATCCTCAGTGCCGGCGGCAGTGCCTACTTTGACGTGGCGGCGCGCGAACTGTCCGCGGTGCGCGCCGGGCAGCAGCCTCCCCAGGTAGTGGTGCGCAGCGGCGCCTACATCACCCACGATCACGGCCACTACGCGGCGACCGGCCCCGGCCACCGGGCCGGCTCCGCCCCGACGGGGTCCATGCCCGGCCCAGAGTTCGCCCCGGCCCTGGAACTGTGGGCGGCGGTGCTGTCTGTGCCGGAGCCCGGCCTGGCCGTCGTGAACGCGGGCCGCCGCGACGTGTCCTGCGATCAGGGCATGCCGGTGCCACTGCGCATCCGGACGGCCGCGGCGGGCGGCTCCGGCGCGGGGGAGCACAGCGCGGGGGAGCACAGCGCGGCGGGCATGCAGATGATCAAGCTTGACGACCAGCACGGTTACCTGCGCATCCCGGTATCCAGCGAGCTTGCCCCGGGCGACCTGGTCGGCATGGGCATCACCCATCCGTGCACCACCTTCGACAAGTGGCGGGTCATCCCGGTGGTCGATGCGGAGTATCACGTCATCGACGCCGTGCACACGTTCTTCTGACACCGCCGTACATGATTGCGGTGCTCGGCCAGCCCGGGGGCCAACCCCCGGACCCCCGGGCGTAACCCCCGCTCATGATCGCGGTGGATCCACGGTCGCCCGCAGCCAGCAAGCCACCGCGATCATGAGCGGCGACATGCCAGCGGGTTACATGACGGCGAGCTGGCCGCCGTCGATGACCAGGCCGGTTCCGTGGATGAACGACGCGTCATCGGAGGCCAGGAACGCGTAGGCGGCCGCCACCTCGTCGGCCGTGCCCGCCCGGCGCAGCGGTATCCGGTCCCGCGCGTAGGCCTCCTCGAATCCCGGCTGCAGCCGCGCCGAGATGGCCGCGTTCAGCGGCGTGCTGATGTAGCCGGGGCACAGTGCGTTGACCCGGATTCCCCGCTCACCCAGCTCGACCGCCATCGTCTTGGTCAGCAGCAGGACGCCGCCCTTGGACGCGTTGTAGTGCGCGTAGTCCTCCTCGCCGGCGACCCCGTTCGTCGATGACATGTTGATGATCACCCCGGCGCCGCGCCGTGCCATGTGCCTGCTGACGGCCTGCGCCACCAGGAACATCCCCCGGAGGTTGACGGCGACTATCTGATCCCATTCCTGCGCCGGGATGTCAAGGAACGCGGTGCGCACGGAGATGCCGGCGTTGTTGGCCAGCACGTCCACGCCGCCCAGGGCCGCCTCGGCCGCCTCGGCCAGCCGCGCGACGTCGGACTCCAGGCTGACGTCGCAGGCCAGCCCCGAGACCGGGCCGACGCCGGCCAGGTCAGTCACGGCCCGTTCCACCTCGGCGGCGTCCAGGCCGCACAGGAAGACCCGGCATCCTTCTTCCAGGAAGCGTCGCGCCGCGGCCAGCCCGATCCCGCTACTGCCGCCGCTGATCAGGACTCCCTTGCCGGCCAGTCCGCGCATGTCCCACGCCCCAGATCCTCGTTGTCGCAACTGCCCGCACGCTCAGGGCCGTCTGCCCAGTCGGGCCAGCCGGCGTCGGCCACCCAGGGCAGCCGCGCCTCCCACAAATTAGCGGCGATCCGGCATCTGGTCTATGATTCCGTCTACCGGAATGGGATCAACGCTCTGTGGGAGTGGTGCGTGCAGGCCAAGGACGAGTCTCCGGTCACGAGCGTAGATCGCGCGCTACGGATCCTCACCGTTATCGGCGGTGCGTCCCGCGGGCTCTCGCTGGACGAGCTGTCCGGCGCCCTGGACATCCCGAAGAGTTCCCTGCACCGGATACTCGCCGCGCTGAAATACCGCAGGTTCGTGGCCCAGCCGGAGTCGGGCGGTTCCTACTTCCTCGGCACGGAACTGCTGGCGACCGCCTTCCGCTTCTCGGACATGCTCGACCTGCGGGCCCTCATCCACCCGCTGCTGGCCCGGCTGCACGGCGAACTGAACGAGACGGCGCATATGGCGGTGCTGGACGGTGCCGAGGTCGTCTACCAGGACAAACTTGACGCATCACACTCGATCAAGCTGTTGTCCGTGATCGGCGGCCGCAACCCCGCGCATGCCACCGGGGTCGGCAAGGCGCTGCTCGCCTGGACCTACCCCACTGATGAGGCCGTGGCGGCGTGGGTCACCGTCTGGTCGCCGCTGGCGGCGCGGACCCGCCGGACGATCACCTCGGCCGCGAAACTGGCCGAGGAACTGGCCCTGGTGCGCGAGCAGGGCTACGCGCTGGACCTCGAAGAGAACGAGACCGGGGTCCGGTGCGCGGCCGTCCCCATCTTCCTGGGCCGGCCGGTCCCGGCGGCCGCGGTGAGCGTGACCGTGCTCGGCAGCCGCGCGGACGTCGCCCGGCTGGCCGAACTCGGCGGCTACCTCAGCCGGACCGCTGCTGAGTGGTCCGAGGTGCCGGCGGCCGGCGGCCCTGGGCATTGACACCTGCCAGGCCGGCTGAAATGCTCCAATGCGGGAATGCTATTCCGACATACGGAACACTTAACGATAAGGTGGCAGCGCATGTCCAAGGAGGCCGTGGGCGGCAGCCAGCCAGGCGGCGCCTACTCCCCGGGAATCATTGCGGAAGGCCGGTTCGTCTATGTGGCGGGCCAGGCACCGATCCGCGACGGTGTGGTCATCGGGGAGACCGTCGGCGAGCAGACCAAGGTCACGCTGGACAATCTTGCCGCGGTGCTGGCGAACGCCGGCGCGAGCCTGGCGGACGTCGTGCGGTGCGGCGTTTTCCTGGCCGACATGGCCGACTTCGCGGAGATGAACAAGGCGTACGCGGAAGTCTTCCCGCACCCGCTGCCGGCCAGGACGACGGTCGGGGTCCAGCTCGGCGGGTTCAAGGTGGAGATCGACTGCGTGGCCGTGCTGCCGGACCAGCCGGGGTCCGGGACCGGCTCGGAGGCCGTGGGTTGACCGCCGCACCGGTCCCACTGCCGGTGCCCGCCGCCACCCTCGGCGAGGGGCCCTGCTGGGACAGTTCGACAGGATCGCTGTACTGGGTGGACATCCCGGCCGGCCGGGTGCACCGGCTGGACGGCGACGGCGCACACCAGAGCTGGGACGCGGGCCAGGCGGTCGGCGCGGTCGTGCTGCGTGCCTCCGGCGGGCTGGTCCTCGCGGCCCGGAGTGGTTTCCTGACCCTGGACCCGGAGACCGGCGACGTCGCCCCGCTGGTCGCGATCGAACTTGCCGCCGGAGTTCGGATGAACGACGGCAAGTGTGACCCGGCCGGGCGCTTCTTCGCCGGCACGATGGCCGACGACGAGGCCCCGGACCAGGGCACGCTGTACCGGCTGGACCCCGATCACCGCGTCACCGAGGTCATCCCCGGGGTGACCATCTCCAACGGGATCGGCTGGAGTCCGGACGGCGGCACCATGTACTACATCGACTCAGCGACGCACCGGGTCGACGTGCTGGACTATGACCCGGCCACCGGCGCGATCTCCGGCCGCCACCCGTTCGCCAGCGTCGACGCGGGGGAGGCGGTACCCGACGGCCTCGCCGTGGACGCCGAAGGCTGCGTCTGGGTCGCGCTCTGGGACGGCGGGGCGGTATTGCGGTTCGGCCCGGACGGCCGCCTGAAGCAGACCCTGGAACTGCCGGTGCCGAGGGTGACCAGCTGCGCCTTCGGCGGTCCCGGCCTGGAAACCCTCTACATCACCACCGCAGCAGGCCCCGGCGATTCTGGCGGGGAACTGTTCGCCGCGACGCCCGGAGTCGCCGGCCTGGTGACCCATGCTTATCAAGGCTGAATGGCACAGCACCGGAAGCAGCCGGGCTGGATGCCCGGCGGGCTGGATGCCCGGCCCGGGACCGCCCACGGCCCGGCCCCGCCCGCTGCCCGGCCCGGTCTGCTGCCGAGCCCGCTTCGCCGCCCGCCCGGCTCGGCCGGGCCGAGCCCTATGACCGGAGGTCTCTTGTGATGCTCGCAACGGATGTGACGCGGTGAAGGCGCTGGTCTTCACCGGGCCGGCCGCGGTGGAGATGCAGGACGTCGCCGAGCCGCAGGTGGCCGCGGGCGAGGTGCTCGTGCATGTGCGGTCGGCCGGCATCTGCGGCAGTGAGCTGCACGGAGCCCGGACCCCAGGTTTCCGGGTCCCGCCGCTGATCATGGGGCACGAGTTCGCGGGGATGAGCGACAACGGCGACCCGGTCATCATCAACCCCATCCTGTCCTGTGGGACCTGCGACCTGTGCCTCGGCGGCCTCCGGCACGTCTGCCGCCAGCGCCGCATCGTCGGGGTGCACAGCGCGGGCGGGTTCGCCGAACGGGTCGCCGTGCCCGGCTCGGCGCTACGGCCGCTGCCGGACGGGATGAGCTGGGCCGTCGCCGCCCTGGTCGAGCCGGCGGCCAACGCCCGGCATGCCTGGAACCTGGCCGGCGCCCCGGCCGGCGGCCGGGTGGCGGTACTTGGATGCGGGGCCATCGGCCTGCTGTGCCTGCTCACCGCGCGGGCCGGCGGTGCGGCCCGGGTCGATGTGACAGACCTGTCCAGCGACCGGACCGCCGAGGCGCTCCGCCTCGGCGCCGCCGCGGCGGGGACGGCGCTCGACGGCGAGTACGACGTGATCTTCGACGCCGTGGGGTCGGCCGGCACCCGCGCCCAGTCGGTGCAGCAGCTGCGGCCCGGCGGGGCGGCGGTGTGGCTCGGGCTCGCGGACACCGCCGCCGGGTTCGACGGGGCCGGGCTGGTCCGCGGCGAAAAGCGGGTGCTGGGTTCGTTCGCCTACACCGACGAGGAGTTCGCGGCGACGGCGCAGCACCTGGCCGGCTGGGACGTGAGCTGGACGGACAGCTACCCGCTGGCGGATGGCGCGGAGATATTCACCGCGCTGATGAACGGTGCGCCGCAGCCGGTCAAGGCGCTGCTCACGCCCTGAGCCCGCTCCCGGAGCCGGGCCGGGACCGTGCCCGAACCGTGCCGTCCTGAGCCTTGACGGCCGATACGCCGAGGTACACAATGATCCCCAAGTCAAAGCAGAACGGCAATCCGTATCGCGGAATGCCGACGTCAAACCCGGTGCGGGTGGCCGCGACGAGAGGTGACCGATGAAGCGGATCGGCTTTCCGGTGGCAGCGGCCCTGGTGCTGCTCGTCGCGGCATGTTCTGGCGGATCATCCACCGGCTCCTCGGCGCCGGGCGGCGTCGTCAACCTGACCATGTGGGAGGGCTACACGCCGCCGCCACCGGCTAGCCAGGGCGCGGAGTTCGAGTCGCTGAAGGGGATCGTCGCCGCGTTCACCAAGCTGCACCCGAAGATCCACATCCGGATGGAGTACGTCAACAACGACTACGCGCTGCAGAAGGTCACCGTCGCGCTGCAGGGCGGCCAGCAGCCCGACATCTCCTATCAGTACGGCACCAACATGCCGCAGGTCAGCCAGTCCTCGCAGATCGTGAACCTGACCCAGGACGTGAAGCAGGCCTCGTTCGGCTGGAATGACTTCTTCCCCGGCGAGCGGGACGTGGCCACGGTGACCGGGAAGGTCTTCGGCGTCCCGGCACTGGTCGACAACCTGGCCGTTGTCTACAACACGAAGCTGTTCGCCCAGCATCACCTCACGCCGCCCGGCCCGGACTGGACCTGGAGCGAGCTCGCGGCGGACGCGAAGGCGATCGCCGACCCGGCCAAGAAGATCTTCGGCCTCACCTTCCCGGCGGACGGCAGCGAGACCACGGTCTGGGAGTACGAGGCGATGCTCTGGGAGGCCGGCGGCGGCATCCTGAACAAGGACAATTCCAAGGCCATCTTCAACTCACCGGCCGGGGTCAAGGCGCTGGCCACACTGCGCTCGATGCAGCAGGCCCACTCGCTCTACCTGGACTTCCATCCTGACGCGGGAACGAGCGAGAGCCTGTTCAACTCCGGCAAGCTCGGCATGATCATCACCGGCCCGTGGGACCTGTCCAGCTTCCCCGACGTGCACTACGGCGTGCAGGACATGCCGTCGTTCGCCCCCGGCGGCAGCCACCAGACGATCTCCGGCCCGGACAACTGGGTGGTCTTCAACAACGGGACGGCCCGGGTCAGCGCGTCCCTGGAGTTCCTGCGTTACCTGGCCTCTCCCGCCGTCCAGCTGAAGAACTCGATTGCCACCAGTGACCTGCCCACCCGCGCCTCGGTGCAGAAACTGCCCGGCTTCGCCCAGTTCAACAAGAAGTATCCGGGGGCCGGGACGTTCGCCGCGAACCTGGCCAACGTGAAGCAGGCCCGCCCGCAGATCGCGACCTACCCCCGGGTGTCCGCCGCGCTCGGCCGGGAGGTCGTCGCCGCCCTGCTCGGCCAGGCCGCCCCGCAGGCCGCGCTGAACTCCGCCGCCCAGCAGTCCGACTCCTACCTGTCGGTGGCCGGGTAGCGGACGGCAGATGCGCATCCGCCGGATCCTCGAGTCCGATCACCTGGCCGGCTGGGCCTTCGCGTTCCCGGCCGTGTTCCTGATCTTCATCTTCGGGATCGTGCCGGTGGTCTGGTCCGCGCTGCTGTCGTTCCAGCACACGAACCTGCTTTCGACGCCGCACTGGGTCGGTTTCGCGAACTACCAGGCGCTGACCAAGGACCCGCTGTTCAAGCAGTCGGTCGAGCACAGCCTGGTCTACACGGCGCTGTTCGTGCCGTTGTCGGTAGCGGGCGGGCTGTTCACCGCGATCGCGCTGAACCGCCGGATCCGCGGCGTCCGGTGGTACCGGACCGCGGTCTTCGTGCCGGTCGTACTGTCCACCATCGCCACCGCGATCATGTTCCTGTGGCTGCTTGACCCGAACTTCGGCCTGATCAACTACCTGCTCTCACGGGTCGGCCTGGGGCCGTACGGCTTCTTCGACAGCACCAGCGGCGCGCTGTACTCGATCGTCGGGATGACTGTGTGGGGCTGGATCGGCTTCGACGTGATCATCTACCTGGCCGCGCTGCAGGGCATCCCCCCGGCCCTGGTCGAGGCGGCCGAGATCGACGGCGCCCGGACCTGGGGCATGTTCCGCAACATCACCCTGCCGCTGCTGGGGCCGGCCACGCTGTTCCTGGTCGTCTGGTCGTCCATCAACGCCCTGCAACTGTTCGACGAGGTCTACTTCCTGACCAAGGGCGGCCCGGGCACCGCCACCTCGGTCGTCGTCTACTACCTGTTCAGCCTGGCGTTCCAGCAAGGCATCGCCGGTTATGCCGCGGCCATCGCCTACGTCCTGCTCATCGCCATCCTCAGCCTCACCCTGGTCCAGCTCTGGATCGGCCGCCGACTCGTCTACTACGCCTCTTGACATCCTCCCCAGCATTGGCTGGGGATTCCAACTAGCTCGCTAGGAGTCCAGGTTGAGGTTCGCGGTTCACCCGCCCGCCCAACGGCGAGCGTCCCCGCGCAGTCACGGCATGCCCTGCCGCGATGTTGCGTGCCGCGTTCACGTCGGCGTTGCCGGTGTATCCGCAGGACCGGCAGCGGAAGACGGCTTGGCTCTCGCGCGCCTTGGCATCCACGGTCCTGCATACCGAGCACGTCTGGCTCGTGTACGCGGGATTGACTCTCTCGACTCGGCCGACGGCCTTATCCTCCAGTCGACGTGCCAGCAGGCCCCAGCCGGAAGCAAGAATCGATCTGTTGAGGTCGGCCTTGGCGGCCACATTGCGCCCGGGCACGGCAAGACTTCCCCTGGCCGAGCGGGTCATGTTCCGGATTTGCAGGTCCTCAATTCGGATCACGTCGAATCGCACGGCCAGGCCGGTGGACACCTTCTCGGCCCAGTCCCTGCGCGCGTCGGTCTCTCGGGCCCTCAGCCGCGCCATCTGGACTCTGACCCGGACGCGGCGCTTCGAGCCTGGCTTTGCGCGGGCCAGACGGCGCTGCAGTCGTACGAGCCGCTCCTGCCGCTGCTGGCTGGGCCGAGGAATCTTCAGCAACTCTCCTGTGGACAAAGCTGCGGAAACAGCTACGCCACGGTCAATGCCGACTACGGCACCAGTGCCCGGCTCCGGAATAGGCGCTGGAATCACGGCGAATGCGATGTGCCACCGTCCCGAACGGTCATGAGTGACCCA
>Ga0265338_10003743_pt1 | contig 21131 bp, 17 predicted proteins | sample 42126metaG_FD_193579 | JGI IMG/M metagenome (GOLD analysis project Ga0265338, IMG submission 193579) | Rhizosphere microbial communities from Carex aquatilis grown in University of Washington, Seatle, WA, United States - 4-21-26 metaG | ecosystem: Host-associated > Plants > Roots > Rhizosphere... | reverse complement strand
CTTCCACGCCAGGTTCTCCGCGACGGGCAAGGTCTACGAGTACCGCATCCGTCTGGGGGATGCCGATCCGTTCACGAGGCCGTACTGCTGGCCCGTCTTCAAGCCGATGGACCTTATGGCGATGAGGGCGTCCGCGCGGGTCCTCGAGGGCGTGCATGATTTCAAGGCGTTTTCCGCGTCAAACGGGACGGAACCCGGCGAAAGGGAAGGGACCACGCGCAACCTTCGGAGGCTCGAGATACGGGCGAGCGGGCGCAACCTGAAGGTTGTGGCCGAGGCGGACGGCTTCCTTTACAAGATGGTTCGCAGCCTCGTTGGCTCTCTCGTGGCAGCGGGAGAGGGCAAGCTGACCCCCGCCGAGATAGGCAGGATACTCAGGTCGAGGGTGAGGACCGCGCAGGTCCAGACGGCGCCGCCACAAGGGCTCTTCCTGCGCCGGGTGCGGTACCGCTGAGCCGCGAATTCGGTTGCCTCAGCCTTCTGGTTTCGGCACGTTGCTTGCCCGCACGCTTCATGCATTTCGACAAGCCGACGTACTCGGTTCGCAGGACGAAGAAAAAGGGCATTCCCGAGGGCCTTTACACGAAAGACCCCGTCACTGGCGATATCCTGTTCAACAAGGAAATCGAGGACAACCAGATGGTAGTCCCGAAGAGCGGCCATCATTTCCCGATAGGGGCGCGCGAACGGCTGGCGAAGCTCCTGGATGCTCATTCCTTTGTGGAAACCCACATGAACGTGCGCGCCGACGATCCTTTGAAGTTCGTGGACACGCAGCCCTATTCGGATCGCCTCAAGCGCAACGCAAAGAAGAGCAACTTGCCCGAGTCGGTCATCTGCGGGACGGGGGCGATCCACGGGATACCGGTCGCGATCGCCGTGATGGATTTCCAGTTCTGCGGCGGCTCGATGGGGTCGGCCACCGGGGAGAAGATCACGCGGACGATCGAGGATGCCCTGGCGAAGAAGATCCCCTGCATCATCTTCAGCGCGTCCGGCGGCGCCCGGATGCAGGAGGGGATCTACTCCCTGATGCAGATGGCGAAGACGAGCTCGGCGCTCGGCAGGCTTGCGCAGGCGAAGATACCCTTCATCTCAGTGCTCACAAACCCGACAACGGGAGGGGTTACGGCCAGCTTTGCGACTCTCGGAGATGTCATCCTGGCTGAGCCCGGCGCCATGATCGGATTCGCCGGAGCGCGGGTCATCAAGGACACCACGAAGCAGACGTTGCCCCCCGGCTTCCAAACCTCGGAGTTTCTGCTCAAGCACGGGCTCGTTGACCAGATCGTGAGCCGCACGGAGATGCGCGAGCGAATCAGGGACATCCTTTCGGCCCTATATATAAAGAAGGAACCTGTCGCCGCGGGCGCTTAACTGGTCCCCGCCAATGACGTCCGGATCGCCGCTGGCCGGCTATGCGGCCACACAGGACTATCTCTTCGGCCTGAAGACGGCCGGCGTTAAGTTCGGCGTGGACAGGATGCGCATCCTATCGTCCCTGATCGGCCATCCCGAAAGTGCGGTTCCCTGCATCCACGTCGGCGGAACGAATGGCAAGGGATCGGTTTCGGCCATGCTCGAGGCGATTCTGCACGCGTCGGGCCACCGGACGGGCCTCTACACCTCCCCGCATCTGGTCCGGCTGGGAGAGCGGGTCCAGGTCGACCGCTGCAACCTTACCGAGAGGGAGATCACCGCGTTTGTGCAGGAGCTTCAGCCGGTCGCCGATGCCATAGCCTCCAAGGGCGGACTGGACGACAGGCCGAGCTTCTTCGAGTTCATGACGGCGATGGCTTTCCTACAGTTTGCGAGGAAGAATTGCGATTTAAGCATCATCGAGGTCGGACTTGGAGGCAGGCTCGATGCCACCAACATTGTTGAGCCGGAGGTGAGCGTCGTGACGTCGATCGGCCTCGACCACTGCGAGATGCTGGGAAACACGTTTGAGGCCATAGCCGCCGAGAAGGCGGGAATCATTAAGCCCGGCCGTCTTGTTGTGATCGGGCGAATGCCGCTCGGCGCGGAGACGACGCTGCGCAGGGTGGCCACCTCAATGGGAGCCCGGCTGGTCTCCGTGCGCGAGGAATACGGCGACGACGTGGACCGCTACCCAAAATCAAACCTCGAGGGAGACTACCAGCGGTGGAACGCGGCGACGGCGACGTTGGCGGCACGCCTGCTACCCAAGAGATTTGGTATCTCGGAAAAGACCATCGAGTCCGGCCTCGGGGCCGTCGACTGGCCGGGGCGCTGGCAGCGGACGATGTTGGGCGGGCGCCTGGCGATCCTGGACGCCTCCCACAATCCAGAAGGTGCGGCCGTCCTGGATTCCAACCTTTCGCGCCTTTTTCTCGAGACCAGGCGGCAGCCGGTCGCAATCGTTGGGGCCCTCGGGGCGATGAGGGCGGGCCCACTCCTCGAGGTTCTTTGCAGGCATTGTCGGGAGATCCACCTCGTTGTGCCTCATCAGGCGAGGGCGTCGAGCCACGCCGACCTTGAGGCACTGGTCCCCTGGACGTTTCGCGGGCGGACTCTCCGGTCAACGGTCGAGGAGCTTTTCCCCTCGGCGTCGATCTGCACGGCGGGCGGTCGCGACGACGTCATCGTCGTGACCGGCTCGATCTACCTCCTTGGCGAGGTGCTTAGCCGTCTGGAGCCGAAGCGGGGCCCGGGGGAGGGGCGGCTTCAGGACTTCTGAGCGAGGTCAGGCCAGCCGGACAAGCTCGGCCGTTGCGGGAACGTCCTTGACGATCTGAGAGGGACCGGGTCCGACGCCCAGGTAGCGCAGGTTTGGCAGGGCCGCGGGCAGTTGCTCGCCCGCGTAGGCAACATCGATGATCCCCTTCACCATGCCTGCCACATAGCGTCGTGCGTTCGCAGGGAGGTCCGCGAACCGCCGCACGCCCGATATGTCCTCGGCCCAGCCGGGATAGCTTGTGAAGACGGGTCGGAGCGACTTGCGCACGGCTTCGTTTCGGGGGACATGCAAGAAGCGCCTGCCTCCGGGAGCCTCGTATGCCGTGCACACGCGCAGGTCGCCCTTCCAGTCCCCAGCCCAGGAGAGGGCATCCAGCTTGTTGATCATCAGGTCCTGGAATCCGCCATACCGAAGGGTGTCCCCTTTTTCGACGGCGTCGTACCAGCCCACCATCCGCTGCCTGCCCGTGCTTGTTCCAAACTCCAGCTTCTTGAGCTTCACGCCGAGGGGCTCGGATTCGTCCATTTCCGTTAGGAAGGTGTGGGTTCCCACCTTTGTGTCGTAGGCCTTCGCGACGCCGAAGGTATGGATGGGTTGCACGGGTATGTTCGCGCTCTCGAAGAACTCGGGCGTGAACGTATGCGATGAGGTGGGGGAGAAGCCGTGGCGCTTGTCCAGCCAGTAGGCCTGCCCGAACTCACCGATGATGGTGTGGCCGAGGCGGAGCTCGCTCAGGACCAGCTCGCGCACCTCGCCAATGTTCCTGCGCAGCGCGGTTCCGGCCTTCCAGTACACGGACGTCAGGCAGTCAAGATCGAGCTCGAACGGCCGCCTTCCACGGAACTTCGAGAAATCGAACTCGTCCGCACCAAAGACGCCGCTCGCGATCGTCTCAGCGTTAGCCCGCTTCTCGGCCTCACTAAGCCGGTCGAAGAAGCCATGCCACGTTGACTCACTCGCGCGGTAGACGTGCTGAATCATCCGGCAGGCGCGGTCGGCCCGCTGCGACAGCTTCCGGGCGAAGAAGTTCGGCCCCGCCAGGAAGTCTGAGAAATACATCTGCCAGTGCCCCGTCTCCTCATTGTAGGCCGCCGAGATCCCGCGTCCCGTCGATCCGCGTGACTCCTCCTCGAGCACGTTGACGCGGTAGTCCTCCTCGGCCAGATCGAGCAGCCGGTGGGTCAGGTCCGACGTCATCGTGCGCTCGTCGATCAGGAGCCTCTCGCGCACCGAGTAGCCCTTGGCTTCCAGCGGAGCCGCCTCCCAGAGGATCTTCCGCGGGTCGGCCACGACTCCACTGCCAATTGCAAGGTGGGTTATCTCGCGGTCCACGACCCCCGACGGAAGCAGGTTGAGTTTGACGCCCGCGGCCGTATGGCCCGCGTTGGCGCCGCCGTTCACCTTCATGACGACCGTGACGCGGGCGGGGGTGGCCCGCAGCTCCTCGACGATCTCCGGAATCAGGCGGCCCTTTCCCTCGTCGCCTAGGGAGATTCCGACATCCGCAATGAGCTGGCAGGTGAAAGGAGGAAGCGCCATGGTTCTTTCCGCAACCGAAGTCATGGACCCCTGTTGCAGGGGATTCAAATGGTAACTCGGGCGCCGAGGGCAAGCCTCAACTCTCCGGGCGGGCGGCCCGGCGGTCAGTTTGCGCGGGTCGAGACCTCGACGACGTCGTGCGGCGCAGCCTCTTTTTGGCCCGCGGGGCTCACGCGGGCAAACCGGGCCCGTTCGCGCAGGGCGCTGAGCGTCCTGGCACCCAGGTAACCCATCCCGCTCTGCACCCCACTGATAAGGTTCGTCAGAACCTCGTCTACGGAGCCGCTGACCTCCTTCAGCGCCTCGATTCCCTCTGCGGCGACCTTGCGAGTGTCCTCCCGGTCCCTGCCATAGCGGGCGGCGCTGCCGGCCTTCATCGCGGCGAGCGAACCCATCCCGCGGTACTGCTTGTAGACCTTTCCGCCGATTTCCAGGATCTCACCCGGGGCCTCGCGGCAGCCCGCCAGCACTCCGCCGCAGATCACGGCGTCCGACAGCGTGAGCGCCTTGACGATGTCGCCCGACTTGGTGATGCCCCCGTCCGCGAGGATCCGGACACCGCGGCCCCTGGCGGACTTCGACGCGACATAAAGGGCGGTCAGCTGGGGGATGCCGACTCCGGCGACGATGCGCGTCGTGCAGATGGAGCCCGGCCCCTGACCGACCTTGATGGCATCCGCCCCGCAGTCGGCAAGAAACTCCACTCCGGCGCCGCTCGTGACATTTCCCGCTATCAGCGTGAGTGACGGAAATGCCTGGCGCACGAGCTTGACGACATCGCCGACACCGGAGGTGTGGCCGTGCGCGGTCGAGACCGCGACGGCGTCGATGTGCTCATCGACCAGGTTGCCGACGTGGGAAAGGATCGCGTCCCTGTCGAGAGAACCGGATGGCGTGCGCGTCGGGGAAAGTGCCGCCCCCACAACGAGCCTGAACTGTGAGTCCCGCGCCGGTTTCCTCCGGGACCGGGTTTCCCCGGTGATCCTTTCGACGTCGGACGCCGTTACCAGGCCCTGGAGACGGCCCTCTCGGTCGACCACGAGCATCTTGTTGATGCCGACATTGGCGCTGAAGAACTTGTCGGCCGCCTTGATCGGATCCTTCGCGACGGCGGCCTCCTCCGCGGTCTTTAGCTGGGAGCGCGGCGTCATCACCTCGGCGACGCTCTTTGAGCGGTAGCGCTCCTTGACGACGTTGCCGGACACCAACCCGCAGAGTCGGCCGTCGCCGTCCACGACGGGAAACGTGGAAAACCCGTAGCGCTTCGTCTCGATCAGCAGCAGCAGGTCGCCGATCAGGTTGGACGGCGCGACGGTGATCGGGTCCTGGATGAGGCCGTGAATGTGCCGCTTGACCCGGGCGACCTCCTTGACCTGCTCCTTGGGGAGCATGTTGTAGTGGATTAGGCCCATGCCGCCGTTCAGCGCCATGGCGATCGCCATCTCCTTGCCGGTCACCGTGTCCATGTCGGACGAGATGACGGGAATCTGAAGGCTCAGCGAGTCGGAGACCGAGGTCGAGGTGTCGGCATCCTTGGGGAGGATCTCCGAGTACAGCGTGGCTAGGGTGACATCGTCGAACGTGAGCGCCATCGGCACGCTCGCGCGGAAGAATTCATCCGGGGGGAGGTAGAATTGGGGGTCGACCGACGACTGTGGCTTCTTTGCAACCTTGCTCATGGGTTGCCGTGAACCAAATAGTGCGGTTTGCTAAAAGGGCAAACAAAATGGATTTCAGGTTCGCATTCCGCAGGTACTCGCTGCCTTTCGGCCATCCCGTTCGGACGTCGCGCGGGCCTTGGCTGCTCAGGGAGGGCCTTTACGTGCGCATCGACCGGCCCGACGGATCGGTTGGCCTTGGGGAGGCGGCGCCCTTGCCGGCGTTTGGCACGGAGACGGTGGATGAGGCCGAGGCGTTCTGCCGCTCGCTCGGAGACCGCCTTGGCGATGATGCGCTATCGCGGGTTCCGCGAGGCCTCCGCTCGCTTCGGAACGCGCTTGCCTTCGCCATCGGGGGTCCTGCCGACATCCCGAGGCATGCCAGCCTTGGCGTGGCGGCGCTGCTGCCCGCGGGGCGCGCCGCGCTATCCGAAGCGCCGCCAAAGGCCGAGGCGGGCTTCAGGGTATTCAAATGGAAGGTGGGTGTCGGCGCACCCAAGGATGAAATGGCCCTGCTGGATGACCTGATAGGCGCACTGCCGGCGGGCTCGAGGTTCAGGCTGGACGCGAACGGGGCCTGGGATCGCAGGACCGCAGAGAAGTGGCTCGACCGCGTATCGGGACGTCCCGTTGAGTTTGTGGAGCAACCGGTTGCGCATGATTCAAGGGGCGCGGACGACTGCCTTGCCGGGCTGGCCGCCGACTACCCCACGCCGATCGCCCTGGACGAATCGATCACAAACGAGGAAGACGTCGGCCGCTGGATAGACCTCGGCTGGCGGGGATATTTTGTCGTCAAGCCAGCCCTTGTGGGAGAGATCCGGGCCGTGCTCGGCAGGCTTGCAAAGGCCCATGCGAGGGTTGTGTTCTCCTCGGCGCTCGAGACGGGAATCGGCGCCCAGGCTGCCCTTCGCCTGGCTTTCGCGTGGCCCGGCAAGGCCATTTCGCTCGGCTTCGGCGTTTGGCCGCTCTTTTCGGATTCAAGGTTTGACGGACCCGCGGCAGTCCCATTCCTGCGCGTGGAGGACGTGAACAGGATCAATCCAGAGGCCCTATGGAACGCGGTGAGCTAGCGGGCCTGCTCGCAGGGTTTCGGGGAGGCGCTCCATGGGAGGGCCCGGTGATCGAGGAGGCGGAGGCTGGGCGGTTCATGGGGGCGTTCGCACGGGCTGTCTCCGAGGGAGGCAACGTCTTCTTTTCGAATCCAACCTGGCGCTCGAGCGAGCGGGCCGACCTCATCCGCCTTGTCGGGGCGGCTCCCTGCGGGAAGCGCGGCTGGCTCATGATCCCGAGCGGGGGCGCGGGCGGGGGCCTCAAGTTCGCCCGCCACGACGGACGGACGATTGCCGCGGCGGTCGGGGGGTTCTGCCGCCACTTCGGGATGGAGCGCGTGAATTCCGTCAGCGTGCTCCCCCTCCACCATGTGAGCGGGTTCATGGCGTGGATGCGAAGCGCGATGACCGGTGGCGTGTTCATCCCCTGGTCCTGGAAGGAGGCCGAGGACGGGCGCTTCCCGCCGGACACGCCCGCGGACTGCTGCCTTTCCCTTGTACCGACCCAGCTGCAGCGGCTCCTCTCCTCCAAGGCCGCCGTCGCCTGGCTGAGGGGATTTCGCGTCGTCTTCATCGGAGGGGGGCCCGCCTGGGAGGGATTGATCGATCAGGCGGCGGGGCTCGAGCTGCCCGTCTCGACGAGCTACGGAGCGACGGAAACCGCGGCCATGGTCGCCGCGCTCAAGCCCGAGCAATTCCTCAATGGAATCCGTGGATGCGGCTCGGCGCTTCCCCACGCGGGGATCGACACGGTTGACGGGGTGGTGAGGATCACCGGCGAATCGGTGTTCAGGGGGTATTTCCCGGCATTCCAAGAGGAGAGATCCTGGACGACCGGCGACCTGGGCGCCATCGGGCCCGACGGCGGCCTGTCAGTCCTCGGCAGGCTCGACGACGTGGTGGTGACGGGAGGCCACAAGGTGCTGCCGGCGGAGGTTGAGGCTGCCCTGATGCTGAGCGGCGAGTTTGACGACATTGCGGTGATCGGACTTCCCGACCCGGAATGGGGCCAGCTGGTGGTGGCCTGCCACCCCGGCCGTTCCAGACCGATCGGGGTTGAGCAGATCAAAGACGCACTTTCCGGCCTGGCCTCATTTAAGCATCCCAAGCGCTACATTGCCGTTATGCCGTGGCCCCGCAACCCGCAGGGGAAGATCAACCGGGCGGAGCTTCTCAAGCTCGCCTTGGGTGGATGACCGGGCGTCAGCCCGCTCGGATCCAGGCCAACAGCGGCCCCGGAAGCGCCTTTCGGGCGCGCGTCGCCGAGTCAACGCACACGTGCTCGGTCCGCGCGCGCGCGGCGCACTTGGCTTGCGGTCCGAGCCTCGTGATCACGTAATGGATCTCAAAGGAGTTCTCCGACAACATCTTGGGATTTACGCTCACGCTTAGCTTGTCGCCGCACGAAATCGGCCGCAGATACTCCGCCTCGCTCTTGGCAATCGGCACCACCACCGAGTTGTCGGCAAAGAACCGTTTGAGATCAATTCCCGCGGCCGACAGGGCCTCCTCATAAGCCTCGTGACAGATCGAGAGGTAGTTGGCGAAGTACACGACTCCGGCGGCGTCGGTATCCGCAAAATGGGTCGTCCGGGAGTAGGCAAAAGGCATCGTTGCAGGCAATACCCAATCGATAGGTCTGTGGGCGCGTTACGCAACATCGCAGAGGACGGCGTCCCGGCGGCGTCTTCCGGCGTTGAATTTGCCCCTTCCAGGGCTCTGAATGTCGGCGATGACCAAGAACGAGATCGCGGACGTGCTCGCCGAGATCGGGACCCTCATGGAGCTCAAGGGCGAGAATCCGTTCAAGGTCCGCGCCTATTCGACGGGCGCGAGGGCCATCGAGGCCTTGGAGCGGGATGAATTCGAGAAGCTTGTCGGGGAGGGACGCCTCCAGAGCGTCAAGGGCATCGGCGAGGCGCTCGCGGCGAAGATAGCCGAGCTGCATTCCACGGGCCGCCTCGAGTTCCTGGACAAGCTTAAGGCGTCGATCGAACCGGGCCTGGTCGAGATGCTGAAGATTCCCGGCCTCGGCCCCAAGAAGATTGCCGCCCTGTGGCGCGAACTCAAAGTCACCTCGATCGCGGAACTGCAGGCGGCTTGCAAGGACGGGCGGGTGGCGGCGCTCGCTGGCTTCGGCGAGAAGACGCAGGAGAAGATCCTGACGGGCATCCGCAACCGCGAGGCATACTCGCTTCGGCACCTTTGGTGGGACGCCAGCGAAACCGCCGTCCCGATCCTGTCGGGGCTTCGTGCGTTGCCGCAGGTCAGCCGCGCCGAGACGGCTGGCAGCCTGCGGCGCGGACTCGAGACGGTCGGGGACCTGGACTTCATTGTCGCGGCCGCGGACGTGGGTCCCGTCGTCAAATGGTTCACAGGGATGGGGGGCGTGCGGGAGGTCACCGCCAGCGGCGAGACCAAGGCGAGCGTGCGCCTCGAGAGCGGACTCCAGGCCGACCTCCGGATCATTCCCTCGGAGCAGTTTGCCTTCGCGCTTCACCACTTCACGGGTTCGAAGGACCACAACGTCCAGATGCGCCAGCGCGCCCTCGATCGGGGACTCAGCTTGAGCGAGTGGGGCCTCGTCCCCTCGGCCGGGGAGGGCACGGCGCGGGACAAGGCGGCCCGAAACGAGGGTTTGGCCGCCGGCGACGAGAAGGCGATCTTCGCGGCGCTCGGCCTGGCCTTTATCCCCCCGGAGCTTCGGGAGGGAATGGGTGAGATCGAGGCCGCCGAAAAGGGCGAGATACCCAGGCTTGTCGAGATGGGCGATCTGCGCGGTGCCTTCCACAACCACACGACGGAGTCGGACGGGGGCAGCACGCTCGCGGAAATGGCCGGCGCGGCGCAGGCGCTCGGCTGGGCGTACCTTGGGATCGCCGACCACTCCAAGTCCAGCCGGCAGGCGAACGGACTCTCGGAGGAGCGCCTTTCCAAGCAGGTGGCCGAGATCGAGGCCCTGAATGGCTCCCGCCGCTTCCGGACCCGGGTGTTCACGGGGACGGAATGCGACATCCTGCCCGACGGCACCCTCGACTATGACGACGCCGTTCTGGCAAGGCTGGACTATGTCGTCGCGTCGGTTCACAGCGCCTTCAGCCAGGACGAGGCCGTCATGACCTCCCGGATGATCCGGGCGATCGAGAACCCTCGCGTGACAATGCTCGGGCACCTCTCGGGACGGCTCCTGCTCCGGCGCGAGGCCTACTGCGTCGACGCCGCCAAGGTGATCGACGCCGCGATCGCGAATGGCGTGGCCATAGAGCTGAATGCCAATCCGCAAAGGCTCGACATGGACTGGCGCCTGTGGAGGCGCGCCGCCGAGCGGGGACTTGAGTGCTCGATCAATCCCGACGCGCACGGAACCGCGGACCTCGAATTCGTGAGGGCCGGCGTGAACGCGGCGCGCAAGGGCTGGCTCACGAGGGAGAATGTGGTCAACACGCGGTCACTGGAGGAGGTTGAGGCCTGGATGGCGAAGAAAGGGAGACGCAAATGATCGACGCACGGGCGCGCGGACTGGCGAACATCCACGCGGCTCTGATGACGCTCATCGTGGGCGTCGTCTTCTGGGCGTGGGCCTTCGTGAACCTGAATTATCATGTGCCGTTTGTGCACATGAGCCCTTACAGCAACATCGTCCCCTATTTTCTCTGCGCGATCGTTGGGATGGTGCTGTCCGCACGCGATGTATCGCGCCGCCTAGCCGCCCGGTTCCACCTCCCCGACCTCGGGGGATCCGCGCGCCTCGCCTTCCGCCAGGTCGCGCTCATGGCGCTGCTCATCTTCGCGATGATGTTCGCCACGCAGGACCATAGCGTGAGCAGGCTTTTTCTCGGGACCTTCCTGGTCTGGTGCTGGCTTACGCTCGCGGTCCTCAACGCAACGGTCCCGGGAAGGCTGGCCCGGTTCATCTTCCAGAAGGGACACCGCCTTCCCACGGTCTTGATCGGGCAGCCGGGCTCGTTCGCGAAGGTCCGGGAATGGGCAGCCAACAAGGAGCTGCTGGGAATCTACCCCGTCGGTCTGCTTTCGCCGGAGCCGCCCCCGGAAGGCCCGGCAGCGCTGTCGGTTCCCTGGCTCGGCACGCCCGCAGAGCTGCCGCGGGTACTCGGGGAGCGGCTGGTGGGCCAGGTCATAATGCTCGAGCTGCCGGCGAGCGACCTCGAGGCCAGCAACGTCATCAACGCGTGCCGCGACCATGGGTGCCGCCTCCTTATCCACAGCAACATCGAGGAGCGGTACACCCAGCCGCTGGTCCCCATCACCGAGGAGGGGCGGCATTTCTATACGCTTCAGGAGGAGCCCCTCGAGGACCCCCTCAACCGCATCATCAAGCGCTCGTTTGACCTGGCGGTCTCGATCCCGGTGGTCGCGCTGATACTGCCGCCCCTCTGCGCATGGGTGGCCGTCATGCAGAGGATCCAGGCGCCGGGGCCGCTGTTTCACGCGCGCGACAGAAGGGGCAAGCAGGGCAGGATCTTCTGCATGCTCAAGTTCCGCTCGATGTATGTCGGGCCAGAGAGCGCGGCGGCCGAGTCGAAGCAGGCCCTCTCGGAGGACCAGCGCATTTTTCCCTTTGGCAGGTTCATGCGGCGGCGCAGCCTCGATGAGTTTCCCCAGTTCTGGAACGTCTTTGTCGGGGAAATGAGCATCGTGGGTCCTCGGCCTTACATGCCCATCCTCGACGAGGAGTTTCGCCAGCAGACGCAGGGCTACCGGACGCGTAACCTGGTGAAGCCCGGAATCACCGGCCTGTCGCAGAGCCTGGGCTTCCGGGGGGCGGTGCTCGAGGAGGAGATGGTGCGCCGCCGGGTGTACTGGGATGTCTACTACATCTCCCACTGGTCCGTGTGGCTGGACTTCCAGATCACCGCAAGGACTCTCGGGCAGGTGTTCAGGCCCCCGGAGACAGCTTTCTGACCGCTGCTCAGAAGCTCTTCACGTAGGTGTTGCCGTCGGCGTCCACGAACGTGAGGCGGTCGGGCTCCACCTTGACCAGCTTCAGGCCAACGGAACGGTCCATGGTGTCATTCACCTTGTAGACGTGCCCGTCGACAAGCGCCTTGCTGTCGGCGCCCGCCGAACGGACCCCTGAAATGTGGAACCGGTCCACGATCCCCTGGATCAAGTCATTGCGGGCCTGGGGCGCTGGGGCCGGGTGTTGGCTTGCCGCCGCGGGCGGCTCGGTACTCGCGATGGGCAGCGGGGTCTCGGCCGGTTTCGGCGGCGCTGTAGGCGCCGGGGTGGGTGACGGCGGGCCCGGCCGGGAGGGGGCCAGCGCGATCACGGGAACCTGCACCACGACCTTCTGCGGCGCGGGCGTCGGAATCGCCGCGGGCGTCGGCTTTGCCGCGACGGATGCCTTTGGCTCCGGCTTTCCGGTCATGAGGATCCCGGTGATGACGGCAGAGACCACGATGAGCGCGACCGCGGCGCCGGCTATGAGGACCACCGTCTGCGTGCGGATCGGCTCGCGCTGTCGGGAGGCCCGCCCATGGCCGCCGCCTGGCATCGGGGGAACCATGTCCGCCTGCTCCTCGGCGCGCAGGCGGGCGGCCTTTTTCAGCGCATCGTTGATGAGGCTCATGGATGATCTCTCAATTCGTGAGAAGATCCATATCGCGGACGGCCCGGCGCGCGTCCCAATAATTAACCTCGTCAGACTGGCGGATGAATGCGGAAAGCATGGCCTTGTCGCAGAGGTTGTTCACGACTCGCGGGATGCCGCGGCTGGCCTTGTGAATGGCCCTCAGGGCCCAAGGCGTGAACGACGGACGTCCGGATCCGCCTGCGAGGGTGAGGCGATGCTGGATGTAATGCACCATGTCCCTATGGGAAAGGGGGTGGAGCTCGTAGTGCACCAGGATGCGCTGGCGCAGCTGGCGAAGCTCCTCGCGGGCGAGGACCTCCTTCAGCTCGGGCTGGCCCATGAGGACGATCTGCAGGAGCTTCTGCTTGTCGGTCTCCAGGTTTGACAGCAGGCGCACCTGCTCAAGCACCTCGAACGAGAGGTTCTGGGCCTCGTCAATGATGAGGACGATGTCGCGGCCCCGGTGGATCCGCTCAAGGAGGACCCGGTTCATCTGCGAGACTAGGTCCACCTGGCTGCGCGCGAGCTTGGTCTCCCCCAGCTCGCCGAGGATAGCCTTGAGCATCTGCGTCTCCGTGACACGGGGATTCAGGATCAGGGCGGTGTCGAAGCGCGCCGGATCGAGCTCGTTCAGGAAGCGCCTGCAAAGCGTCGTCTTCCCGCAGCCCACCTCGCCAATCAACACGATGAACCCCTTGCGCTCGCGCACGCCGAACTTGAGATGCTGCAGCGCCTCCTGGTGCGTCGGGCTCAAGAACAGGAATTTCGGATCCGGAGTGATGTTAAACGGCATCTCATTGAATCCGTAGTAGCTCAGATACATAGACGAATGCGAGTAAGCCGGGACGTTCCCAAAACGCACGCCAAAACCTGCTCCCGGGCGCCGTGTCCAAAAAGAATTGCGAACGCGTGATGGCCCGCTGTTTATCCATGTCAAAGTCCCGTGAAATTCCGCAAACTCATCCTGAGCCTCTATGTCCTACTGTTCGCGGGCCTCGGGGTCGCGGGCAGCTACCTGTTCATTGACGCCCGCCACGAGTACGCGCGCCTCGAGCAGGTGGAGACGCTCAACCGCCAGAAGCTCGCGGAGGCGCAGGAGCGGCTCCGCGAGCAGGAGAGGGTGCTCGAGCGCCTGCGCTCCGATCCCGCGTACGTGGACAAGGTGATCCGAAAGAAGCTCGGCTACGCCAGGCCCGACGAGTTCATCTATCGTTTTGAGGAGTGAGGGCCCCGAGCGATGATGACCGACGCAGACGCTGTTGTTGAGAGGTTTCGCAGTGCCGGACAAGGGCAGGTGTTCGCCTTCCTCGACACGCTGCCGCCTGACGCCCGGGCGCGTCTGCTTGCGGAGGCAACCGAGATTGATCTCGGGGAGATCGACCGGCTTGTGCGAACCCTTGTCGTGTCGGGCAGCTCGCAGGGTGCGGACCTTGAGGGTCTGGTCCCCGCCCCCTATGAACGCCTGCCGGAACATGGGGGCGACGCGGCGTCGTGGTCGAAGGCGAGGGCGGCGGGAGAGGCGGCGCTGCGCAACGGGCGGGTCGCCGCGTTCACGGTGGCGGGAGGGCAGGGTACGCGCCTCGGTTATGACGGGCCGAAGGGAACGTTCCCTGTGACGCCCGTGCGCCACCGCTCCCTCTTCCAGGTCTTTTCGGAAAAGATCACGGCGGCGGGCATGCGCTACGCGAGGCCGCTCCACTGGTTCATCATGACGAGCCATCAGAACCACGACGCGACCGAGGCCTATTTCCGGGAGAACCGCCACTTCGGACTGGATCCAGGCCGGGTCCATTTCTTCAGGCAGGGGCGGATGCCCGCCGTCGACTACTCCGGGAAGATTCTTCTCGAAAGCCAGGGATCGCTCGCCCTTTCGCCCGACGGGCACGGAGGGTCGCTCAGGGCCCTGGAAAGGAGCGGGGCGCTTGACCTCATGGCGTCGGAGGGCATTGACACGCTCAGCTACTTCCAAGTAGACAACCCGCTCGTCCGCTGCGTCGACGCAGCATTCATCGGCTGGCACCTCCTGCGAGGCTCGGAGATGTCGAGCAAGACCGTGCCCAAGGCCTACCCCGAGGAAAAGCTGGGCCATTTCTGCAGAAAGCGGGGCCGATTGGTCGTGGTCGAGTACTCCGACCTGCCAATCGAGCTCCAGAGGGAAAGGGACCCTGCGACGGGAGCGCTCCGCTACGAGGCGGGCAGCATCGCGATCCATGTCATTGACCGGGAATTCATAAGGCGAATGGCGCGCGGAACGGGCGCCCTCCCGTTCCACAGGGCCGACAAGAAGATTGCCACCGTAGACGAGGGCGGCAGGCAAGTCCGCCCGGTAAAGGCGAACGGGGTCAAATTCGAGCTGTTTGTCTTCGACGCCCTTCCCTCGGCGGGGAACCCGGTCGTGATCGAGACCGACCGCGCCGACGACTTTTCCCCGGTCAAGAACGCCGAAGGCGTCGATTCGCCTGCGACGTGCCGGGCCGACCAGCTGCGGCAGTTCGCACGCTGGCTGAGGAAGGCCGGGGCGGCTGTCCCGGCGGATTCGACTGGGCTCCCAGAATTCGCCCTAGAGATTTCGCCCCTCTTCGGCTATGACGAAGATTCCTTCATTGATAGCTGGTCCCGCCTCGTGACAAAACCCAAAATCGAGAACGGACTCTGCCTGTAACCGTCACCAGTTGAAATGACTCCCTCAGACCAACTCCAGTCCGCAGTTCTCGCGGGTCAGCTCATGCCTAGCTCGACAGCAAGCATAGCCGCCTACCTTGGTGCCGGACTCCCAGCCTGGGCCAAGTCGAGCATAACGGAGCTTCTGGAAAAGCGAAACTGGAGCGAATTGAACGACCGTTTCTACAGGGAGCTGGAGTTCGGGACGGGCGGCATGCGCGGACGCACCATCGCCCTGGTCACCACGGCGGCCGAGGCGGGGACGCCCGGCCCTTACGGGACTCCCGAGCACGCAGCGGTCGGCAGCAACATGCTCAATGACTTCACGCTGGCGCGCGCTGTCATCGGGCTCTTCAACTACACCAGGGGCTACCTTGGCGGCCGGGGCGACGCAGCGGCTCCGCGCCTGGTGATCGCCCACGATGTCCGGTTCTACTCCAGGCATTTCTGCGAGCTTGCGGCGTCGATCTGGGCTCAGCTCGGCGGCGAGGCGTTCATCTTCGACGGGCCGCGGCCGACGCCGCAGCTCAGCTTCACCGTGCGCCACCTGAAGGCCCACGCAGGTGTCGTCATCACCGCCAGCCACAACCCGCCCCACGACAACGGATTCAAGGCCTATTTCGTCGACGGGGGCCAGGTCATACCGCCCCACGACGCGGGAATCGCCGCCAAGGTCGCAGCCGTCCCGCTTAGCGCAGTGCCGGCTTTCCTGACGACGGACCTTTCCCGCGTAACGAAGCTTGGCCGCGATATGGACGATGCGTACATGGACGTCGCCTTTTTGGCGATCGTCGACCGATCCGTCCTGCGGGGCTCAAGCCTGAGGGTCGTCTACACGAACATCCACGGCACGGGGGCGCTCCATGCCGTGCCTATGCTGATCCACGCGGGCTGCCACGTCATCCTTGTCGCCGAGCAGATGGCCTATGATCCGAGGTTCCCGAGCGTGAAGTCCCCAAATCCTGAGAACGCGGAGGCGCTTTCCATGGCCGTATCGACAGCGAACAGGAGGGGTTGCACGGTCGTCATGGCGACGGATCCCGACTGCGACCGGATGGGAGTGGCGGTGAGGGGCCCCTCCGGGGCGATGGAGCTGCTGACAGGCAACCAGATCGGGTCACTTATCGCCGAGTACCGCATCCTCAAGTACAAGGAGCTGGGATGGATCCCAAAGGACGGCTCGCCGAATGCGTGCATCATCAAGACCTTCGTCACGACCCAGCTTCAGGACGCGATCGGCCGCGCGCACGGCGTGAAGGTGGTCGAAACGCTGACCGGCTTCAAATGGATCGCGGCGAAGATCGCCGTCTACGAGGAGCGGCTTAAGGCCGCCATGGGTGCGGAATGGGACTACGACAGGACGCCCTTCGTCGAGCGGGCCCAGTTGCTCCTCAAGCATAGCACATTCTTCATCTTCGGGACGGAGGAGAGTTACGGCTACCTGCCAAATGACTACGTGCGGGACAAGGACGGCAACGCAGCGTGCCTCATGTTCGCCGAGCTCTGCGCATGGGTGGCTGCCAAGGGGATCACGGTCCCGGAATACCTCGACCAGGTCTACCTCAAGTACGGCTTCTACCTGGAGGACTCGATCAACATCTATTACGAGGGCGCCAGCGGAAGCGCCAAGATCAAGCGAATCCTGGACACATACCGGACCTCGCGGCCCGCCGCGTTTGGCGACGTGAAGGTCACCGGCTTCCAGGATTTCGGAAGGGAGACGGTCCTCGATGCCGACGGCGACACGATCCCGAAGCAGGACCTTTACGTCGTCACGCTGTCGAACGGGTACAGGTTCGCGGCCAGGGGCAGCGGGACCGAGCCCAAGATGAAGTTCTATCTCTTCGCCTCCGACAAGGTCGCCGGCGAGGCGGAGCTTCCGGCCGTGAAGGCGCGAGTCAGGGCCGAGCTCGACCGCCTGAAGCACCTGATCGACGAGGATGCGCGAAGGCGCGCCGAGGGGTAGGCGGCGCGTCCAACGGGCGCTTCAGGGAGCCGGCACGGGCAGGAACCGCTCGCAATAGGGGCTTGGAAGGCTCGCGGAGGCGCCGGTCCGCGTCAGGCGCCCCGTTCCCTCTTCGATGCGGAAGACGACCGCGTTGTTGCCGTCGGTATTCGTGCAGATGATCCACCTTCCCGATGGGTCGAACGCGAAATTGCGGGGTTTGCTGCCGCCGCTCGGCACGTTCTCTACAAGGCCGAGGTGGCCCGTGGCCCCGTCGATCGACACGACCGCAATGCTGTCGAGGCCGCGATTCGAGGCGTACAGGAACCTCCCGTTCGGGTGCACGAGGATCTCGGCCGCCATGCTTGTGCCTGCAAAATCCCCTGGAAGGATTGAAATCGTCTGAAACTCGGAAAGGGTCCCGGTGGCCGTCGACCAGTTGAAGCCGGTCACCGTGCTGGCCATCTCGCTGACCAGATAGACCCACCGGCCGTTCGGATGAAACCGCACGTGGCGCGGACCCGAGCCGGGGGCCACGGTCACAAAGGCAGGCGCGTTTGGCGTCAGCGAGCCGTCCCGTTCGTCGAAGCGGTAGACGAACACCTTGTCCAGGCCGAGGTCCGCGACCAGGGCGAACCGGTTGGTGGGGTCGGTGATGATCGAATGCGCGTAGGCATGGGCCTGGCGCTCCGGGTTCACACTGCTTCCGTGATGCTGCACAAAGGCGGTCCAGTCGCCGATACCCCCGTCGGGACGCAGCGCAAAGACGGAGACGTTGCCCCCGTCATAGTTGGCTGCGAGCGCATAGCGCCCCGTCCTGTCGAGGCAAATGAAGCTCGTGTCGCCGCCTCCCGCCAGCACACGGTTGATGAGCGTGAGCGCCCCGGTCCGCGGATCGATCGTGTAGGCGGACACCCCGCCAGGTGCCCCCGAGTTGCACGTGTAGAGATGGCGGCCGTCGGGATGGATCACGAAGAACGCCGGCTCACGCGCCTCCAAAAGGAACTTCGGCTGGGAAAGCTGGCCGGTAACGGTATCGAAGTGTGCGAGCGAAAAGCCGATGCCCGGCCCGAAGCTGTGCGACCCGAAATAGACGTACATGTCGGCGGCTGCCAACCGCGGTGTCATCGCGGCGAGTGCAATCAGAGGGAGGAGGAGTCTTCTGCCCATAAACGAGGGGGTTACAAAAACGAGTAGTGCCTGCGCCGATGTGCCGCAAGGCCGCAGGCGCTCCGTGCGCGAGTGCCTGCGCCACGGAACTTGACTTTCGGGGCGCCCCAATCGTCTTCTGGGCCCAGAACACCATGCCAAACATACCCGGTCTCCGAAGCCCGTACGCAAAGGTCGGCCGCCTTGTCTATTTTGGGCGGATGCTCGACAAGATTCGCCTGCATGCGGCGGGAAAGCTGCCCCCCGAATATGTGGAGAACATCGGCGACTCGAAGCCGGGCATGTTCGACACGCGCTGCTGCGGCTTCCTGCGCGTCAAGTACGACGACATTAGGAAATGCGTGCTGGGCGGCGCAAGCGACGCCGAGGTTCTGGAATGGGCGGAAAAGCAGGGTGGGCGCCGCTCGGATGACGAATGCTACGTCTGGAACCATTTCCTCATGAAGCGCGGCTGGCACGACCCCGCCGAGAACATCCAGCGCCTGCGCCAGCGGATCAGGGAATCGGGTCTGGAGGGAAAGCAGATCGAGACCTACTTCGACTACATCGACTACGACGAGGGTCGCGATCCCGTTGCGGCGAGGTCGTGGGAGACGGTCTAGCTTAGATCAGCAGGAGCGCAGGCTTCTCAAGCAGGTCGCGCAGGGCCGCCAGGAAGGTCGCGCCGACGGCGCCGTCAACCACCCGGTGGTCGACGGAAAGGGTTAGGGTCATCCTCTGGCCGATGGCGATCAGGTCGCCCTTGACGACCGGTTTCCGAACCGTGGTCCCGACGGCCAGGATCGCTGCGTTTGGCGGGTTGATGATGGCGCTGAAACTCTCGATCCCCATCATCCCGAGGTTGGAGACGCAGAACGTCCCGCCCGTGAACTCGGCGGGCGCGAGCTTCTTCTCCCGGGCCCGCTTGCCGAGCGCCTTCGCCTCGGTGCTGATGGCAAAGAGGGTCTTCAGGTGCGCGTCGCGGATGACGGGCGTGATCAGGCCGTCGTCGATGGCGACGGCGAAGGAGACATGGGCCGCCGGGTGCTGTCGCACGGCCGCGCCCTCCCAGGAGCAGTTAACCGCGGGCACGCGGCGAAGCGCCTCGGCGGAAGCCTTGAGGACAAAATCGTTGACCGACAGTTTCACGCCCTCCTTCTCGAGCGCCGTGTTAAGCTGAGTCCTGAGCTCCAGGAGGGGTTCCGCGTCGATTTCGATCTCCAGGTAGAAATGGGGTATCTGCGTCTTGGACTCGACCAGGCGCCGTGCGATCGTGGCCCTGACGTTGGAGACCGGGACCAGCCTGTCCTCCTGCAGGGGCCCCTTGGCCCCCATGGTCACCGCTCTGGCGGACCCGGCTGCGGCGCTCCTGGGGCCGCCCGCGGCCGCGGCGGCGACGTCGGCCCTGACGATGCGTCCGCCGGGGCCGCTTCCGGTGATTGCGGCGGGATCGATCCCCTTTTCGGCGGCGAGTTTCCGGGCGAGCGGGGAGATCCTGACGCGCGTTCCGGAGGGAGCGGCAACGTCTGCGGGAGCGGGAGCCGCGGCTGGCGCCGCATGCACGGGCGCCGGCTCGGGGCCGGGCGAGGGAGGGGAGGGACTCGGGGCGGGGGCGTCGGCCTGGGGAACGGCAATGGGCGCCGGAGCCTCGACCTTCTCCCCGGGCTTGCCGATCGCGCACAGGGCCGCGCCAAGCGGGACCTGAGAGCCGGCCCTCACGAAGAGCGCCAGCAACGTACCGGCAAAGAAGCTCTCGAGTTCCATCGTCGCCTTGTCGGTCTCGATCTCGGCGAGCATGTCGCCGGCCTTCACCGTGTCGCCTTCCTTCTTGAGCCACTTGACCAGCGTGCCGACGGTCATGGTGTCACTTAGCTTCGGCATCTCGATGATGTTGGCCATGGGAGTGTGCGGGGTCAGGCCATCGCCTCGACGGCGGCCTTCAGTATCCGTTGCGGGTTCGGGAGCTGCTCCACCTCGACGGGCGGGCTGTAGATCGCGGGCGCGTCGACGGTCGTCAGCCGGACTATGGGGCCGTCCAGCTCGTCGAAAGCCTCGCTCTGAATCATGTAGGCAAGCTGGGCGCCCACGCCGCAGAAAGGCCTCTGCTCCTCGACCACGAGGACGCGGTGCGTCTTGCGGACGGAGGCGAGGACCGCGTCCATGTCGAGGGGACGGATCGAGCGCAGGTCCAGGATCTCCGCGGAAATCCCGTGCTCCTGCTGGAGCATGAGGGCCGCTGCGAGCGACTGGATCGCGGCACGGCCATACGTGACGATGGTCAGGTCCTTGCCCTCCCGCTTGATGTCGGCCTTGCCGAGCGGGATAAGGTAGTCGTCGGCGGAAACCTCGCCCCTGTCGCCGTAGAGCATCGTGTTCTCCAGGTACATGACCGGGTCGTTGTCGCGGATCGCGGACTTGAGCAGGCCCTTGGCGTCGTGGGGGGTCGAGGGAACGACAACCTTCACGCCCGGATGGCTTGCGAGCACGTTCTCCGGGGTGAGGGAATGGGTTGCGCCGACGTTCGTGCCGCCGTTCGCGGGGCCCCGGATGACGATCGGGCAGTGGATCTGCCCGCCGGACATGTAGCGGATGTTGGCCGCGTTGTTAAGGATCTGGTCAAAGGCGACCGAGTAGAACGACCAGAACATCAGCTCGATGACGGGCCGAACGCCGAGCATCGACGCCCCGATGCCCATGCCGATGAATCCGGCCTCGCTGATCGGCGTGTCCACGATGCGCTTCGGCCCGAACCTCTCAAGGAGGCCCTCGGTGACCTTGTAGGCGCCGTTGAACTGAGCGACCTCTTCGCCGAGGACGACGACATTCGGGTCCC
>Ga0265338_10003742_pt1 | contig 21135 bp, 17 predicted proteins | sample 42126metaG_FD_193579 | JGI IMG/M metagenome (GOLD analysis project Ga0265338, IMG submission 193579) | Rhizosphere microbial communities from Carex aquatilis grown in University of Washington, Seatle, WA, United States - 4-21-26 metaG | ecosystem: Host-associated > Plants > Roots > Rhizosphere... | reverse complement strand
TGCTGCGACCGCGAGCTTTCGGATGACAGTCATCCTGATCTCCTCCCCGGCTGACGGCAGAACCAACCGGCGATCGTCTCACCGCAGCAGCGGCGAGTCAACCAGGTGTCAGCCGGGCCTCCTCGGCGAGCACCCGGGTCAGCTCGCCGGCGGACAGCGCGCGGGCCAGCTGATAGCCCTCCCCGGCCCAGAGGTTGATCAGCGACCCATCGCCGGCCTCCCTGGCCGCCTGGCGCAGCGGCTGCGTCACGTAGTGAATCTCGGGATACGCAGCCACGGCCTCGGCGTCGTGCTCCACCATGAACTCGTTGAGAATCCCCCGCGCCGTCCTGCCCGTGAACGCACGTGTGAGCCGGGTCGGAGCGTCTCGTCGCAGGACAGCCTCGCGATGCGGCGCTGTGGTGCCCGCCTCCGGGCAGAGCAAGAACCCCGTGCCAAGCTGGGCGGCCCGCGCGCCGGCGGTCAGGACTGCGGCGATTCCCAGGCCCGACATGATCCCTCCCGCCGCAACCAGCGGCGTCTCCGCATCCGCGAGCAGCTGCAGCAGCGACATCAGCGAATAGGCCGGCGCCGCAACGTCGTCCTCGAAGCTGCCGCGATGGCCGCCCGCCTCGACGCCCTGCACCACCAGAGCGTCTGCCCTGACCTCGGCCGCAATCGTTGCCTCTTCCGGCGACGTCACCGTGACCCAGACCTCAGAGCCGACGGCCTGCAGCCGCCGGACCACGTCCGGATCGGGCGCCCCGAACGTGAACGAGACGACGGCGACCGGTTCCTGCGTGAGCAGGTCGATCTTCTCCGCGTAGTGGTCGTCGCTGAACGCCGGCTCACCGACCGGCAACTCGCGCTCCGCGGCCCACCGCTGCAGCGAGCTGACGTAGGGCGCGTACGTGTGCGGGTCGGTGGGCCCGGCCGGCGGGCTGAAGACGTTGACGCCGAAGGGGCGGACGGTCAGCGCGCGCAGCTCGGCTAGCTGGCCGGAGAGCCTCTCCGGGGACAGGTACCCGGCCGCCAGAAACCCGAAGGCACCGGCCTCGCAGACGGCCGCCGTCAGCTGCGGCGTCGATGGGCCGCCCGCCAGCGGAGCAAGGACGATCGGGACATCGAGTCCGTCGAGCACGCGCGTCACCCCTCCAAACTACTCCCGCGACGCCCGGGAGGGCGCAGTCCGACGGGGGTGCGACACCAGCCGCACCCCCGTCCGCGCTCCCTACGGCAGCAGGGTCAGCGTGATCCTGGCCGGGGAGGGATCCGCGTTGCCCTGGGCCACGTTGACGATCGCCTGGCCACGGGCGTTCTGGAACGCGCCCGTCCCGCCGGTGACGGCCAGCGTGAACGGCCCGTTGGCGGGCGGCTGGATCCCGCCCAGCTCGATGTCGCCGCCGTTCAGCTTCAGCGAGGCGTGAAGCTGGGCGCTGTCGGCTCCGGTGGCAACGAGGGTGACGAAACCGGTCCCGATGCGGGTGGTGCCGGTCCCCCGGTACGCGGGCTGGGTCAGGATCAGCATGTCGCCGGGGTCAAAGCCGTTCGAGCTGCCGGCGTTGTTGACGAAGGAGCTGGTGCCGCCGCGGACGGTGACGACCATCGTCTCCGGCGCGGTGAGCCCTGGGCTCGATGCCTCGGCGATACCTCCGATCACCACCGCTGAGGAGACAACGGCCAGGGCGACTGCGGCAACGCGGGTACGAGAAAGCATGTGATGTCCTTTCGCTTTGGTTAGGTAACCGAGATGGACGGGGCGGCGTAGGTCGCAGCCACGCTGTGGCGCCGGGCGAGCAGGCCGGTGGTGCCGAGCATCCATACGGGGAAGCCGAACATGAGGCCGGCCCAGCCAATCGGGCCGATCAGCAGGACGACGGCGAGCACCCCGCAGAACACCGCCCACGCGCGGGGCAGCGCGCCCGTGCGCCAGGCGATCACGCCGAGGGCGGCCACGGGCACCACGGCTGACATCTCTGCCATCAGGAAGAAGGCGTCGTTGAGCTGGCGGAAGGCGCCGGCGGTGGACGCGGTGATCGAGTCGGAGTTGATCGCGGCTGCGACCAGCGGGGCCATCGTGCCCATCGCTCCCAGGGCAGTGATCAGCGCGCCGCCGAACAGGACGCTGGATAGGGTGGTGGTGCCGCCCTCGTAGCGCACCATGCGATCGCGCAGGATGGCGGCGAACGCGATGAAGGTTGCGCAGCCGATCATGAACAGCCAGCCGCCGATCGCAATGTGATTCTGGTCGGCGCGCACCCAGGCGAGCACCTGCTGGTCGCTCGCCTTGTCGGGAATCTGGCGCCCGCTGCCATCGCGCAGGTAGATCCCCACGACCCACAGCACGATCGACAGCCCTGCTGTCAGTGCAAGCAGTCCGGTCGTTCTGGCCCTGGTCATCTCGGGTCTCCTCTCGTGTGGTTTCCGGCCGGTTGCCGGGTACAGTGAGACGATCGGAGGCGGGGCTTAACCGCCACTTAATTGCTGCTTGATCGCGAGGTGTATGGAGCTTCGTTTTTCGGTTCTGGGGCCGGTGACCGTCCTCCGGGACGGGGTAGACATCGACCTCGGGCCGGTCAAGCAGCGCGCGCTCCTGGCGGCTCTCCTGCTGCGGCGGGGGCGGGTGGCCTCACGGGCCGGGCTGGTGGATGCGGTGTGGGGAGAGGAGCCTCCGGCATCGGCGGCGAACGCCCTGCAGGTCTATGTCCATGGCCTGCGCCGCGCACTCGGCACCGACCGCATCGAGACCGTGGCGCCCGGGTACCGGCTGATCGTCGAGGACGACGAGCTCGACCTCGACCGGTTCGAGCGCCTGCTGGCCCGCGGCCGCCGTGAGCTCTCGGCGGGTGACGCCGCTCGCGGCGCTGCCGACCTGCGAGCGGCTCTCGACCTGTGGCAGGACGACGCACTCGCCGACCTCGCCGGCGAACCGGTCGCGGCCGAGGCCGGTCACCTCGGCGAGCAGCGGCTGGTCGCGCTCGAGCTGCGGCTGGAGGCCGATCTCGCCAGCGGTCGCCACGATGAGCTCCTGGCCGAGCTGGAGGCGGAGGTCGCCCGGCACCCCGACCGGGACACGCTGCAGCGCCAGTACGCACTCGCGCTCTACCGCGCCGGGCGCCAGGTGGAGGCGCTGGAGCGGCTGCGGGCCGGGCGCGCCGAGCTGCTCGACCGGTTCGGGCTCGAGCCCTCCGAGGAGACGCGCGAGCTGGAGCGAGCCATCTTGCAGCAGGATCCGTCGCTGGCCGCTCCCGCGGGCGATCGGCGGGCGCCGCTGCGGCTGCCTGCGCCGGCAACACCCCTGGTGGGCCGGCAGAGCGAGCTCTCCGAGGTGCTGTCGCTGCTCTCGGGCGATGCCCGGCTGGTGACGCTGACAGGCAGCGGAGGTATCGGCAAGACCCGCCTCGCGCTCGCGGCCGCCGAGAACGTCCGGGCCGCCGGCACTCCCGCCGGGTTCGTCGACCTCTCCGCGATCACCGACCCTGCACTGGTCGCCTCGGCGATCGCCGAGGCCGTGGGAGCAACCCTGACCGGGGCCGACGACGTCGCCGATCTGGCAGCCGACCTCGACGCTCGCGGGCGGGTGCTCCTGGTGATCGACAACCTGGAACAGCTGGTGGACGCGGGCGAGGTCATCTCGCACCTGCTGTCGCGCGTACCCGCCCTCACCGTGCTTGCCACGAGTCGCGTGCCGCTCGCCCTCGCCGCAGAGCACCGCTACGAGGTGGCGCCGCTCGCGACGGACGAGGCCGCCGAACTGTTCATCGCCCGGGCGCGCGCGACCGACCCGCGGTTCGCAGCCGGCGAGGATGCGGCCGCGACCCTGAACGGCCTGTGTACCCGGCTGGACGGCGTGCCACTGGCGATCGAGCTGGCCGCGGGGCGAGTCGGGCACATGACGTTGCAGGACATCGACCAGCGGCTGGGTCAGGCGCTCGACCTGCTGGCCGGCGGCCCGCGCGATGCACCCGAGCGCCACCGAACCCTGCGGGCGACCCTCGAGTGGAGCGTTGCTGCGCTGTCCCCGCGGGCGCGGTCGGTCTTCGCCGAGCTGTCGCTGTTCGCCGGCGGATTCGACCGCACAGCGGCGCATGTGGTGTGCGAGCCAACCGAGCCCGAAGTCGACTCGGCGCTCCACGACCTGGTCGACGCCAGCCTCGTCCGCCGCTTCGCGCCGAGCGGCCGGCCGGAGCGGTTCGCGATGCTCTTTACGATCCGGTCGTTCGCCGCCGAGCAGCTGGCCGATCCCGGTGAGCGTCTGCAGACCGGCTCGCGACATCTCCACTACTACCTCGCCCTCGCCGAGCGCGCGGCCACCGAGATCCAGGGAGGCGACGTCGCCGACGGGTACGCACTGATCGAGTCAGACCTCGAGAACCTGCGCGCCGCACTCGGGTTCGCGGCCGAGCTCCAGATGGCTGAGGAGCAGCTGCGGCTGGCGGTGGCGCTGCGCCAGTTCTGGCTGGTGCGCGGCCATCTCCAGGAGGGGCGCCGGGCGTTCGAGCTGGCGCTCGGCGAGGCGGGGCCCGACGTCCCGCAACCACTGCTGGCAACGGGGCTAACCCTGGGCGGCGCCTTCGCCTACCGCCTCGGCGACACCGTCTCGGCGCGACGCTGGTGGGAGGACGCCGAGCAGGCATACCGGGAGCTGGGCGACGAGAACGGGATCGGGCTCTGCCAGGCCGAGCTGGGCACCGCCGCCTTCGCCGAGGGCGACCTCGACGAGGCCCGCAAACGGTTCACCGATGCCACCGAGCAGTTCCGCAAATCCGACAGCCTGACCCGCCTGGGCATCGCGCTCTCCAACCTGATGGAGGTCACCCGGGTTGCGGATGATCCCCGCGCCGCCGCCGAGATCGGCGAGGAGGCGGTGTCGCTCCACCGCTCCTCCGGCGATCTCGAGTCGCTCGCGATCAGCCTGCACAACCTCGCCCAGGTGCGCCTGGCGCTGGGTGATGCCTCCGGTGCCAGGCTGCTGATCGGAGAGAGCCTCGAGACCGCGCTGCAGATCGGCTACCGCGAGGTCGTCGCCTACTGCCTGCTCGTGGCGGCACAGCTGGCACTGATCGACGACGACCCAGCCACCGCCACGCGGATGCTGACGGGGATGGATGCGCTGTTCGCCGAGCTCGGCCAGCAGCCGCTCGGCGACGAGGCCCGAAGCCGCTCCAGGGTCGAGGAGACGCTGCGCGGAACGCTCGGCGAGGACGACTACGCCCGCCTGGTACGGCTGGCAGAGAACGGCGGGGTCGACCAGATCGTGAGCGAGGCGCGCAGGCACCTCTCTGCCGGCCCGGGTTCGCGCGGCTAGTCCGGACCCCCGGCCGGCACGGACGAAGACGTCAGCCTGCGTCCGGGGCAACGGGCACCGGCATCGCCTGCCTGCGCCGCACGAGCAGCGCAATGATCACCGTGTCAGCGACGACAAAGTACGCCGGGTAGAGCAGCAAGCCGACGTCGAGGGAGCCGACCGCCACCATCGCCAGCACCCCGCTGACCACGCTGAACGCGAACGCGGACAGGGTCTCCGAGTACGGGTCTGCATAGGTCTTCGGCAGCATCATCACGACGGCGACGCAGTCCGCCATGACGACGCAGACCGTCGCGATGGTCGGGTCTCCGGCGAGGAACCATCCGGCCACACCCGCCCCCGCAACGGCGAGCAGGGCGAGATCCAACCGGCTCGCGCCTCCCACACCACGCCGCACGGCCAGCAGCAGGATGACGACGGCCCCCACGAGCTGGGCAACAACGACCAGCAGGCTCCAGCGCCCGCCGTCGGCGCGCTGCGAGGCGAGCACGATCACCGACAGCGTCAGCCAGATCCCCCACGACCCGCGATGCGGCCGCGTCGTGCCGGCGAGCACGTCGCGGATGTACGGCACGTAGAACAGCGCCTGCAGGACGCCGGCCAGGATGCCTGCGATGGCAAGCATCTGCCAAGGGTATCGTGGGCGGGGATGAGCCAGGCAGCCGGGGACGCGGAGCGGCGGAACGAGTCTCAGCCGGCGAAGCGCAGCGCCGGCAACCCGATCGCCCCAGGCGCCGTGACCAGCAGCGATCCTGCCAGCGGCTCCGCGGCCCGCGCACGGGCGTCCATGCCCTCCCAGGCGGTCGTCACGTAGAGCCGGTCGAGGCCCGCTCCGCCGAAGGCGGCGCAGGTCGGCCGCGACACGGGCATCTCCAGGCGGTCGCGCACCTCGCCTTCCGGCGAGATCCGCCAGACGCTGGATCCCTCCCACATCGCGGCCCAGATGTCGCCGCGCGCGTCGACGATCAGCCCGTCCGCCACCCCGTCAGGTTCGTCGAAGCAGATGAGCACGTCCGGCTCGCCGAGCGCTCCCGTCGAGCGGTCGTACGGAAACCGGAGGATCTCGGGCTCGCCGGTATCGATGTAGTACATGACGCTCCCGTCCAGCGACCAGGCGAGCCCGTTCGACTCCGTGATCCCGGACAGCAGCTCGGTCACGGCGCCGGCGGGGTCGACGGAGTAGAGCGCACCCTGGCCGCGGCTCCCGTCCGTGGAGCAGGTGCCGATCAGAAACCGCCCGTCGGGGTCGCAGGCGCCGTCGTTGAAGCGAACGTTCGGGGCAAGACCGAACGCGATCTGGGGGCGGTCGGGGGACGCGTCCGGCCCGACGAACAGCAGCCCGTCGTCACAGGCCACCACCAGCCCGCCGTTGTCACGCAGGGCGGCCGCGCCGACCAGCTCCCCAGCGCGGAACGACGTGTGGCCTCTGTCCTCACCGAGCCGGTGAACGAACCCGCTGTTGCAGTCCACCCACACCACCGTCTGAGTGCGGTCGTCCCACAGCGGCCGTTCGAGGAGCTCGGCGTCGTCGGCAAACGCCGTCTGCCAACTGGTCACAGGCCGCCCGAGCGCCACCCGCCGGCGCTGTGCCGCCGAAGTGGTGCTGCGCCCGCCTGCGGGCTGAACACGGCGTCCAGCTGGGCCGCCAGCCGACCCAGCCTGCGCCGCTGTCGGCGGCGGGCGAGATGACTGCGGATGTTTGCGATTCGATGACTGCTCATGACCGACCGGTTCGAAGCCACAGGGTGAGTTCCTTCCCTATACGGCAGCGAGCTCTCGCCCGCCACGCGCAGAAGGGTGGTTCGCGGCCGTGTAGCGGTTGAGCCGGGGATCCTGGCGGCCCATGCGGAACCGCCAGGGTTTCCCGGTCCGATCCTGCTCACGCCGCGACGGGAATGGTGGTCGTCTTCCTCTGTCTGTCGGCTGCGACCAGCACTGGGCACGCGGCTCGGTGCAACAGCGCATGGGGCGTCGAGCCGACTGCCGCTCCGATCAGGCTGCGATGCCTGTCCGGTCCGGTGACGATCAGGTCGGCGTTGCTCAGCTTGGCGACCTGAAGGATCACGAACGAGGGCCGCTTGTAGGTGGCATGCGTCTGCTCCCTGACCGTGTAGCCGTGCGCGCGGAGCGTTTCTGCTCCCTCGTGCACCACACGGTCCCTGGCCGCCTCGTCCAGATGCACCGGGCCCGAGACGCGGCCGCTCGCCATCTCACGAACGTGCACAACGGTGATCTCACCGTCAGCCTTGTCGGTGACGCTCTCAGCCTGAGCAACTGCAGTGCCCGAACGCTCAGAGCCATCGAGCGCGACGAGAACCTTCTTGTACATGAATCTCACTTCCTCGATTTGGACTCCCGAATCCACCTGGACCGGGTATAGAACCAGCGTAGGCATGCCGTCGTCAACGCCGGCTCAAGAAACCAGAGGCCGGGTCAAGAATGGCTCAATACGCGGTTCCCGCGAGGTGCCGGCAACTCGTCCAGGATCCGCGCGTCGGGCCAGATGATCTAGGCCGGCGCCGTCCCTTCCAGTCCGGAGGTCCCATCGACACCCGGCTCGAGCGGCAGGTCGACAGCCTCCGCGCGGACCGACGCGCCGAGGGCGTAGCCGATGATTCCGATCACCGCGATCACGACGAGGGTGCCGAGCGTGAAGACCTCGAACCGCATCCGGCTGATACCCCAGTAGTCATGGAAGTTGTAGCCGGCCCCGACGAAGTTTTCGATGGTGTCGGGGAAGACCGCGATCCACGAGCCCAGGATGACCCAGCCGAGCGTCACGAGGCCGCCGATCCAGGCGCCGGCGTTGCCACCCGGGATCCTGTAGGGGCGGGGAACGCCGGGCCGCGCGTAGCGAAGCTTGATCACGCACGGGAAGATCAGCAGGTATGACAACAGGCCGGTGGACGTCGCCATGTAGAGGACGACCACGAACGTCGCCGCGTTCGACCCCGTATTCAGGAACTCGGCCGACAACATGAACGCCGACGCTGCCAGGCCGGAGAGGACGTTCACCCGCACGGGCGTCCCCAGCCTCGCATTGAAGATGCCGAACCACGGTGCGAAGGCACCGTCGTAGCCGGCGACCGCGAGCACCCGATCGGAGCCGATGATCCACACGGCGCCGCCGGTCGCGAGGGCGAAGATGAAGCCCAGGGCCATCGCATCGAGGAGGATGTGATGGGCCGAGCCGTAGACGGTGAACGTGGTGTTCACGGCGTCGAGGAAGCCGCTAATACCGCCGACCTTGGATGACGGCAGCACCGCCACGATCCCGAAGATCGGAATCGCGTAGCAGAGCACGCTGATCAGACCGCCGCGGGCAACGGCGATGGGGACGTCGCGCTGCGGATTCTGCATCTCCTCGGCAGCGCCGTTCTGCAGCTCGAAGCCGACGTAGTTGAACAGCAGCAGAGGCACCAGCCCGATGAACACCGCACTGCTCGGCCGGAAGTCGCTCGCCCCGTACCCGTGGACGCCGTGCTCGATCGCGTAGATGACGACGGTCACCGAGAACAGCCCGAGCACCAGGATCCGGACGATCGCACCGAGGTTGGGGATCCACTTGCCGTACCGCAGCGCAACGATCGCGACGATCACGGTGATCCAGATGAACCCGAGCTTGAAGGCGTAGTCCCCGAAGGTCTTGGTGCCGACCGGGTGGATGTACGCCGACCAGGCCGCCGTCGAGATGAACGCCAACGACCCTCCGACCCAGAGCGGGTTCGAGATCCAGTAGAGCACCGACCCCAGACCGGCGCTGAACCGCCCCCAGGAGAGCTTCATCCACTCGTACTGGCCGCCCTCCTGCGCGAACGCGGTGCCGAGCTCGGCCATCACCAGGCCGTAGGGGAGCAGGAACAGGATTGCGAGCACCACAACCCAGGTGAACGTCTGGGCGCCATAGCTGGAGACCTGGCCAAGCGTGTCGAGGCCCACCAGCGCGCACACCAGGAAGAGCATCATGTCGAACCGGCGCAGGCTCTTGATCAGCTTGCGCCGCTCGGTGACTGCGAGCTTGGTCGACTGGTCCATCAGGTCGGATTCCACGGTCGCTTCCTTTCCTGCGTCAGGGATCCCAGATTGCCAGGGGCAACTCGTTCAGCGTCTCCGCTCCATCGGCTCCGACGTGAATCATCTGCTCGAGGATGACAGCGCCGACACCTTCGACGGTGATCCCGGGCTCGATGCACATCACCATCCCCGGCTCCAGCGGCAGATCGCGGTCGGCGTGCGGCTCGGGAGGCTCGTGCTGCCCGGTGCCGGTGCCGTGGGGCATGTAATAGCCCCACCAGTGCTCGGCCAGGCCTGCGTCGGCAACCGCCTGCTCCGCGGCCGCGGTGACCTCGCCGACCAGCGCGCCGGGACGGGCGGCGGCGGTGGCAGCACGAACGCTGGCCGCGACCGCGTCCAGCAGCTCACGCTGCGCCGGGTCAGGGCCTCCGACGACCACCGTCCGGCACATGTCCCCGTGGTAGCCGTGGACCCGTGCACCGCAGTCCAGCACCGCGAAGTCGCCCTGCTCCATCACGCGGTCTGACGCAAAGAACGTGGCCTGAGCTGTCCGCGGACCGGCTCCCATGACGGTCGAGAACGCGAGCTCGCCGCCACGAGCGCGGATCGCGTGCTCGGCGGCGGCAACCACGTCGAACTCGCTGCCTCCCTCGCGGATCTCGGCCACGCCGGCCGCCATCCCGATGTCGGTCAGCCGCGCGGCAGCGCGTAGCAGCGCAACCTCGGCGGCCGACTTGACGCGCCGCAACGCGGTCACGAGACCCGTGACGTCGATGAACGAGACTCCGGGGCAGGCAGCGCGCAGGGCCAGGTAGATGGGAGCCGGGAACACCGCGAATCCGCTGACGCCGACGCGTCCTGTCGGCTCGATGTGCTCCTTCACCAGCCGCGCGAGGGCGGCGGCCGGGTCGGCGTCGAACAGGATCTCGCCCGCGGTTGCCTCGCTGCGAGCGCGCTCGAGGTCCCACTCAGCATCGGTCAGCAGGACGGAGTGGCCTTCGGCAGGTACGAAGACGAACGACAGTTCCTCATCCGTGCACGACCACCGGGCGAGGTATCGGATGTCCGCGGGGGCGTAGTCGCGGTGCGCGCCGAAGCAGATCGCCGCGGCGATGCCCTGGTCGCGAAGCGAATCCTGCAGCCGGCGGATGCGGCCGGCGACCTCGGCGTCGCTGATCGGCTCGGGCATCATCGAGACCGTTTGGGCGACGTTCACCCGGACCGCTCCCGCTCTCGACCGGAGCCACGGCCCTTCTTCGGCGTTGGGTCCTCTTCACGCAGCTCCCACTCCCAGCCCGTCTTCGCGATCTCGAGCACCATCGAGGTCTCCACGCCGACGATTCCGTCAACAGTCTGGAGCTCGGACTCCAGGAAGCGGAGCATCTCGGCCTGGGAGAGGAACACCGCCTCGCAGATCACGTCATAGACACCGGTGCACGCTGTCGCGTACCTCACCGCGTGGAACCGCGCGAGCCCCTCCGCCACCATGCGGGAGACGCCGGGGCGGCACCGCACCCCGATCCAGATGTTGAGCCGGTAGCCGATGGTGTCGGGCTCGACCACCGGAACGATCTGGAGCCGGCCCGAGCTGACCAGCTTGCCCAGCCGGTTGCGCGCCGTCCCCTCGCTCACACCGAGCCGCTCGCTGAGCTCGGAGTAGCTCATCCGGCCGTCGAGCTTCAGACAGGAGATCAGCCGCCGATCGAGCGCGTCAAGAGCCATATCTGCAGCGATCTTACCGGATTGATCAGGAATCCTCAAGATCGCCGGGAATACCTGCGGATCCTGTAATAGCCAGCTATGAGGAGCGGGGCGCCTAGCGGTCCTCGAGCATCCGCAGCAGCCTGATGGTGGTGTTCCAGTTTCGGATGGTGATGCTTGGGTAGATCGGGCTGCCGACGATCTTGCTCAGCCTGCTCTGACTGGCCCGGCTGACCAGGCGGGAGAAGTAGAGGGCGCCGGGACCGGCGTCGGCCTCGTCGACGCCGGGCGCGACGGCGACCTTGGCGATCGCGGTCTTGGCCCGCAGCGGCTCCTTCAGGAAGATGACGTCGTAGCGATAGGCGTCGGGGTCAGTGCCGAACCCCCTGGGCGCCCGGTCCACAGTGGCCCGCATCTGCTGCAGGCTGCGCACAACAACGCTCGCCTGGTAGGAGAACGTGCGCGACAGCAGCTCCTCCAGGCGGACCGTCAGGTCGGCCACCGGCGTCCCGGTTGCTGCGAAGAGGACGTTGCCGCTCTGGATGTAGGTGGCAACGTCCTCGAACCCGTTCGCCTCTAGACACGCGCGCAGGTCGGCCATCCGGATCAGGTTCCGGCCGCCGACGTTGATGCCGCGCAGGAGAGCCAGGTACTGGGTCACGCCGGGCTCTAGCCTAGGCGACTCGCGCTCCGCGGCCCGTGGCCGCCTAGTTCCCGCTCATCAGCTGCGAGATGCTCGAGGCGATCGACTGCCCCTGTGCCTGCGACTGCGCCAGCGCCGTCTCCATCGCAGTGAACCGGGCGCGCAGCGACGCTTCCTTCGTCTTCAGCCGCAGGTCGAGGGCGTTGGACTGCTGCACCAGGGAGTTGATCTGCGACTGCTGCGAATCGATCTGCCCCTTGAGCAGCCCGTTGGCGCCGTTGCCAAAGCGCTTGACCACCGTGTCGAGCTTCCCGACGGCCGCCGGGACGGTGGGATCGTCGGACACCGTCGTGAACTGGGCCTTGGTGCGGGCGAAGTCGTTGGTGAGCGCAGTCGTCAGCGTGGTCGTGTCAAGCGTCAGCTTGCCCGCCAGAGCGTCCGGGTTTGGGGTGCCGCCTGAGGCCGCCGCGCCGGTGGAGACGCCCACCTGCAGCAGCGATGCCATCGTCTGGTTGCTGTCATTCGACGCTGCGACCGTTGCCCGCATCGACGACAGCAGATTGCGCAGCGTCGGATCGCCGTACAGCACTCCCTTGATCCTGTCGGCATCGTTGGTCGCGTTGACCACCGGCCTATCGTTCAGCTTGCCGAGGATGAAGGAGAGCGTCGAGTTGTACTGGTCGACGAACCCCTGGACGCTGGTCTTGATCGCGTCGGTATCGGCGCTGGGCGTGCCCACCACTACCGAGACCGATCCGGTGGTCACTGCCTTCAGGGTGAGCGTGACGCCGACCAGGCCGTCGGTGACGACGTTCGACGCACTGCTGTGCTGCACGCCGTCGATCGTGTAGGCCGCGTCGCGAGCCGCCTGCGTCTCGGCGAAACTGAACTGCGCCGCCGCGCTGCCCGCGACCGTGATCGTGTTCGCCTGCCCCGTCTGCTTGCCGGACAACACCAGCTTCCCGTCGACGACCCCGGCGTAGACCTGGGAGCCGGCCGTCTGGTTGATGCGCGTCGCGATGGTGGCGGCCGTGTCACCGGCGCTCACCTGCACCTCGACCGGATCGCCGGTGCCGAGACTGAGTTCGAGCACGCCGTCCTGGGCGGCCGGACCGGCGGCGGCCGTCTGGCCCATCTGGTCGGCGCGCGCCAGCCGGCTGACGGCCACGTCGTACCCACCCGGAGGAGCGCCGCTGGTGCGCAGCACGCCGATCTGCGACGTGTTGTTCGAGTCGACCGTCTGCTTGTCGGCCCAGGTGGCAGGGTCGCGCATCGCGGCAATCGAGGTCTGCAGGTTGGCGAGCCGGGTGTTGATGTCCTTCAGCGCCTGCTGCCGCGCCGTGTAGACGACCTGGCGCTGCTGCATCCGCGTCTGCGGCTGGCGCTCGATCTGCATCAGCTTCGTCACGATGCTGTTCGTGTCGAGGCCGGATGCCAGACCGGTGATGTTCGAGACGGGGGTGCTATTGCTGGCCACGCTCTCTAACTCGACAGGTTTCGGGCGTTCTCCAGCCCCCGTTTCGGGAATCTGGGTGATTCGCCCCACTGAGGAAGGGAATTCGCGTTTCTTGCCTCACTGGGGAAGCGAATCGCAACGATTACGTTCACTTTGGAAGCGAATTACGTGTGCAGGCCGGCGCGCCGCCGGAGCCGAGACAGACGCCCTCGCCCGCCTCCTGAAGGCGCGCCTCGGACAGCGCCGAGGCACGATCTGCAGCGTCCACGTCTCGATGATGGCACGGCGGGCCGCCCGGTACCATGGCGGGCGCTTTGAGTACGACGACGAGCAGGGACCTCTCCCACCCGACCCACACCGCCGGCGCCGCCACGCTGACCGTGGCGGCCCTCGGCGTTGTCTTTGGAGACATCGGCACCAGCCCGCTCTACTCGATGCACGAGGTGTTCGCGGGCGACCACCCGATCGCGGCGACGCCGGAACGGATCTACGGAGTCGTCTCGATGATCGTCTGGGCGTTGATGATCATCGTCACGCTCAAGTACGTGCTGGTGATCATGCGCGCCAGCAACAACGGCGAGGGCGGCATCATGGCGCTGATCGCCCTCGTCCGGCGAGCCGTCCAGTCGCCCAACGCGCGGTACGTGCTGGTCGCCCTCGGGCTGTTCGGCGCCTCGCTGTTCTACGGCGACGGGATGATCACGCCGGCGATCTCGGTGCTGTCGGCGGTGGAGGGCCTGAAGGTCGCGTCGCCCAGCCTTTCCAGCGAGGTGATCCCGATCTCGCTGGCGGTGCTGACGGTGCTGTTCTGCATCCAGCGGTTCGGTACGGGCAGGGTCGGCGTGCTGTTCGGCCCGGCGATGGGCATCTGGTTCACGACGATCGCCGTCCTCGGCCTCCACAACATCGTCAACAACGCGGGGATCTTCCGCTGCCTCTCTCCAACGTACGCGGCTCAGTTCATCATCAACGAACCGCACCAGGCGTTCGTCTCGCTCGGGTCGGTGGTGCTGGCGGTGACGGGCGCCGAGGCTCTGTACGCCGACATGGGCCACTTCGGCCGCCCGGCGATCGCCCGCGCCTGGCTGGGCCTGGTCTACCCAGCCCTGATCCTCAACTACCTGGGTCAGGGCGCCCTGCTGCTCGGCGACCACGCCGCCACCCGCAACCCCTTCTTCCTGCTCGCCCCGGACTGGTTCCAGCTACCGCTGGTGATCCTGGCGACGATCGCCACGGTGATCGCCAGCCAGGCCGTGATCGCCGGCGCGTTCTCGGTCACGCGGCAGGCCGTCCAGCTCGGCTACCTCCCCCGCGTCGTCGTGCGCCACACCTCGCCGGAGGAGGGCCAGATCTACGTGCCGGTCGTCAACTGGTTCCTGTTCGTCGCAATCGTCGGACTGGTCATCGGCTTCCGCACCTCGTCCAACCTGGCCGCCGCGTACGGCATCGCGGTCACGGGCACCTTGGCGATCGACACGATCCTCGCCTTCGTCGTCGTCAGGCTGGTGTGGAAGAAGTCATGGCCGCTCGTCATCCTCGGCGCCGGCGGCTTCCTGATCGTCGACCTGTCCTTCTTTGCGGGCAACGTCTCGAAGATCCCTCACGGCGGCTGGTTCCCGCTGCTAGTCGGCGCGCTCGTGTTCGGGGTTCTGATGACGTGGCGGCGGGGGCGGCTGATCCTGGCCGACCGCACCAAGGAGGACACGCTGCCGCTGCGGCTGTTCATCAACCGCATGATCGACGAGCGCCCGCTGCGGATCCCCGGCACCGCCGTGTTCATGACGTCCAGCGAGACCACGCCCCGCGCGTTGCAGCAGGACTACGCCCACCACCACGTCCTCTTCGAGCGCGTGGTCATCCTGAGGGTGCAGACCGTCGGCGTGCCTCACGTGCCCGACGCCGACCGGGTCGAGGTGAGGTCGGTGCGCTCCGGCTTCGTGCGCGTCTCCGTCCGCTACGGGTTCCAGGACGAGCCCGACATCCCGGCGGCTCTGCGCCTTGCCAACGAACGCGGCGCCGAGCTCGACCTGAGATCGCCCTCGTACTTCCTGTCGCGGATCCAGCTCGTGCCCACCCGCAGCGGTCGCGGCATGAACCGCTTCCGCAAGCATCTGTTCGTGGCGCTGCAGAAGAACGCGGTTCCCGCGGCCCGCTACTACCGGCTGCCCGCCAGCCAGGTGGTGGACATGGGCAGCTACGTCGAAATCTGAGTACGATCGGCGCATGGCCGAGCCAGCCGAGATCGCCACGCACGTCGATCCCGTCGTCGACGGCGTGTGGCACTGGGAGGTGGCGAACAGCAACATCGGCGGCGCCATCTCGAGCTGCCACGAGCTGGCGGCCGACGGCGAGGCGGTGCTGGTCGACCCGCTGCGCCTCGAACCGGCTGCTCTGGCCGCGCTTCCGCGCCCGACCGCAATCGTGCTGACGGCGAAGTGCCACCAACGGTCGGCCTGGCGCTATCGCGCGGAGTTCGGCGCCGCGGTATGGGCCCCGCGCGGCGCCCCGCCGGCAGACGAGGAGCCCGACCACGTCTACGAGGATGGCGACGGGCTCCCCGGCGGCCTGCACGCCCTGCGCACACCCGGCCCCGAGCCGGTGCACTACTGCGTGTGGCGCGAGACCGGTCCCAGCGTGCTGTTCTGCTCCGACCTGCTCTCGTCCGACGCGGACGGGCGGCTCCGCTTCGTCCCGGCGGAGTACCACGACGACCCAGCCGAGACGCGCCGCAGCGTCGAGCGGCTGCTCGACGTCCCCTTCGACGTGCTCTGCCTCGACCACGGCCCGCCGCTGGTCGACGACCCCAAGCGCGCGATTCGCGAGTTGTTGGGCGACCCTGCCTAAGAGCGCCTACCAGAGAGCCTCGCGGCGTCTGGCAGGCGTCGGGCCAGCCATCCACGACGCATTCCGTTAGGCGCTCTAGGGCGCGGCGGGGTACGTGAACACCAGGTAGAGCGCGAACGCGAGCAGGACCAGGCTGACGCCGAACAGCCCCATGCGGGGACCGTGCAGCTTGAACCGCTGCCCGACCGCGATCAGGAACAGGACGGTCGCAAACAGGACGGTGACGCGGACGAAGTCATCGCCGTGGTGGCGGGCGGCGGTGCCCTCCTCGAAGGCGGTGCCGGCCTGGGTGTTCAGCGCCGCCGCTCTGGCGTAGCTGCTGTTGTGATACTCGGGCATGAAGCTGGGCCCGGGCGGCGCCTTCGGGTTGGTCAGGCCGCCCGCCCTCAGCCAGGCGTTGAACGCGACCGAGTACTCGGGGCTGAACCGTCGCGCATAGAGGTTGGCGAGCTGCTTGTTCCCGCTCGTCTCGGCCTGCAGCCAGGCCGAGAACTGTGCGGAGTCGAACAGCTTCTGCTGGCCGCCGAGCGTCCAGGACTGCGTCGCCTCGGTGCGCAGCTTGCTGGCAAGCCCGTAGTCGCGCGCGTTCTCGCCGTCCCACTTGGCCGCCTGGTACCCGCTCCACGCGGTGGCGATGGCGACCACCGCGAGCAACACCGCCTCCATGATCTCGAGCCGCCGTTCGTGACGCTTCTGCTCCTCGTCGGTGCGGTCCTCCTCGACGGCCCGCTCGTGCAGGCTGTGGGCGATCTCGGCGTTCAGGTCCTCAGGCACGGACGGATGATCTCAGCCGAGACGCTCGAGCAGGTGGTCACCGACGCGAAGCGCGTTGGCCATGGCCGTCAAGGCCGGATTCACGGCTCCGATGCTGGGGAACACGCTGGTGTCGGCGACGTACAGGTTGTCCAGCTCGTGTGCCCGGCAGTCGCGGTTGAGGACGGATGTCGCGGGATCGTCCCCGAACCGGCAGGTGCCGGCCTGGTGCGCCACGCCGGCCACCGGGATCTCGTTCTTCATGTACGCGTAGCGGTGGAGCAGGTGGTCACCGTGCATGCCGAGGTGCTGCAGCATGGAGCGCAGCTGTGCGTACAGCCGCTGCTTCGGCTCCTCGTTCGTCGCCGTGTAGGCAAGCGTCAGCCGGCCCTCGCCGTCGACCGTGACGCGGTTCTCCGGGCGGGGCAGGTCTTCGGTCGAGAGCCAGAAGTCGACGGCGTGGCGGGCGACGTCATCCAGCGACCACTGGGGCGCGAACCGGGTCTCGCCCGGCTTCTCGCCCCGGAACATCGGGGCCTGCGACTTGCCGACCATCTGGATGTTGCCCATCGGGAAGTCGAAGTCAGGGCCCTTGAAGTAGAAGTCGTTGAGCCCCAGCGTCTTCTGGAAGATCGTCGGGTTCTCGTCCCTCGACAGCGCCAGCACGGCCTGGCTGTTGTGGAACATGTAGTTCCGGCCGACCTGGTCGGAGGCGTTGGCAAGCCCGTTGGGATGCAGGTCGGTGGCCGACCGCAGGAGCAGCTTCGCCGTGTTGGCGGCTCCACAGGCCAGGACGACCACATCGGCGGTCAGCGTCTCGGTCTCGCCGTCGCGGTCGATGACCACCCCGTTGACCGCGGTCCCGTCGGGGTTCGTCTCCAGCCGCTCGGCGACCGCGTTGGTCAGAAGCGAGACGTTGGGCTGCTCGAGCGCGGGCCGGATGCCGAGCACGTCGGCATCCGACTTGCCGTGCACCGCGCAGGGGAAGCCGTCGCAGTTCTGGCAGCGCACACAGGCGCTGTAGGGCATGTTGGGCTCGTTCAGGCGGATGCCGCAGGGAGCGTGGAACGGGTGGTACCCCGCCTTCTCGAGGTCGTCGGAGAGCTGCTGGATGCGCGGCTCGTGCGACACCGCCGGGAACGGGTAGGGCGCGCTGGCGTGGCCCTCGGTCGGGTCCTCCCCGTGCGTCCCGTGCACCTCGTACAGGTGCTCGGCCTGGGTGTAGTACGGCTCGATCTCGTCGTAGGTGATGGGCCAGGCGGGCGAGAGCCCGTCGTGGTGCTGCAGCTCGCCAAAGTCCTCCGACCGCAGCCGGTAGAGCGCCGCTCCGTAGAGCTTGGTCGCGCCGCCGACGAAGTAGTGGATCTGCGGCTGGAACGGCGCTCCATTGGCGTCGTACCAGGTGTCCGGCGAGACGTAGCGATTGTTGACGAACACGTCCTCGGCAAGCCAGTTCGCCGGCTCCCGAGGGAGCCAGTCACCCCGTTCGAGCACCAGCACCCGCTTCCCGGACGGCGCCAGATGACGGGCCAGCGTACCGCCGCCGGCGCCGCTCCCCACGATGATGACGTCGTAGTGGTTGCTCATGCTGACCTCCTAGTACTGCTCCATCAGCTCGGGCACCATGATCCGGGACGCCGCCTCCATCAGTGCCAGATGTGAGAACGCCTGCGGGAAGTTGCCCAGGTGACGGCCGGTCGACGAGTCGAACTCCTCGGCGTACAACCCCAGTGGTGAGGCGATATGCAGCAGCCTCTCCATCAGGTCGCGCGCCCGCTGCAGCTCGCCGATGATGGCCAGCGCGGAGACCAGCCAGAACGAGCAGATCAGGAACGTCCCCTCCTTGCCCGACAGCCCGTCGTCCGTCTCATCGGTGCGATACCGGAGCACGAAGCCGTCCTCGGTCAGGTCGTTGGCGATCGCCAACACGCTCGCACGAAGCCGCTCGTCGTTGTTGGGCAGGAACCCGAAGATCGCGGCCAGCAGCGTCGAGGCGTCGAGTGCATCGGTCTCGTAGTGCTGACGGAGGACGCCGTCCTTGGTCAGGCCATGCTCCAGGATGTCGACCTTGATCTCTTCGGCCGTCGCGGTCCAGGTCTTGTGCATTTGCGGGTCGCCACGGATCTCGCCCAAGCGTGCCGCCCGGTCGAGTGCGACCCAGCACATCAGCTTCGAAGAGACGTAGTGCTGGGGCTTGCCGCGGGCCTCCCAGATGCCCTGATCCGGCTTCTGCCAGACCTTGGTCGCGCACTCTGCCTGGGTCTGCACGATCGGCCACAGACGCCGCGGGAGCCGCTCGCTGCGCTTCGTGTGCAAGAGGATCGAGTCGAGCACCGCGCCGAAGACGTCGTTCTGGCGCTGGTCGAACGCGCCGTTGCCGACCCGCACCGGCCGCGCGCCGGAGTAGCCGGTGAGGTCGTCCCGCGTTGTCTCGGTCAGGTCGCGGCGGCCGTCGATGCCGTACATGATCTGCAGCGAGCCGTCGTCCGTCGGCTCCAGGTCGGCCACGAACTGCATGAACTCGTCGGCTTCCCAGTCGAGGTTCAGCAAGTGCAGCGCCTGCAGCGTGAAGGTCGAGTCGCGCATCCACGTGTACCGGTAGTCCCAGTTCCGCTCGCCCCCCGGAGTCTCCGGCAGCGACGTCGTCAGTGCGGCCACCGTCGCTCCGGTTGGCATGTAGGTGAGACCCTTGATCACCAGGGCCGACCGCTGCACTGGATCGCGGAAGCGATGGTCGGGGATCCGTGCCCGCCCCAGCCATGAGCGCCAGAAGCGGACGGTCGACGCCAGCTGCTCCTCGGCCTGCGCAACGTCCTGCGGACCGGCCTTGGCCTCCGCCCACGACAGCGCGCAGTAGGCCTTCTCGCCCGCCGCCAAAACGTGCCGGGCGCGAACGCGGTTGCCCTCGATGCCGAGCGAGAGATCCGTGTAGAGGCGGAAGGATTGGCCACCCCCGCTTGCGTCGGCGCCCTGGCGGCCGCCGTCGACCGCGTCCCACTGCGCCGGAATCGCGCCATAGTCGAACGCCGGCTCGCAGACGAGCTCGACCTCGACGTTGCCGTCGAGGCACTCGACGGTGCGCACGAGCTGGTGATCGGCGTCGTCGTCGGCAGGTGGCCTCGTGTGAGGCGTGATCTGATCCTCGTGATCCCAGGGCCCCATCGTCAGCGCGTCCCGGATCACGATCCAGCCGGCCGGCGTCTTCCACGTCGTCTCCAGCACATTCGTGCCCGGGATGTAGACCCGGGTGGTCGGGTGGTTGATGCCGTAGGGGGCGAACCGGAAGAACCCGGCCTGCCGGTCGAGCAGGCTGCCGAAGATGCTGGCCGAGTCGAAGGAGGGGATGCACAGCCAGTCGACGGCCCCGTCGGGTGCGACCAGCGCGCCGGTGTGGCAGTCGGACAGGAAGGCGTACTCCGCGATCGGCGGGAACGGCGAGGGAGCCGCCGCGCTCTGCGGCTCGGCGGCTGCCGCCTTCTGATCCTTGCGGGGTGACTTGGTTGCGCTCATGTGGCCATCCATGGTTCGTGCCACCGGCCATGGCCGGCGACGAGCTTGTCGGCTTCCTGCGGGCCCCAACTCCCCGGGACATATGGGTGCACCGGCGGCGGGTTGTCGAGCAGCGGCCCCATGATCCGCCAGGTCTCCTCCACGCCGTCCTGCCGGGTAAAGCGGCTGCGGTCTCCGACCATCGCGGCGTGGAGCAGCACCTCGTAGGGGGTCGGGCCCTCGCCGCCCTCCTGCGCGAACTCCGCATCGAGGGTCACCGCCTCGGGCGCCGCGGCATCGGCGCGGTGCGCGTCGACCTGGAGCCGAACGCCCGTCGACGGATCGAGCTTGACGACGAACTGGTCGGGCTCGGGTCGGCGACCCTCCGTAATGCGAAACCCGAGCTTTGGCGGATGTTTGAACACCAGCCGCACCTCGGTCAGCGTCGTCGGCAGGAGCTTGCCCGTGCGGATGTAGAAAGGCACGCCGGACCAGCGCCAGTTGTCGATGTCGAGCCGGAGGGCGGCGTAGGTCTCGGTGGTCGAGTCCGGAGCGACACCGTCGATCTCGCGATAGCCGTCGTGCTGCCCGCGGACGTAATGGGCCGGATCGGCCTCGGCAATCGCCCTGAAGAGGGCCACCTTGGTGTCGTTCAGGGTGTCCGGATCGCCGCCGGAGGGCACCTCCATCGCGGCCGCCGCCACCACCTGCATCAGGTGGTTGACAACCACGTCGCGAAGGGCGCCAACTGGGTCGTAGAAGTGCCCGCGGTCGGCGACGCCGAAGCTCTCGGCCATCGTGATCTGCACGGACTCGACATAGTTGCGATTCCAGACCGGCTCCAGCATCACGTTGGCGAACCGCAGGTACAAGATCTCCTCGAGCCCCATCTTTCCCAGGAAGTGGTCGATCCGGTAGATCTGAGACTCGTCCACCGACTGGTGCAGC
>Ga0265338_10003740_pt1 | contig 21148 bp, 16 predicted proteins | sample 42126metaG_FD_193579 | JGI IMG/M metagenome (GOLD analysis project Ga0265338, IMG submission 193579) | Rhizosphere microbial communities from Carex aquatilis grown in University of Washington, Seatle, WA, United States - 4-21-26 metaG | ecosystem: Host-associated > Plants > Roots > Rhizosphere... | reverse complement strand
GGTCCAGGAAACCGCCTGCGGCGATCCAGTCGTCACGGCCGCGCAGCCGGCCCAGGCGGGCGAGCGAGCGCCCGTCCAGGCCGCGTTCGGCCCCGCGGAGCAGGAAGTCGCGCAGTTGCTCGGCGAAGCCGCGGGTGCCGAGGGCCGCCCGCAATTGCTCCGGCCAGCGCCGCGGCGAATCCGTCGCTTCGCCGCGGAGCATCCGCCGCACCTCAAGCAGTTGCTCAGGACCTGACAGCAGAGTGGGTGGCGCCTCGCCAGCCAGCACGAACTCCCGGCGCACCAGCGCGTACGCATAACTGTGGAAGGTCAGCGCGAGCGGTTCACGGGTGGTCCGCCGCAGTCTCGTGGTGATGCGCTCTCTCAGTTCCTCCGCCGCCTTGCGGCTGAAGGTCAGCACGAGAACCCGCTCGGGGTCGATCCCGCGGACCGTGATGCGCTCCACGACCGCCTCCACGATCGCCGTGGTCTTGCCCGTACCTGGTCCGGCCAGCACCAGCAGCGGCCCCCCGGCGTGCCCGACCACCGCGCGCTGGGCCTCGTCCAGGCGCGGCGGCCCGGCCGCCGGCGCTGGCCGGCGGAGCAGGCGGTACGGCGGTGGCTCGCGGTCCATGCGGTTCGGCACATCCTGCCTGTGCGGATCGTGACGGCTGGCGGCGGGACGTTGAGAGCGTACCGATGCCGGCTGACACGATCTGGAAGCCTGGCCGTCAGGCGTCGCCGTACCAGCGGGCCTGGCGCATGTTCACCCGGGCCGCCCGGCCGCCGGTGGCCGGGCGCAGCGGCGTGCCCTCGGCGATGTAATGGGCGGTCGCTTCGCGCTCGTGTCCCTCCAGCAGCGACCCGTCGGCGTGAATGACCCGCCACCAGGCCACGCCGCCACCCCACAGGGCCATGACCCGGCCCACCTGGCGCGGGCCGCCCGCCCCCAGGTACTCAGCGACGTCCCCATAGGACATCACCCGTCCCGGCGGAATCGCGTCCGCGACATCGAGCACCCGGCTGGCGAAATCCGTCATGGGCCGGCTATCGGGCGACGGCCCGGCCCGGCGTACGGGGTCGTACCTCACGGCAGACCCTGCTTCACTCCGCACGTTGCTTCACTCTGCACGTTGCTGCACTGTGGGCGTTGACCAGCCCGGGCCCGGATCAGGCCAGGGCTGGTCAACCCCCGGCCAGGCCGGCCCGTGGTGCTGTGCCGGGGCGGCACGGACGGCCTGCCGACGCGCCCGGCGGTAGGCGATCAGCCTGCTCCAGGCCATGATGGCGATCGCCAGGGACGCGAGTCCCACCAAGAAGCCGAGCGCGAGCGCGGTGACCCCGCGCGGGCGGACCGGAACGGGCGGGACGGCCGTGCTGCCGCCGCCGAAGTGTGTCACGGCCGCGGCACCCGGCAGGACGCCTGCCTGCCTGGTAAGCGTCGCGGCCACAGTGAGCGCCGCCGCGGCATCCACCGTGCCGAAGCCGACCTTGTCGTCGTATCCGCCCGCCGGGTGGTTCTGGGTGCTTGACGTGATCGCCCGCACCACCAGGGCAGGCGCCAGGCGCGGGTACCTGGCTTTGATCAGCGCCGCCACCCCGGCGGTCAGCGCACAGGCCGGGCTGGTCCCGCTCACCAGCCAGTACTGCCCGTCCCTGCCCTGCGCGGGTACGTCCACGCCGGGCGCACCCACCTGCACAGACAGGTTGTCGCTGGAGAAATCCGCGGCTGACCCGGTCCGCGACACGGCCGCCACCCCGAGCACCCCTGGATAGTCCGCCGGGAAGGAGTACGGAGCCTGCCCGCTGGCCCGGGCGCCCACCGAATCCCCGTTGTTCCCGGAAGACGCGACGACGACCACGCCATGGTTCAGCGCGTTCTGGAGTGCCGACCGCACCACCGCGCTCGGCGTGCCGTAGCCGAGAGACATGCTGATCACGGATGCCTTCTGCGCGGTCGCGTAGCTGATGGCCTGGGCCAGCGAGCGCTGGACCCGGCGGTCGGACTCCTGCTGGTACTTGCTGTACCCGGGGTCCGTCTTGTCGGTGACCACCCGGATCGAGAGCACCTTCGACCTCGGCGCCACGCCCATGATCCCACTGGCGCCGCCGGCGTGCCCGTGCCCGGCGATCAGGGACGCCATCCAGGTGCCATGCACGCCCCAGCCAGAATTCGATGACGGAGTGCCCACCTGCGTGAGGTCAGGGCCGTCGATCACTGAACCGGTGAGGTCCGAGACATCTGGGTTGACACCGCTGTCGATCACCGCGACGGTGACACCCTGCCCTTGGGTCTGCGCCCAGGCGGTGGGTGCGCTGAGCGCGTCGAGGACCCACATCTGGGCGGTGCGCACATCGTCAGCGCTGGCCGGAGCCGCTACCGTCACGACACCGACCCCGATCGCCAGGGCCGCGCAGCAAACGGCGGGCACCCGCCGCGGCCGCCCGCTCAGCATCCTGGCCTCAGCATCCCGGCGCTCCCGGGCAGCGCGGTGCTGGCGGCGGCGCACCGAGCCGCGACCCGATCAGGTTCCCGATCCCGTGCACCACGCTGAGCATCTCGTCCTTGATGTAGGGGTCCGTGGACTCCCGCACCCGGCGCCTGCCGTCCGCGTACCCGACCGTCGCCATGACCAGGTAGGGACCCTGGCTGCTGACCCAGGACAACTGCCGCTGCGGGTTGCCGAACTGCGCGGCCAGCGTATGCGCGAAGGGGACCGCCCGGATCCCCGGCGCCAGACCGGCCGATTGCGGCAGCGCATGCAGGGACGCGCGCGCCAGCGCCGGAGCGGGCAGGACCACCACCCCCACGGTAACAGCGAGAGCACCCGTCGCGTCCCCGTACGTCGCCCTGAGCACCGCGAGGCAGCCGTGCTTGGCCAAGACCCGCGCGACGGCCTGATCAGTAGCTGACCCGCATGGTGACTGGCTAGCGATCCCGATCCGGCGGGCGGTCAGCCGCAGGCTGGTCCCGTACCCATCGCCCGGCGCGAAGCTGGACATGTGGTAAGAGACCGCGGCCGGGAAGATCTCCCCGGCCGGCCAGGTGCGCCAGCGCTTGCCGATCTCCCAGTTGATGATCTGCTCCTGCTGCGCCGCGGTGAACCGGCGGGGCAGCACCTGGACCATGATGTCCGCGGCGGAGGCGGCCACCCCGGCCAGCGCGAGCACCAGCAGGGTCAGCATCAGGCTGGAGCGCCACCCACGGCGCCTGCGGCGCGAGCGAGCCGGGCGCCCGGAAACCTCGTCGCGGCCCAGCACAGATGGGTGAGCCGGCCCAGCTGGGTGGGCGGGCCCGGGCAGGTAAGCCGACCCAGGTAGATAAGCCGGCTCAGGGAGCTGAGCCGGCTCAGTCAGGTAAGCCGGCTCTGATGCGTAAGCCGGCTCAGGTACCGGGTCGCCCGGCGGCGAATAGCCCGACCAGTCTCCCCCGGACGCCCAAGCGTCGCCCTCATCCGGGATCCCCGACCGCATACCCACACCGGCATGGTACGGCCTGCTAGTCACCCGCCGCCGTGCTCACGGCGAGGTTGCCCGGATACCCATACCGGCACAGGCCCGGACAGGCTCCTCGTGGGTCAGTACGACGGCAGTGCCGGATCGACCTGGCTGATCCAGGCCAGCACGCCTCCGCCCACGTGTACCGCGTCCGAGAATCCGGCATCCTTGACCACCGCGAGGCATTCCGCGCTGCGGGCTCCGCTCTTGCAGTGCAGCACGATCCGGCGGTCTTGGGGCAGCCGCTCAAGGGCCGCCCCGGACAGGAACTCCCCTTTGGGGATCAGCACCGCGCCTGGGATGGACACGATCTCGTACTCGTTCGGCTCACGCACGTCAACCAGGAATATCTCATCGTCGCCGTCGAGCATCTCCTTGAGCTGGCGGGCGCTGATCGTCGAGCCCATGGCGGCCTCCTGGGCCTCCTCCGAGACCGCGCCGCAGAACTCCTCGTAGTCGATCAGCTCAGTGACCGTCGGGTTCTTGCCGCAGACCGGGCACTCCGGGTCCTTCCTGACCTTGACCGTCCGGTAGGTCATGTCCAGGGCGTCGTAGATCATCAGCCGCCCGACCAGCGGGTCGCCGATCCCGGTGATGACCTTGATGGCCTCGGTGACCTGGATGGACCCGATGGACGCGCAGAGCACGCCGAGCACGCCGCCCTCGGCGCACGAGGGCACCATGCCGGGCGGCGGCGGCTCCGGGTACAGGCAGCGGTAGCACGGGCCGTGATCGGCCCAGAAGACGCTGGCCTGGCCGTCGAACCGGTAGATCGACCCCCAGACGTAGGGCTTGCCGAGCAGCACGCACGCGTCGTTGACCAGGTACCGGGTGGCGAAGTTGTCAGTGCCGTCGACGATCAGGTCGTACGGCTCGAAGACCTGCATCGCGTTGTCGGAGTCCAGCCGCTCCTTGTGCACGATCACGTTCACGAGCGGGTTGAGCTCCTTGATGCTGTCCCGGGCCGACTCCGCCTTCGACCGCCCCACGTCGGACTGCCCGTGGATGATCTGCCGCTGCAGGTTGGACTCGTCCACGACATCGAAGTCAATGACACCGAGCGTGCCCACTCCGGCCGCGGCCAGGTACAGCAGGGCCGGCGAACCCAGCCCGCCCGCACCCACGCACAGCACCTTGGCGTTCTTCAAGCGCTTCTGCCCGGTCATCCCCACATCGGGGATGATCAGGTGGCGCGAGTACCGGCGTACTTCATCCACGCTCAGTTCGGCGGCCGGCTCGACCAGCGGTGGCAGCGACAAGGTAACTCTCCAAAGACGACATGTCCCGGACCGACTTCTCGGCCCGGCTCTTGGCTCAACGGACGGCCCGGCCGGCACATTCCCGGGCCAGCCCACGGCCAAAATGTCACTGCTCCCCGATACAACACAGGCATGCGGCGCGGCGCCCCGCGCCTGGCCGCCGGCAGGCCGCGTGGGCCAGCAGGGCCGCGTGGGCCAGCAGACCCGCACCACGACGCTGATCCCCGGGAGGTCCCATGCCCACACCGCCCTCGCCGCCACCCACCGGTGGTGGCTGCCCCCGGGTCGGAAAGCGGCCTCTTCCCGACCCGGCCGCAGTGCGAGTCTTCGCCGTGCCGGATTCCGCGCCGCCCTACGACGACGCGTTAGCCGGGCTAGCGGCAGCTCACCAGCCCAGCCAACCAGGCCGGCCCGGCCAACCAGGCCGGCCCGACCGGGCGGACGAGACCAATCCCGGGCTGGGCGGACCGGACACCGACCGCGGCACCGCGGCCGCCAGCACTGCCGCGCCCAGCACTGCCGCACCCAGCGCCCCGGCAGGCCCGCCAGGCTGGCCGAGCCATTTCGCCCAGGTGCTCGCCGAAACGCTCGCCGGATCCCGTTCGCCAAGCCAGATCGTGCCCTGGACGACGCAGCGCGCCCGGGCCAACATCCGCCGCCTGGGTCCGACGTTGTCCGCCGGCCAGCCGACCGCCGGGCAGCGGCCGCTCGTGCGGCGGGTCATGACATCCCGGCCGAGCTGCGACGTGCTCGAAATGACGGCCATCGTGGGTTTCGGCCCGCGCGTCCGTGCCCTCGCCATCCGGCTGGAACGCAGCACACCGCCGACCGCCTCCCCCGGCCAGGCCCCCGCCCCGGCCCGATGGCTCTGCACGGCAGTCGAGGCCGCCTGACCCCCGTGCCCGCGCGGCCACCGAGGCGCCAACCCCCGACCGCCCCCCAGCGAACGTCAGCGCAAGCGGGGCGGTGGCGGGACGGCTGGCGCGTAAAAGCGCCGCAGGCGCAGCGCAAGCCGTCCCGCCACCGCCCCGCGCCTCCCTACAACAAGCGCGCCCCCCTACAACAAGTCAGCCACCAGCGCGGTTGCGGGGGTCGCCGTGGCAGCGCTTGTACTTGCGGCCCGAGCCGCACGGGCACATGTCGTTGCGCCCGACCCGGCTGAAGTCGGCTCCCCCCGAGTCCTCGGCGCGCTGCTCCGCCTGGCCGGACCCGTCCTCGCTCGGCGCGCTGTACTGGAGCCGGGCCGGCCGCTGCGGCCGCTGCAGCCCAGGCGCGACCAGCGACGGCGCCCCGTCATTCGCGAAGGCAGCCGGCACGGCGGGCTGCGCCGAGTCCGCGACCGGACCGCGCGCCTGGGCGGCGGGACGGGCGGGGCGGTTGCGTTCTGGCTGCGGTGTGCGCGGGGCGGGGGCGGCCCCGGCGCTCTTCGCGGAGCGCCCGCCCAGGGCGGGCGGCGGACCGGGCACCGCGTCCTGCACGTCCTCCACATCCTGCACGATCGGGTTCTCCTGGTACTCAACCTTGAGGTTGAACACGCTGAGGACCGACTCCTCCTTGATGCCCTCCATCATGGCGGCGAACATGTCGTAACCCTCACGCTGGTACTCCACCAGCGGGTCGCGCTGGGCCCAGGCCCGCAGGCCGATGCCCTCGCGCAGGTAGTCCATCTCGTAGAGGTGCTCCCGCCATTTGCGGTCGAGCACCGAGAGCACCACGCGCCGCTCCACCTCGCGCATGACCTCCGGGGTGAGTTCTTCCTCGCGCCGGTCATAGGCCTCCTGGGCGTCCGCCCGGATGACCTCGGTGAGGAACTCCTGGGACAGCCCGGCACGCTCGCCGCCGGCCTGCTCGATCGCGTCATCGATGGCGAGCGTGGCCGGGTACAGCTCACGGAACGCGCGCCAGAGCTGGTCGAGGTCCCACTCCTCGGGGAACCCCTCGCTGGTCGCCCCGGCCACGTAGCCCGTGATCACCTCGTTGATCATGTCGCGGATCTGCTCGTGCAGGTCCGCGCCCTCCAGCACCCGGCGCCGCTCGCCGTAGATGACCTTGCGCTGCCGGTTGAGCACGTCGTCGTACTTGAGGACGTCCTTGCGGATCTCGAAGTTCTGCTGCTCGACCTGGGTCTGCGCGGACCGGATGGAGCGGGTCACGGCCTTGGACTCGATCGGCACGTCCGGCGGCGTCTTCAGCCACTCCATGAAGTGGGCGACCTTGTCAGCGTTGAACATCCGCATCAGGTCGTCCTCAAGGGACAGGTAGAACCGGGACAACCCCGGGTCGCCCTGACGGCCGGCCCGGCCACGGAGCTGGTTGTCGATGCGCCGCGACTCGTGCCGCTCGGTGCCGAGCACGTACAGCCCGCCCGCCGCGACCACTTCCTCGTGCTCCTCGGCCACGGCGGCCTTGGCCTTCTCCACCGCCTCGGCCCACGCTGCCTCGTAGTCCTCCGGCGTGTCCACCGGCGACAGACCGCGCTGGTGCAACTCGATGTCGGCCAGGAAGTCCGGGTTGCCGCCCAGCATGATGTCAGTGCCACGGCCAGCCATGTTGGTCGCCACGGTGACCGCGCCCTTGCGCCCGGCCTGGGCGATGATCGCGGCCTCACGCTCGTGGTGCTTCGCGTTCAGCACCTCGTGCGCGACGCCGCTGTGCTTGAGCATCCGCGACACGGTCTCGGACTTCTCCACGCTGGTGGTGCCCACCAGCACCGGCTGGCCGTTGACGTGCCGCTCCACGATGTCCTCGACGACCGCCTGGAACTTCGCCGCGACGGTCTGGTAGACGATGTCGGACTGGTCGTCGCGGACCATCGGCATGTTCGTGGGGATCGGCACCACACCGAGCTTGTAGATCTGGTGGAACTCGTTGGCCTCGGTCATCGCCGTGCCGGTCATCCCGGCGAGCTTGTCGTAGAGGCGGAAGTAGTTCTGCAGGGTGATGGTGGCGAGAGTCTGGTTCTCGTTCTGGATCTGCACGCTCTCTTTGGCCTCGATGGCCTGGTGCATGCCCTCGTTGTAGCGGCGGCCGTACAGCATGCGGCCGGTGAACTCGTCGACGATGAGGACCTCGCCGTTGATGACGACGTAGTCCTTATCCTTTTTGTACAGCTCCTTGGCCTTGATGGCGTTGTTCAGGAAGCTGACCAGGGGCGTGTTGACCGAGTCGTACAGGTTGTCGATGCCGAGCCAATCCTCGACCTTCTCCACCCCCGACTCCATGATGCCGACGGTCCGCTTCTTCTCGTCGACCTCGTAGTCCCCCTCGCCGTCCTCGCCCCGGCGCAGCCTGGGCGCGATCTTGGCGAACTCGGTGTACCAGCGGGCACTCTGCTCGGCGGGCCCGCTGATGATCAGTGGCGTGCGCGCCTCGTCCACCAGGATGGAGTCCACCTCGTCCACGACGGCGAAGTTGTGCCCCCGCTGGACACATTCCTCCAGGCCCCAGGCCATGTTGTCGCGCAGGTAGTCGAAGCCGAACTCGTTGTTGGTGCCGTAGGTGATATCCGCCTCGTACTGCTTGCGGCGCTCCTCGGGCGCCTGCTGGGCCAGGATCACGCCGACCTCAAGGCCGAGGAAGCGGTGTATCCGGCCCATCCACTCGGAGTCACGCTTGGCCAGGTAGTCGTTGACCGTCACGACGTGCACGCCGTCGCCGGACAGCGCGTTGAGATAGGACGGCAGCACCGCGGTGAGGGTCTTGCCCTCACCAGTCCGCATCTCAGCGATGTTCCCGCCGTGCAGCGCCGCACCGCCCATGATCTGGACGTCGAAGTGCCGCTGGCCGAGGGTGCGCTTGGCCGCCTCCCGGACCGTGGCGAACGCCTCGGGAAGCAGATCGTCCAGAGACTCGCCCGCCGCGTAACGTTCACGGAACTCGCCGGTCATGGCCCGCAGTTCCGTGTCGCTCAGCACGGTGAAATGCTCTTCGATCGAGTTGACCTGCTCAGCGATCCGCTTGAGCTGGCGCAGGATCTTGCCTTCGCCCGTGCGAAGGACCCTGTCGATAATGACTGGCACTTCTCGTCGCGCTCCTTGCGGATCGTTTACCTGATGCCGGAATCTTGCCGGAGTCTCGCCAACCGCGCGCCACATCCGCCTGCCCACCGGATAGGCGACAGCCAGTGCCGCACCGATGCGGCACCGTCGTCACTGTCATGGTAGGCGAGACAGGCAGTGAAACCGAGCCGCGCAGACGCACCGGCATGGGGAATGCCGCGACGGGTGCGCGGGCCCGGCCGGGGCAACACGGCACATCCAGGGAGTCGGCGCGCGCCTCCTGGGGGGTCGGCGTCCGGCGCGCCGCGCTTCCCGCCACAATAAGAGGGGCGATAGTGGCGCGCATCCGGTAATTATTGAGGGGAGCAGCGCGCATGGCGGACCAGAGGGGAACGGGCCAGATGGAAACGGGCACAGCCGAAGGCGGCACGCTAGGGACTGGCATGGTCTCCGGCGGCGGGCAGGACGAGGCTGCGCTCAGCCTGGACGCGCCCGGAAGCCCGGGTAACTACGAGCCCTATCACGGACGGACCGTCTCCTGGGTGGCGGTCAGCGTCATCATGGCCGGGTTCCTGGCCGGCGGCCTGGCCCTGGTCTTCGGGCCGACCTGGTGGCTCTTCTGGTCCGGCGGGGCGCTGGCCGTGATCGGCGCCCTGCTGGCGCTGTCGACCGACATCTTCGAAGACTGGTATTAAGCCGTACATCCGGTTAAGCCGTACATCCGCCCGGCTCCCCGGCCCGCAAGGAATGTCAGAGCCTCCGGCTAGGCTCCGTTCCTGTGCAGACCGACACCCGGCCCGCTGCTCAGCTGTCCCTGTCCGCGGACGACGCGCGGCTGCTCACCCTGCGCGCGCAAGGCTTCGTCGGGACTGAGGGACGCCGCGGCGGGGTGCCGGGGATGCTGCGCCGCCTCGGCGCGGTCCAGCTCGACACGATCAGCGTGCTCGCGCGCTCCCACGAGCTCGTGGCCTACGCCCGGCTCGGCCCCGTCCCGCGGGACAGGATCGAGCGCGCCTACTGGCATCCGCGTACCCCGGCCGCGTTCGAGTACTGGTCGCACGCCGCGTGCGTGCTGCCCCTGGAGGAATGGCCCTACTACGCGTTCCGGCGGCGTGCTTTGCGGTCCAGGGGCCGGCGCTGGCACCAGAGCACCGACCGGGTCTGCTCGGAGGTCCTGGCCAGGCTGAAGGCCGAAGGGCCGCTCAACGCGACCCAGCTCGGCGGGGCTAAAGCCGGCGGCCCCTGGTGGGACTGGTCAGAGACCAAGATCGCCGTCGAGTGGCTGCTGGATGTGGGCGATGTCCTCTGTGTCCGGCGAGATGGCTGGCGGCGGGTCTACGACCTGCCCGAGCGTGTCCTGCCCGGTGAACTGCTCGACGCCGACCCGCCCGACAGCGAGTGCCTGGCCCACCTCGCGGGGGTGGCCGCCCGGGCACTGGGCGCGGCGACCCGCGCCGACCTCATCGACTATCACCGGCTTCGCGAACTGACCGACGGCAAGACCAAGCACGCGGACCATGTCGACGAGGCCGCGATCGCCGCAGGCCTGACACCGGTGATCATCGAGACGCCCGGCAAGGCCACCCCGGGCTGGGCTGATCCGGCCGCGCTGGCGCACGCCCCGGCCGGCCGGCATCGGGTCGTGCTGCTTTCCCCGTTCGACTCGCTCATCTGGGACCGCAAGCGCACCCTGCGGATGTTCGGCTTCGAGCACAGCCTGGAGGCGTACGTGCCCAAGGCCAGGCGCGTGCACGGGTATTTCGCGATGCCGCTGCTCGCCAGGGGCCGGCTGGTCGGCCGCGTCGATCCGGTGCGCCGGGGTCAGACGCTCGTCGCCCGCCAGATCTCCCTGGTCTCCCCCACCGCCACCGAGCCGATGGCCCGCGCTCTCCGCGAGGCAGCCGAATGGGTCGGCTGCTCCGCGGTGGCGGTAGAACAGGTAAACCCACCCCATCTCACCGCACGGCTGACCGCAGCACTCAGCTAAGCCGCCGCGCGGCCGGGCCCAGCGCTCAGCTGAACTCGATCAGCTTCTCCCGCACGGCGATCATGACGGCTTCCATCCGCGAGTGGATCTGCAGCTTCTCCAGGATGTTACGGACGTGGTTTTTGACCGTGTTCTCGGAGATGAACAGCTCTTTGGCGATGTCGCGGTTGTTCATGCCCCGTGCCACCAGCTTGAGCACCTGCATCTCGCGATCGGTGAGCTTGGGCGCCGGTACCTGCTGGGCCCGCTCAGAGTCATCGCGCTTCTCGAGTGTGGCGAACTCAGAAAGGAGCTTGCCCGCCATGGACGGGTTGATGAGCGACTGCCCGTCATGGACGGCCCGGACCACGTCGGCGACCTCATCCAACGGGATGTCCTTGAGCAAGTAGCCACTGGCACCTGCCCTGATCGCCTCGAACAGGTCTTCTTCCTCGTCGCTGATCGTCAGCATGACGATCTTCGAACTGGGTGCCGCCTCCTTCATCGCACGGCAGGCCTCGATCCCGCTGCTCTTGGGCATCCGGATATCCATGAGGACGATGTCCGGCAGCGACTCGGCGGCCTTCTGCACCGCCTCCGTCCCGTCGCTCGCCTCACCGACCAGTTCGATGTCATCCTCGGCCGCGAGAACCATCTCCAGGCCACGCCGGAACAGCGCGTGATCATCAACGATGAGGGCGCGGATCGGATCGGGACCCCGCCGAACGCCTGCCGCGGCCTTGCCGGCTGCGAGATCTCCGTCCACGGCACCTCCCCTCTGACCCTGCATCCCGGTGCCCTGCCTCACTGCCTGCGGTACAGCTTCGCCTACGAACTTGCGGCCGGCCATAGTGGCCAGGCCGTGTAACCCTCTGGTAATGCCTTCGCGCGTTTCGCCCTGGCCCCGCGCCGCGCCAGCGCTGGCGCGGCGCACGGTGAAGGTAACACCTCGTCACCAAACTCTGGCTGACTAGGGGCATCTTGCGCAAGCCAGGCCAGTTCCGCCCCTCGGCACTGCGCCACGCACCCCCCAGATGCCCTACCTGGCCGCCTGATTCTGCCCCACTCTCCGGTCCCGCTGGCTGGCCGCTGCGCCGGCTTCCGGGTGCGCCCCCTCCCGGGGGGCCTCGTCCACGAGACGGATCACACCGTAGTCGTAGCCGCACCGCCGGTAGACCACGCTCGGCAGCCGGCAGTCCTCGTCGTGGAACAGGAAGAAATCGTGCCCGACGAGTTCCATTTCCAGCAACGCCTGGTCGATGGTCATCGGTGCCGCGGCGTGAAACTTCTCCCGCACCACCAAGGGCCCGTCACCTTCCATCGCGATGGGCACGAGATCACCTGATCGCGGCCGGGCCCCGTCGGCTGGCCCGCCCTCGTCATCTGGCGCCTCGCCGTTCGCGAGCACCGGGTACCCGTCAGCGAGTTGCCCGTTGAGCTGGTCGGAGAACTGACTGTCATCGGGGAGAGCCAGCCCGCTATGCCGGTCCTTGCGCCGGTCGCCGGCCCGCCTCAGCCGCGCCTCCAGCTTGGCGACGGCACGGTCCAGGGCCATGAAGCGGTCCTCAGCGGCCGCTTCCGCGCGAACGACCGGCCCACGCGACGTGATGGTCAGCTCAACCCGCTCCCGGCGGTCCGACTGACGCGGGTTGCGCTCCTGGGACACCTCCACATCGATCCTGATCGCCTTGTGATCCAGCTTCGCGATCTTGCCCAGCTTGGCCGTCGCGTGCCTGCGGAACCGCTCCTGCAAACCCGTACGCCGACCCTTGAAGATGATGTCCACCTGGGAACCCCCTTCAGCCCGATCCGTCTGGGTGGCACCCGCCCGGCCGACCTGGTCTTCGTCCCCACATCCGCCTGCTGAGGGGTTCGCGGCCTGTCGCCACTACTGCCCTTCTCCCTGCCCGGGGGACGCCGGATCCCCCGGCGGGGCAGGACTTACCTCTAAGCCGCACCGTGATCGGTCGACGAGAAGTCGCCTTACGTGGGCCGTTTCGCCTGCGGCTGGCATCGGCTTGCCAGGACGGGCTCTCCGCGATGAGCGGAGACCCCTGCCTGTCGCAACCACGGACCCGAGCGGGTGCCATAGGAAGACGCTAGTCTCCCCTGGGCCCGATGTCATCGGGCCCAAAGGCCCGAACAGTCACCGAGCGTGAAATAGATGCCTACGCGGCGGCTCAGCCCGGATAGGTGGCGCTGCTGCCGGAGACGAACATGCTCCACAGCTCACCGACGCCGATGGACCGGGCCAGGTGGCTGGTCTGCAGGCTGGCGTAGAGGGGGTTGGACGGTCCCGCGGCGGCGATGGAGACCATGTTGGGCTGCACGCCCATGGCGGTGGACCGATCGCCGTCGACCGGCACCTCATCGAGCCTCGGGCCGGCCGCTGACTGCGCCACAACCAGCAAATGATCTGCGTCGTACCAGGTCAGAGCCGACGGGGCCGAGACGTCCGTGCCGACGGCCACGGTCTGCAGGACTGATAGCTGGGTGCCGGCCCGGACGATGGCCCCGAGCAGCAGGCGCGCGGCTGGCCCGCTCCCCGCGATCATGGCGACCCGCACCCCGTCCCGGGCGACCCGCAGCGCGGTGACTGGCCCAATCCCCGGCGGCAGGCTCACCTGGGCCGGCCGGCCGGCTCCGGGCGGCACCACCCACACCCCTGGTTGCCCCTTGACCTTTCCCGCGACCCACAGATCGTCTCTGCGGTCCCAGCTGAGCGCGGTGAAGCTGCTCCCGGTGAGCCGGGAGGTCAGATTGCCGGTACCTGGCTTGGCCCGGTCCCGGGCTGCGCCCAGGTCGCTGACATAGACCGTGTTCGACGGCCCGGCGATCCCGGCGAGGTAGCGCTCATCGGGTGAGATGGCCACGATGTGCAACGGGATCTGGCCTTCCCCGACCTGGCCCGGGAGCGCCTGGCCTGGTGCGCCCTGGCCAGGCGGAGCCGGGCTGGCGACCGTGGACCCGCGCAGCACCCGGGTCGCACCGTTGCTGGCCAGGTAGTACAGATTCTCGTGATCCGGCGGGTCAAGAGCCTGCTGCGGGTAACCGCGACGATCTTGCGCCGGGATGCTGGACCCGGCCTGCGAGCTAGGCCGTCCGTTGACCTCGAACTGCACCGCCTGAGCAGGCGCGGGACTATAGGACGGGCTGGTCAGCGTCCAGACGAGCTGGGCCGCCATGGCCTGGATGGCTGACTTGGTCGCGGCCCCGCGCGGCAGGCTGAGATCGACGAGGGCGGTCTTGTTAGGCAGAATCTGGACCGGCCGGGCTAGCTGCGCATTCGGCGGGAACGCCGAGAACACAGCGCCTGCCAGCCATCCGGACGGGCTGCGCTTCAAGGCCCGCACCAGGTTCGTGCCCGGATCGGATGAGTCGATGGGCACGAATACCGGGTCAGGAACCAGCACCTTGCCCGAGGAATCGAAGTAGTAGAGGTTCCGCGGCTCGTAGGCCAGCTGGAACAGGTCCTTGGTCAGCACCAGCTCATTGGAGACCTGCCCAGCCCCGCTTGACGGCAGGCTGGCGATCCGCCACCGGTGATCGACCAGCTGCAAGCCGAACTGCCGGACCAGCTGCTCGTGCCCGCCAGGCGCGGGACTGTATTGCCCGCTGCCGCTCAGCGTGGCCACTTCCTGCGCTTGTATCTGGACGAGCGCCGCGCCCTGCGATCCGAAGGGGCGCCGGGAAAGCGTCACGTCGGGCGGCTGGGCGATGACAGTCACCGCCGAGCCGGGATGCCAGGCTTTACTCGCCGCCGCCGTCAGGTACTCGCGCGCGACCGCGTGGTTGTTGGCGAAGTTGGCGCTCGCGAGCAGGAAGTTGCTGACGATCTGCTGCGGACCCCAGTCGGGCTGCGGCGGCAGCATGATCAGGACGCAGCAGTTCCGGCCGCCGCCGACCGCACTGCCCGGACCCGGCGGAATCGTGGCCGACGCCACGATGCCGCTGGCCGGGACGGCCGCGCAGCCCGCGGCCAGAGCCATCAGCGCCGCGGTGGCCACCGCACCCGAGACACGCCGCCGGGCGCGGGAATCGCGCCGCCCCGCCCGGGACCAGATCTCAGCCACTCGCGCCCACTCCGCTGCCTGTCTCCGCGGTCAGCCCGGCCTCGGTCCCGGTCCGGGCCGCGGGCCGCACGACGCCGACCTCGCCCGGGCCGGCGAAGCTGGAGTCGGCGAAGCCGGATCCGGCCTCAGCCTCGTCGGGGCCGAGCGGCAACGGCGATCCGGCCAGTTCCTGGCCCGCCACCCGGGGCACGGTCAACCGGAAGACCGAGCCCCGGCCGCATTCTCCCCACGCCTGCAGCCAGCCACGATGCAGCCGGGCGTCCTCCAGCGCGATGGCCAGTCCCAGGCCGGTACCGCCGGTGGTGCGGGCCCGCGCCGGGTCCGCCCGCCAGAACCGGTCGAACACCATCTGCGCCTCGGCCGGCCCAAAGCCGACACCGTGATCCCGGACCGCTACCGCCACCGCGTCGCGGTCCCCGGACACGGTGACCACCACGTCGCGCCCCTCACCGTGCTCCACCGCGTTGTCCAGCAGATTGCGCAGGATGCGCTCGACCCGCCGCCGGTCCACCTCGGCGACACAGGGTTCCGGGGGAAGCCGGAAGTCGATCCGGGTTCCGCGCCGGGCCGCCAGCTGCTCCGCATCCGCGGCCGCGCGCCGGACCAGGTCGCAGACATCCGCGGACTCCGCGTCGAGGGTGGCCGCGTTCGCGTCGTACCTGCTGATCTCCAGCAGGTCCGCGAGCAGCGACTCGAATCGCTCCAGCTGGCTTTGCAGCAGCTCCGCCGAGCGGCCCGCTGACGCGTCCAGCTGCTGCCTGGCCTCGAACAAGATGTCCGCGGCGATCCTGATCGTCGTCAGCGGGGTCCGCAGCTCATGGGAAACGTCCGACACGAACTGCCGCTGCACCTGGGACAGCTCCTCAAGCTCCCTGAGCTTCTCCTGCAGGCTGCGGGCCATCTCGTTGAACGACCTGGCCAGGGCAGCCAGGTCATCGGTGCCGCGCACCGCCATCCGCTCGTCGAGCTGCCCGGCGGAAAGCCGCTTGGCCGCCTGCGCGGCGTCCCTGATGGGGACCACCACCCAGCGCGTTACCAGCGAGACGATCGCGGCGAGCAGGACGACCAGGACCAGGCCGCCGCCCAGCAAAGCGCGCTGCACCAACTGGAGGGTCTGCTGCTGCTGATCGAGCGGGAACAGGTAGTACAGCTGATCCCGGCTGTTGATCACCCCGCCGATCGCCAGCCCGGGTTGTGACTGCCTGCCGTCGATGTAGGTCAGGCTGGTCGACGTGGACAGGAGGTGGTCGGTCCGGCCGCTCGCCTGCTCCTCGGTCACCTGGTCGATCAGGCGCTGCGGGATGCTGGAGGGGTTCACGTTCGGGTTGCCGCCGACCCCGCGGAGGCTGGAACCGCCGGCTTGCGCGTAGATCACCACGTCGAAGGCATCACCTTGGCCGCTGAGGCCCTGCAAGGTGGTGGTCAGCGAGATCAGGGTTTTCAGCCGGTTGCCGGCCGACCCCTGCAGGCCGACCTCGCCCTTCGCGTCCGCGAGGCCCTCGGCGATCTGCGTGGATGCCTGGTTCCGCGCGCTGTTCAGCAGCCCGGTGGCAATCTGCTGCATCAGGAAGTAGCCGAGCGCCGCCACCACGACGAAGGAAATGATCGCGGTGGTCGCAACCACCCTCAGCTGTAGCGACCGGTGCCAGCGGCGGCGTAGCTGCCCGGACAGGGTCTGGCTCCGCCGGTAGGTCACCCGCAGCACACGGCGCGCCCGGGGCGGCAGCCGCCGCGCCGCCCGCCGGATCAGCAGCGTGACTCGCTCGGGGGAGGCGGACCCGGCCCCAGCCGCAGCTACCCCGGCACCAGTCGCGCGCCCAGCGGCCGTGGCCGGCGCGCCGACACGCTCGCCGCCCCGGGCCTCGCTAGCGCTCGCTGCCCCCTCCATGCCCCTTCTCTACCGAATACGCCTCTCTGTGCCGACCCACCATGTACCCAAAAGCCCTGTTTCAACAAGCCCTGGAGGTCAGGCGGGGCCTGCCTTGTACCCCACGCCGCGTACCGTGACGACGATTTCCGGGTGCTCCGGGTCTTTCTCGATCTTGGCGCGGAGCCGCTGGACGTGCACGTTGACCAGCCGCGTGTCGGCCGCGTGACGGTAACCCCAGACCTGCTCAAGCAGGACCTCACGGGTGAAAACCTGGCGCGGCTTCCGGGCCAGCGCCACCAGCAGGTCGAACTCCAGCGGCGTCAGGCTGACCGGTCCGCCGTTGCGCTTCACGGAGTGCCCGGCCACGTCGATGAAAACGTCCACGATCTGCAGCATCTCGGGCGCCGGGTCATCGGTCCGGCGCAGCCGGGCCCGGACGCGCGCGATCAGCTCTTTCGATTTGAACGGCTTGACGATGTAGTCGTCGGCTCCCGACTCAAGCCCGAGCACCACGTCCACGGTGTCGCTCTTCGCCGTCAGCATGACGATGGGCACCCCGGACTCAGTCCGGATCTGGCGGCAGACATCGATGCCGTCGACGCCAGGCAGCATCAGGTCCAGGAGGACAAGGTCCGGGTGAGTATCCCGGAAGGCCTCCATGGCCTTGTCACCGTCCGCGACGAACGTCGGTTCAAACCCCTCGCCCCGGAGCATGATGCCGAGCATCTCGGAGAGGGCAGCGTCGTCATCGACGACAAGCACGCGACCTTTCATGGGCCTCATCGTTCCATGGAAATATCGCCAACGGCACTATCCCGCGTACCTGGGCGGGTACACAGCAGACGAAGGGTACCCGCAGTGACCGGCCGGGCGACTCCGCGTTCGGTCACCAGGGCGGTGACCAGCGCCGCCGGGGTGACGTCGAAAGCAGGGTTGTAGGCGGCGCTCCCGCGCGGCGCGATCGCCTGGCCCGCCAGGCAGGTGACCTCGCGAGCGGCGCGCTGCTCCAGCACGATCGCGCTGCTGTCCGGGGCATCGAAATCGACGGTGGAGACCGGCGCCACCACCACGAAAGGCACGCCATGCCGCCGGGCGAGCACGGCCAGGCCGTAGGTGCCAACCTTGTTGGCGACGCTGCCGTCGGCGGCGATCCGGTCCGCCCCGGTCAGCACGATGTCCACCTGGCCGGCCGCCAGCAGCGACCCGGCCGCCGCATCAGGCAGCACCGCGTAATCCATGCCAGCGCCCCTGGCCTCATACGCGGTCAGCCGCGCACCCTGCAAAAGAGGGCGTGTCTCGTCCACCCAGAGCCGGGCCAGGCGCCCGGCGCGGTGGGCCGCGAGAATCACCGCGAACGCGGTGCCCTCGCCCGCGGACACCAGCCGGCCGGTATTGCAGTGGGTCAGGATCCTGACCCGGCCTGATGGCAGCAGGGCCAGGCCATACTCGGCCATCGCGGCGCTCGCCGCGGCATCCTGCGCGGCGATGGCCCGGGCCTCGTCGAGGGCAGCTTGGGCGGCGATCCGTGCGGTGTCAGGGGTGTTTTCCGGGCTGGCCCGGACGCACTCCTGGTAGGCCAGCAGCACCCGGCGGACGCCCCAGGCCAGGTTGGCCGCGGTCGGCCGGGCACCGCTGATCTCGGCGGCGGCCGCGGCTACATCGTCACCCCGCGCGGCGGCCAGCGCCACGCCGAACGCGCCCGCCACCCCGAGGATCGGGGCCCCGCGGACCACCAGCCGGCGGATCGCGTCCACCAGAGCCGCGACGTTACCGCAGGTGACCACCTCCTCCTCGGCGGGCAGCCGGGTCTGGTCCAGGAGAGCGATCGCGGGCCCGTCCGGTGGGTCGACCCAGCGCAGCACAGGAACATCCATGATCCGAGTGTGCGCTGCCGCGGACAGGCCCGGCAGCCGGCCGGCACTACACGATTCGACCCGCGATCGGACGGGGATCCCCATCGCGACGATCGCACTACTTCGTTCGGGTGCCGTGCTTCATGGCGGCTTCGCTTCGTGCGAGTATGGGCGCCACCGGAACACGGGGGGCTGTCCCGGCCAACGGCGAGCATTCCCACGGCGGTACGCCGTGACGGACCCGCAGCATGCCGTGAGATCGCCGCAGCATGCCGTGAAGGAGAGCCATGACAGACAGTCCGTCGCCGGGGACGCCGGAAGACGATCAGCCGGGCGCGGGGCAGCCGCCACCGGAGCAGCCCTGGTTTCCCCAGCCTGACCAGCCGGGCCAATACGGCCAGGTTCCTCCGCCCTACGGCTACGGCCAGCCCGGATACGGCCAGCCCGGATACGGCCAGCCGGGATACGGCCAGCCCGGCTACGGCCAGCCGGGATACGGACAGCAGCCTGGCAGCCAGCTCCCTGGTGGCCAGGTGGGATACGGCCAGCAACCAGGCTACGGGCAGCCCGGATACGGCCAGCAACCAGGCGGCCAGCCCGGCTACGGACAGCAGCCTGGCTACGGCCAGCCACCAGGCAGCCAGCCCGGATACGGACAGCCACCTGGCTACGGCTGGCCGGGCGCGCAGTTCGCCCCCAAGCCAGGCGTGATCCCGCTCCGGCCCATCGCGGTCGGTGAGATCCTGGACGGCGCCTTCTCCTCCATCAGGCAGAACCCGAAAGCGACGCTCGGGACCTCGGCGATCCTGATGACGATCGCCGGCGTCATCTCCGCCACGATCTCGCTCATCACGATCAACACGATCAGCGGGGACAACGCCACAATCGTGGCGCCGGGGCTGGTGTCTGTCCTGCTGGCCATCATCGTGCAGAGCATCCTGGCCGGCATGCTCACGGCGGTGATCGGCCGCGCCGTGCTGGGCCAGCGGATCACCCTGCGGCAGGCCTGGCAGATCGCGGCGCCGCGGCTGCCCGCCCTGATCGGGGCGGCCTTCGCGCTCCTGGGCATCCTGGTGGGGATCTGGGTGGTGCTGATCGTGATCCTGGTCGCGCTGCACCTGGCCGGAGCCTCGACCGGGACGCTGGTCGCGGTCGGCGTGCTCGTCGGCCTCCCGTTCCTCGTCCTGACGATCTGGCTCGCGGTCAGGTTCAGCCTGGCCACCCCCGCTGTGGTGCTGGAACGGCAAGGGCCGCTGCGGTCGCTGCGCCGGTCCGGGCGGCTGGTCAGCCGGAGCTTCTGGCGGGTGTTCGGCATCCTGCTGCTGGCCGGGCTGATAGTCGCCATCGCGGGCGGCATCCTGCAAATTCCGTTCTCCGTGGGGGCTGGCTTCACCGCCCTGAACAACCTGCGCTCCAGCGGGCTCAGCACCACGAGCATCCTGATCAGCGCCGTCGGCAGCATCGTCGCGGGCACCGTGACCAGGCCGATCGCGGCGGGTGTGATCGTCTTGCTCTACATGGACTTGCGAATGCGCAAAGAGGGCCTCGATCTGGCCCTGCAAACCGCCGCAGGTGGCGAGCAGGCACCTGGCGACGAATTCGCGTCGCTGTGGCGGCCCCCCGCCGATGGCCCGACATCCCCGGCCAGCGGCCCGACACCGGCCCCACCGGCCCCGCCACCTGCCCCGGGGGCACCACCGTCGTGGTGATGTCCGCATCGGTGACCGCCCGGGCTCTTACCGCGGCGGGGTATCCGGCTGCGGCCGCCAGCGCGGCCCCCCCGATCGGCCGCGCCGGCGCGCAACGGCTGGCCCGGACTGAGCTGTCCAAGGCCATTTACCACCCGCACGAGCCGCTCAGCCAGCGCATCGTGAACGCCATCTACCAATGGCTGAACAACCTCTTCAACGCCGCGAACGCGGCACCAGGCGGCTGGTGGGGGCTGGTCGCCCTGGCCGCTATCGCAGTGATCGTGATCGCGATCATCCTGGCCCGGATCGGCCCGGTCGCCCGAAGGCACCGGCACGCGGACGACGAGACCTTGGGCGCTCGCACCGTCACCGCCAAGGAGTACCGGCTGCGCGCCGAGCGGCTGGCCAGCGCGGGAGACTACTCCGCGGCGATCCTGGACCGGGTGCGGGCGATCGCCCGGCAACTCGACGAGCAGGGCGTGCTAGCGCCGCGGATCGGCCGGACCGCGGATGAGATGGCGCATGAAGCGGGCCAGGCGCTGCCCGCAGACGCTGACGCACTGCGTGCCGCCGCCCGGCTGTTCGACGACGTCTGCTACGGACAGCGGCCGGGAACCCAGGACGGCTACCAGCGGCTGCGCGCGCTCGACGCGAAGATAGTGGCGGCGCAGGCCAGGGAGCAGCCCGCGCCGGTTCCGGTGGCCGCCGGGAGCGGTCCACGATGAGTCCTCCCGCCCGCACCGCACCCGCCGTGACCGCACCGGCTGGCACCGGGCCGGCTGGCAGCGGGCCGTCACCTTCGGTCGCCGCCGGGCCCGCGGGCACGTGGCGCCAATGGCGGATCCCGCTCGTGATCGTGCTGGTTATCCTCCTCGGCGGGGTGCTGATCGCCGTGCTGCAGCCAGCCAATGGCGGCTACCTGGATCCCCGGGGGGCCGGGACCTCTGGCGCCCGGGCGCTG
>Ga0265338_10003739_pt1 | contig 21157 bp, 18 predicted proteins | sample 42126metaG_FD_193579 | JGI IMG/M metagenome (GOLD analysis project Ga0265338, IMG submission 193579) | Rhizosphere microbial communities from Carex aquatilis grown in University of Washington, Seatle, WA, United States - 4-21-26 metaG | ecosystem: Host-associated > Plants > Roots > Rhizosphere... | reverse complement strand
GTTCGGAGTGAAGCTGAGTTTCTAGAAGGTGGACCTCCCGCCTCCTTTGGACTGCCAACCTGTTTACCAATCGGTAACGAGGGCAGTTTCAGAACGCTGTACCTCCTATCCCCCCCACTGTTTGACGGGGATAGCTATACAGACGGGAAAACTGCTACACCTAGATGCTCTGGAACACTCGCCAGCTCTCGTACCGTCTTCCGCAGGTGGATACCTCACTCTTTATTTCTTGATTTCCACAGCCCACAAGGACTATCGTCGAGCGCAATCAGCGGCAGGATTTCCTCGGACGGGCGACGGCTCTTTGCGGCGTCGGCGGTTTCTGTCGGCTGCTTCCTCTGAAATGTAATGGATTGCGCCAGCGGATTGCTGGCGTTCGTACCAGTGCGGGCTTGTTGTCGCATAGGTTGTCCGGCAACAGCCGGAATGGGCCAATCTGTTCATCTCTCAAGGAGGCGGTACCATGTATCGTCCTGTGCTCGAATCGGTCTTGTCACTCCCTCCCTTCTTCAGCATGCCATCAATGCTGCGCACGACTTACGGCCAGTGTACGCCCCGACTATCGAGGGACAACTTGGCATCATATAGAGGAGTACGATATCGGTTCTTGTGGGTTTTAGTTGCGCTCTTGACTTTCGCCGGAGTCTCCTGGGGGCAGGTGGCGCCTGGCTTACCAAGCCTTAGCGCCTTTGACTCTCATCAGGTCGACACCGTCAACTTGATGAATGGCGACATCCTGATCCATATTCCTGTACTGTCAAAAAGCGGGATGTTCCCGTTCGAGTTTGCCCTCGACGCCAATTCCCAAGCGCCACTTGGCATGAACTCTGGTACACGCAAGGTGGCGTTGTGAATATGAGCGGTACCACGGTGAACTTCGGGACTTGGTCGAGTCCGGCCGGTGGTACAGCAATTGTGAACGCCTCCTCGGGCGCAATCGCATACCTGCATAAAGATTGGCTTGGTAGCGCACGACTCGTGTCGAACACGGGAACTAACGCTGAAATCTTTGAAACCGCATATGCGCCTTACGGTGAGTTGTATGACTCATTCGGCACGAACAGCAGCCAGTACGAAGTCTTTGCTGGCCAAACCAGCAACTTTGCCAAGGGCCTGCTCGGGGACACGCCAAACCGAGAATACTCTCCATCGAATCAGGGCCGTTGGATTAGCCCCGACCCTGTCGGTGCGGGGTGGAACGCCTATGCTTATCCGGCAAATCCAAACAGCCTTATTGATCCGTCGGGACTGTCAGGAGACTGCCCGTTAACTACTAGGTCATGCGTACCGCAAAACCTCGGTCGTGGCATTAGCGGTACTGGCGGACTTTCCGGCATGGAAGCGCAAATGTTTGACTATGGTTTGACGTCGGTTGGGGATGATCCATTTAATGAGCCGTAGTCTGAGCGTTTTCGGGGGACGTTAGAATTGAGTAGCGAAACTCATGCTCGATGGATAGTGGACTATTAACTAGTGCAGCCAGGACGGCGCGAGAGAGACTCGAATTGAATGGATTTCACTATCTCTTGGGCGGCGCATCAAATATGGAGGTGAATGTTTTTGATCACACCCGTCAAACTCGCGATCACGTGCACGTTGGCTGCTTGCCTACTGGGCCAGGAAAGAGGCGGAACGCCTCCCGGCGATGGACGCATTCTTATAGGGGGCGTTTTCAGCAAGGCACATGCGTCGGGCTCGCTTGAGTATTGGGGAGTCTGCAATTTTAAGGAGCCCTATCCGGATTTTCCCAAACTCAGGCTAATGTCGGACCACCAAGGCTCGACAGTGGAGTCGTTGCGGGAGATGTTTTCCGTAGACCCCGAAATGAGGGTGAGCCAAGACGCTGATGGGAAAATCCGGATGATCGAAGTGGATGTACCAAGTGATCTGCTCGATGTAAGAATTCACCACCTTCGGTTCCCAGTTGAATACCACGGACCCAATATGGCTAAAAACGCGATTTTGCAAAGTCCGGAAGTGATCTCGTTCCGAAGGGAACACAATATTGGGCCCGCAAATGACTGGGATCCCGTAAGGTCGTTTCCGAGCGACGCGTTCGCCATTAACAAGCCCACGGTTTCAGGAGATCTATACGATGTGACAGTGCGACGAGCACTTGACTACGTGCTACAGACATTTCCTGGTTTTTGGGTATATGAGAATTGTAAGAGCACAGGAGGCGGTCGAGTAGTGTACATCGCTTTTTTTGAAAACGCGCCGAACGCTGTCCCCGAGCAAACCCAGCAGTGAAGCACTGATTGTTCCCCCCGCTTGGCTCCCGATTCGTCACTGCCAGGGCCCGACACAGGTGTAGCAGTTTTCCCGTCTGTATAGCTATCCCCCCCCACTGTTTGACCCCATTTCCCACCGCCTGTAAGATCCACGTTGTTCTTTCGGCCGTGAACCGATGGGATTCGCATCAACGGCGCTTGCCTCGTCGAGGCTCCGAGAGCGCAGGAAAGCGGGTTGCGCGCGGGATAATTCTTAATGGTGTTGGTGAAGCTGTCAGGTCGCACCAACCCCGCGCGGCAAATGGATCTCAGTCAGCGCAGGAGTTTTTGACTCGTGCGCCGTCTATTCCGACTGACCCGTTGCCGACAGCGGCTGCCGCACGTCTGCGTATGCATCCGGCGGGCTCCCTTTCCCACTTGAATGGGCTCACCGCAACCTTCGCAAACCCTCAGTTGATATTCCTCTGTAACGGCGAGCGCAAACTGGAGCCACATTGCGGCGAGTAGATTCGTTGGTTGAAAGATCATCCTTTGATGATGGTCCGGCCTGGCGAAGTCGTCTATGCGCGATCCCGGGCACCACACAAGTCGAGGAACGATGGCGAGGTGCGTGGAACTCGTCTCGTCAGCGATTCTGCTATTGATTTCTCTCTGCAGAAGGTACATTGCAGGTCTCAAAACGTCATTCGGTTTAAAACGCCTGAGGAGATGCTGATTTAGCTCGGGCGCTGCCAACCATACTGAGCGTTTCCCGAGTCTGTAGCCGACAGCATTCTTATCCTTCCAATGAACCACTTTTCGGAGTTCGCTTTTTCGCCCGCCCTTCACCGCCTTCCAGATTCGGGCAAGACACCGCATCTTTTCGATCTCCCACTTCCAACGGGAAAAGGTCGTTCCTTGCTGCTGAGAAGTGCTGTATTGACCCGACGGCCTTCGCACCATGTCCGCGAGGCCATAGATATTGAAAAGAACTCCAAAGCGGTCTGCAAATTTCTTGATGTCGGAACGACCAGTTGTTAGAGCTGCGAACCGGAGGAACAAGCGATTGTCTTTGAGCGGCGCATAGACTCGCAGCCTTCTTTCTTGGGTCCCTGACACCCGGGCGGCAAGCCGCCACTCGGAGTCGTAACCTCGCACCCACTGGTAGCCCGCTACCTCAACTTGCCAAAGAAACGGAAACGGATCGGTATTGATAGGGACTGTCACACTTGTCACACTTTAGACGCTAGAGTATATCACGCCCGTCCTCTAGAGTGGTCTTGTTAACGGGATTTGGTATTGGTTACGCCGAAAAGCATTTGTGACGGGACGCAGGGCATCGAGAATTTACAGCGTTGTGGCGCCCGCTCAACTCAAGCGATTTGAGCTTCGCAGGCGGAGGATACAATGGCTAACCTTTCTTGGATATCGGGGCTTCGTGAAGTCTTCGTCAAGGATCCAACGGGAAACCGGGTTGGGTATTTCATCGACATAACCAAGGCACTGGCGGCCGTCGGGGACGATGGCGAGTATCGGGCGGTCTGGTTTTCACTGAACATCTGTCCGGGAGTTCCAGCGGGCTTTGAGCCGAACCGTTTGTACAAGGCCAGCGGTCGCTTCAAAAAGACAGACTATCCCCGCAGGCAGTTGCTTTTGGTGGACTGTGACCCGAAACGGCCGGCCGACACTGCGTCTACCGACAAACAGAAAGCCGCGGCAAGGGTTCAGGTGCTGGCCATCCGTGACTTCCTGCGCAACCTGGGCTTTCCCGAGCCCATCCTCTGCGACTCAGCAAACGGATTCCATCTGCTCTACGCGCTCAACGAACCGAATGATGAAGCCACCGAGATGCTAGTAAAGAACCTTCTGGCAGGCCTGTCGGTCAAGTTCTCCAATGAGGATTCCCAGGTCGATGCGGGCAACTTCGAGGCCAACCGAATTTGCAAGCTATATGGAACCGTGGCACGAAAAGGGGATGACCCGAGTCTGTGGCGCCGCTCTGCCGTTCTTGAAGTGCCGACACGGGACACGGAGCTGCCCGCAAAGAGCGGTCGCGCCCGGGAGACGGTGGTTGACGTGGACTTTGAGCCGGTCCCTCGCGCGCTCCTTGAGGCTGCCGTTGCCGAGTTGCCCGTCCCACGCGATACGAAGATGGGAGAGATGACTGAGGATGCCATCCGTAAAACGGACTGGTTACGCAGGCTGTGCGAGGTTGGCCAAGTAGCGATACTGAGTGAGCGTCGGAAGGGAAAGTATTTCGTGTTTGATATTGTCTGCCCACGCGCGGCTTCTCATGGCAGCACAACCAGTGACACCTCAACGATTGTCTCGTATGAGCGGGAGACTGGTTTCGGGTTTAAATGCCTACACGGAAGTTGCAGTTCACACAATTCCCAGGGAGGCATAAAGGGATTCAGTGGTTTTCGCAAGGAGGTTGACCCGAAGGGATTGATGACCAACCAGCTGCCTGGCATTCCAGACGATGTCACTCACGCGAAGGTAGCCGCTTACTTCGCCGGACTGGACATTTTCAAGAATCATCTCCGGGTTTACGACACGAAGAAGATGAGAACGACGTTCGTGGGGACCCGATGGGACCTGGTGGAACAGGATGATTTGCTTTTGATGAAGGCCGTCCAACCGGTGTGCGACCGATTGAGGTACGACATGTTCCATCCCGGAGATATGGTCGTGCCTCACGATGATTATCGCCGCATCCTGGAAAGTCATCCGTTTCGCACCGCCGTTGTTGGACAACTAAAGCCCCAATCGGGAGTCGTCCGTTTCGACCAGCTGGACGCGAGTCCCTATCTCATCGGGATGCCGGGCGGCATGGTCGCTGATTTGCGCACCGGGCTGCTCCGGAAAATGGAGCGTGCTGATTTCCTCACTAAGCGCTTGCGCCTGGTGGCGACAAACACACCGACACCGGTTTACGACTATTTTCTGCGGTCGATTAGCAGTGCAAATGACCAGCCGGCGGACCTGGAGTGGATGAGCCATTTCGAACTGCTGCACGGATACTTCCTGATCGGCCATTACAACTTCCACATTTGGCCGATCCTTACGGGGGTCGGAGGCAATGGCAAGTCGGAAAATGCCCGGCTGATCAAAAGTACGTTGGGTGACTTCTGCGCCGTGGTGCGGTGGTCGGAACTGGCTCACGATGAACGCGGTGGGGACAACACAACCAAGAGGCTCAATTTCAAACTGCTTCAGAGCCGCGTCGCGTTGGTCGAGGAAATGGGGCAGACGAGCGGGATTAACCGAGTACTGGAGACGAGCACCATCAAGCAACTCACCGGCGGAGGCGAGATTATCGGTGCGGACTTGTATCGTTCTGAGGTCCATGGCGAAGTCAAGTTCAAGCTAGTGTCCCTGATGAACGAGGCCCCGCACATCGAACCGGACCCGGCATTCAAGCGGCGCGTACAAGTGTTTCCCTTTCGTGCGCGGTTTGATGAGGTGGTGAATCCAGGCTGCATTCAACTGGCAATGGAGCGCAAGAATGCTCCTTCGTGCCTGCGTGAGTCTCCGCACCGTCTATCCACCATGCTGCGGGAGGAGCGGCAGGGGATTCTCTACCGGTGGATTCAGGCGGCACAGAGATTCATTACCAACGGCGAAGAGCTTGGCAATATGCCCTCCTCGGTCCGTGAGGCTACAGCCGCCATGTTCCACGAGGCTGACCTTCACAGCCGCTTGGTTGAGTTGCTCCAGTTTGGCGATGAATCGTTTGAGGTCTCCAAAGGCGAGATGCTGGCATTCGGGGAATCGTTCTTTCGGGAGAACGGACGCGACACGCGTTTGTTTGACATGGGTAAATTGACGGCTTTGCTGGCCGAGAAGGGAGGTAAACCGGCGTTCAATATCATGCGCGAGGGACATCGTAAGGAGGGCTGGCGCGGGGTTCGGATGGCTGCGGCCATCCCGGTCGTCGAGGTCAACAAATGATCGTTTTGCAACCCGTGCAACCCTATTCCCCGACCTTTTTTAAAAATTTGACAAGGGGTTGGTATACCCCCGTACAGAAAAGTGTTGGGGGAGCGGGTTGCAGCGGTTGCAAAATCCCTGGCTGGGTCCGCGAAAGGAGGGGGAGGGCGGGTCAAATCTTGGTGATGAAAATTGCAACAGGCGCGCAGTTTGGCAACTTTACATGAACAAGAAATATTCGAAACTGTGTCAGTGTTGACACACATAGAGTTAGCTGGGCGATGCTGCCACTATGGTTGGAAACAAAGGACTTATGGTACACCCACGTTACCTGATAGATCCACCCAGGTTCGGCGAGCCGGCACAGCCCGCCCGCCGGGCGCCGTTCACATGTTGCGCTCATTGGAGGACCCACTGAATCGTCGTGTCACTCGCAGACAAAATCGAGAAGATCGGTCGGGCGATCACGGCCAAGGAGCTCGCGGGCTTCCTCTGTGTCTCCGAAATTACGATCTTTAAGCATGCGGCTGCTGGAAGAATTCCTTCGTTTCATGTCGGCACGTGCGTCCGCTTTGACCCGAGAGCGGTGGCGAACTGGTTGCGTAAGATGTAGCAACTTAGTCGATCGGAAAGACGCGCATCCCTACGATGCTCCAACGGCTCATCACATCATACTGTCGTCCGGGGGACATTCGATCACTTCCCGGTACCAATCCGGCTAACTTCCTCGAAGCCCGTTTCTCGGGCGTTTGCGAACCATGACCCGATCCAGAGGGATTCCTCCACCCTTGGGCGTTTCTCAGTACGAATCCTGAAAACGCACTAACTTCTGTATTGTCTTCGCTCCAGACAAATCTCAGCGATTGTGCACAAAGGACCGAGTTGTCCTGATTTTGTAACAAAACTCAGGCAGGTGTCGCGCTTGGCGGATTTCGTGTAATCGGTATATGCTCCACCGACTCGTGCAGTCCCTCCCACCTGCGGTAGCGAAAACTATGGCTGATGATTCTGACGCCAGGTCGCCTTCTGAGGACCGAAAGGCCACTCGCTCAGCGAAGGCCGGCGTAAAACCGACAACCTCCTGGGTTCTTCCCGTGATTACTGTGGCGGTTCTAGCCTCCGCCTTCTGCGTCTATTACTTCGTCTACGTTGCGGCGCAGCGCGAATATCTGGTCAACCGAAATTTTCGTTCGCTTGCGGTGCTGGGCGACCAGGTCCAGGCGTTGGTCTCGATTCATGGCAGCATTCTTGAGTTCAGCTCCGATTTGGCAAACCGGAAGCACGAGGATTTGAAGCAGTTTGTCGTACCCCGGAAGGAGGACATATCGAAAAAGAAAGCCGAGATGGAAAGCGAGGCGCTGAAAGACTATTTGAAGTACCTGGCGCCAAGTTTCCAGTTGCCAGACGACGAGGAGACGCACGTCAGGCCGCCGAAGCCCGGATCGAGATTAACCGTGCAACGCCGCAACGGCCATTGGGAATTAGTGTTAGCCGCGGATAGACATGAAGGCGCAAAAAAAGAACACGTCGGCTCGCTAGAGATCAGCGGCGTGCTCACGCCTCTTGTCGGTTCGCTGCCTTTCGATGACATTCTCCTGGTTTCAAAAGACGGAGCAATTGTCTATCAGAGCAACCGGGCAGGTCCGCAGTTCACAACCCTGACGGATCTTCTGCAAGCCCAAGCCGAGGTTACAACTGCCAACCCGGCAAGCAGTGCCGAAGAAACCAAGTCAGACGATAGCGGCGCGGGTACAGAGTCGTCGGGCAAACCCGCGGACAAGCACTCAGGACCGGCGTCCCGGCGCGGCGAGGGTACCGGGCACGGCCCCATCAATCGGAACGCAGATCAGGCGTGGCGAAACAAGTCCATCCACTTGACTGATGTCGTACTCGCCGGTACCCGTTACAAGCTTTTCCTTCAGCCGGTGCTGCTCGACGTCTTCAATGACGAACCAACCCAGGAAGAACCGGCACAAGAATGGGTACTCTGCGGGCTCAGATCCTCCAAAACTCTGGAGTGGGAGGCCTTGTCAATTTCTTCCACCTTCATGGTCTGGTTGACGGCGCTGTTTCTCGCTATTCTGATGAGCGGTCCAATTCTGAAGGTCTTTTTCCTCAACCGGCGAGAGCGTTTACGCCTCCGCGAGCTTGGCTTCCTGGCGCTCTTCCTGGTTCTGCTGACCAGCGTCTTCACGCTGTCTGGCCTCAACGCCGTCGGCTTTCCTCTGAACGATGACACCGAACAGCGGTTACAACGTCTTGGCGACACACTCTCTCTCAACATACATGAAGAACTTAAGGAGATGCGGGAACAACTGACACTCTGGTGCAAGGCAGACCTTCCGAGCGATCTCAAGTTGGTTGAGGACGGCAGACCGGAAGTTATCAGGAGAAGGACGACTGTCGCGGGCCAGGGTCCCAAAGACAAGACCCCCAAAGCGACGGCTTACCAGTTCGTGAACAACGCATTCTGGACGAATGATGACGGAATGCAAATCATCAAGTGGAGTACTAGCGGATATCTCACTCCCATGATTGATGTGTCGCGGTCGCGTATCAACACGCAACCAAAATCGACCTACCTCGACAACCAGGCTCCGGCCTTTCACTTCGATTCGACTCTGCCTCCCAACAAGCTCGAATATCTTGCCGCCATGACCATGAGCACCGAGGAGTGCAATCGAGACCTCCGCGCTTCCGATATCAGAGAGGATGTAAGAGGCGGTTCCGCGTTTCTGACGGCCGAGCCCCTTTCCTTGATTGATCCCATTCTGCCCTTCGGTTACGGATTTGCACTCTTCGACCAATCCGGGCTTGTCTTGTTCCATGCCGATAAGACCAGAAATCTCCACGAGAATTTCCTGCAGGAGACGGATTGGAACAAGCAACTCTATGCCGAGGCATTCGGCCATTCGACTCGCCGCTCTCTGACGATCAAATATCTTGGACACGACTACCAGGCGCGCGTGATGCCAGTTACTGGTGTATCTCAGGCGCCGTGGACGCTTGTTGTCTATAGGGATCTGACCCACGCCCGCACCCTCAACCTGCAGGCCATGACAATGGTAGCAACGTTGCTTTTGGCGATTTTAGCGGCGCCATTCCTGGCCATTGTGACTTGGTGCGCCATCCGCCGGCCCGGTTTTGCACCCGAGTGGTTATGGCCGAATCGTGCTCGCATGAGCACTTACGTGTATCTAATTGCCACTTATACCCTTCTGATTATTCTGTTTCTGTTTTTGGGTTTCACCGGCCCCAGCGAACAAAACTTGATTGCCTGCGCCGCCATCCCCTACGCCGCTTTTCTACTGACGGTCTGGTGCATTCGGGCATATGCGCCAAGGCAACAGAAAGGGCTGACGCCGGTCACAAACAGGCTCCGCTCCCTTCTTGCAAGCGTCGCCATGTTGATCACCGTGGTTTTCCTGCTGGTGGCGATTTGGCGGCGGCCATATTTGCATGCATTTATCTATTTCGTTCTCTTCCTGATCATCACGGCTCTGCCTCTGCTCGATCGGCCACCCCGTTCTCTTGCCATTTGGTTAAAGCGCTTTTATCGACACACCGTAGAAGACTATCTTTCCTCGCGCCCTGAAATGGATTCATGCGTCTGGAGGCGCTGTTACGTTCTGAGTGTCGTCTTGCTGCTCTTTCTGGTTGGAGTACTCACGCCTCTAGCGCTGTTCCGCGTCAGCCTGAACGTAGAACGGCGATTAGCGGTCAAACGAGCGCAACTGCATCTGGCTTCCGCCTTGAATCAACGCCTGATGTCAACCATCGAGCGCTGCAAAGACCTACCAGGCGTCGATCAACTTGGCACCGACGCGTGTACTGAGTTCAAGAACACAGCTAGTCCCGCATGGCGTAGGATCGTGCTCGATCCTCTGTTCCCCAGGGATGGCAAACTTCCCGTTAGCGAGCATTTGGGCCATCAGCAAGGCCGAGACCTTTACGCACGATGGTTTCACAATCTCATCTATTCATTTCACCATGACTACAACGAGATCGCGGCAGAGATGTTAGGCTTACTTTCCGACCGCGTCGATTCCAAACCGGACAATGTCCCGGACTGGTTCTGGAACAATGACGGATCGACGGTAACGCTTCGCTGGCATGGCGTCCATTTGCCCGAAGGCGGCAATGAGCCGCCGAAACCCGGGGAACTCGAACACGATTTCGTGATCACTTCGACCATCCAGCCTTCCTCCGCGATCCAGATCCTGTCCGGGGCAACGGTCGCGGCTGTCGTGATCGTGGCGATAGGTTTCATTGTCTGGGCGCTCGCCCGCAGGATTTTTCTCTTTCATGTGGCCCCCCTGAAAATGACCGGCGCGCTGAAGGCTGCTGAATTAATTCGTGAGGGTCGGAATGTCCTCATTCTTGTGCCACCGGTTTCGGACTGGCAGCTCGAGGAACAAAAATCGACCCTGGACCTGAGGAAAATCGCTGCCACTCCAAAATGGGCGGAAGATTTCGACCTGGACAAGGTGCCCGCGAATTGCCTGATCGAGATCCTGCATTTCGAACACAGTTGGAACGATCCGGAACTCGACAATCAAAAGACCATTCTTCTCCAGCGCTTTGAAAAAAGAGAGAACACCCAACTCGCCGTGGTTATGACCGTCCCCGCATCTTCGGAAGACCACGGCCGCATGTTTCCCACTCTCGAACTAGTTGATCTTCGCGAAGAGCCTTTCTATTGGCTGATGCAGTACGAGGGCCCGGCGCAACACCTGATCTGGAAAGAGTGCGGCCCGATCGCTCCCCTGTGGCCCATCGGCGCGCAACTTGCCAAAGACCTCAGAAAGGAAAACATCTACTCCGAGGAAACGATTGTCTCCGAGATCCTGGAGCGGGCGGATGGATATTACCGCCTGATCTGGAAGGAATGTTCGGAGGAGCAGAAGTTCGTCCTCGCTCAACTTGCCGAGGATGGACTGCTGAATCCAACCAATGGAAGGGCCATGCGGCAGTTGGTGCGCCAAGGTCTCATTACGACCGACCCGCAGTTTCGCCTCATGAACGAGAGCCTTCGGCGCTTCCTTCGCTCCGCGGCGTCCGCGGCCTTGAAGCAGGAGTGGGTGTGCGAATCACGGCGCAGTGGTTGGGGAAAAATGCACGGCGCGTTCCTCACGACCATGATTCTTCTTGGAGCATTCTTGCTTACGACCCAAAACTCGCTGTGGCAATCCTCTGCCGCCTACGTGACGACGGCTCTGGGCGCACTCGGCACGCTCGCCAAGTTGTTCAATACGTATCGCAGCGGCGGAACTACGGAGAAGGCTGGTTGAAGAGCGCGGTACCCTGACTCCGCTGAACTGACGCACTTTCCGCAAGTGCCATGACTCATTGCAACTTCCGAAGTGGGCCGGATTAGTACCGAGAAGTCGGCTTGTGTTCAGCTATAGGCAATGTGGCGGACCGCGACGAACCTTAGTGAAGCTGGCCAGAAGTCGGCTTCGAGGAAATTGCCATTGATGTCTCCAAGCCCGTTTCTGGATAGCTTCCGGTTAGCCGACAAACCGGGAGTGATCGCATCGCGGCTTGACACCAGAGGGCGGCAGCCATATGGTTTTGCACAAAGACAAGTTGAACTCGCAAATTCCCATTCAAATGAGGGGAAGCGAATTCTCAGGAAGATAGAAGCGAGCTAAGATAACAGCGAGGGTGGAATGGGGCGGGCTGGGCCACCGTGAGGTATCTTTTTGTGAGAGCCTTCGCCGTTATCATGGCGCTTGTCCTGTCTTTGGGCTGGCCAGGGGAGTCCGCGGCCTATGCCGTCCTTGCGCATGAAGCGATCATCGACAGCGTATGGGACACCAACCTACGTCCCTTGCTCTTGAAGCGTTTTCCCGCTGCCACGCCAGAAGAGCTCAAAGAAGCGCACGGCTATGCCTACGGCGGGGCGATTATCCAGGACATGGGTTACTATCCGCACGGAAGTTTTTTCTTCAGCGACTTGACGCACTATGTGAGGAGCGGAGACTTTGTCCTGGCTCTTCTCCACGATTCCAAGGATCTTGACGGCTATGCCTTTGCGCTGGGGGCGCTCGCTCACTACGCCTCAGACAACGAAGGTCACCCCATCGGCACGAATCGTGCGGTCCCGCTCCTGTTTCCCAAGTTGAAAACCAAATACGGCGACTCCGTGACCTATGAAGAAGACAAACTCGCGCACGTGAAGACGGAATTTGGATTCGACGTTCTGGAAATAGCGCATGGACGTTACGCTCCGGATAGTTACCATGACTTCATCGGCTTTGGAGTTTCGGTTCCTCTACTGGAACAAGCCTTTCATGAAACCTACGGTTTGGATTTGAAAACCGTTCTTACTAACGAGGACGAAGTGCTCGGTTCCTACCGTCACGCTGTCAGTCAGCTTCTTCCCAAAGCCACGCGCATTGCCTGGAGCCTGAAGAAAGACGAGATCCTGAAGGATCAGCCCAGCATGACGAAAAGGAAGTTTCTCTATAATCTTTCTCGCGCGAGCTACCAAAAGAACTGGGGTAAGAACTTTAAGCCGCCGACCTTTTGGGAAAGATTTCTTGGCTTCCTTACTCGGATTCTCCCCAAGGTCGGCCCCCTAAAAGTGCTGCAACTCAAAACACCTACGCCTGCGGCGGAAAAACTATTCCAAGCGAGCTTCAACTCGACTCTGGATCGCTACCGACAACTGCTAACCAAGGTAGGCACCGGCCAGCCAGACTTGCCCAACGAAAATTTTGACACCGGTGCAATCACCGGGCCCGGAATATATCGACTCAACGATGAGACGCATGCAAAGTTGCTCGACGCGCTGGCGAAGGAGAGTTTCAGTGGTGCTTCGCTCGAGGTTCGGGCTGAGCTTCTGGAATTCTATGGACATCCGGATGCTCCTTACGCGACGAAGCGAAAACCAAAGGACTGGGCAAAAGTGCAGGCCGACGTTGAACAACTGAAGCAGGCAGCTCCGCCAGTGGTCCCGACGCCCGCGGGTGGTCCCTCACCAGGCCTCGCGCCCGAATAGGGGGAAGGTCTTCTGGTATTTTCTCAGCTGTGGAGGTTAAGGCTGTATGGGGGCGATACGGCATTCAACCGAGCCGTCTAAATTCTCGGCCCGCGCGTTAAGGGCCTCCTGGCGGTTGGGGACGGCCTCCCTGGCTTTTAGCCTTTTTATCAAGATCACTTCTGAACTGCTCGAGCACGAGGTGTCCGGCGTGGACAGTACGATCCTGATCGGTTTCGCTAAGGTACGAACTCCCTGGCTCACGGTGGTGGCCGTAGATTTGACGGCATTGGGGTCGATCACACTCGTGGTGCTTGTCTCGACCATAGCTTTGTGTGTGCTGCTTCTGTTGAAAGATCGGATGGGTGCGCTGCAACTGGTGGCAGCTTCCGTGGGTGCAGGAATTCTAACGACTACAATAAAGAACTACATTGATCGGCCCCGCCCTGAGACAGTTACCCAGCTCATCCAGGTTTCGGGTTTGTCCTATCCTAGCGGCCACTCGCTTGCCGCAGCATCCCTCTATTTGACAGTGGCCATTCTTGTGTGCCGGCATCTTGAAAGAACCGGACATCAAATCGCGATTCTGGCGATGACGGTCGGGATCATATTGCTGGTGGGAATGACTCGCATCTACCTCGGAGTGCATTACCCAAGCGACGTCGCCAGTGGCATATCGCTTGGGGCGGCCTGGGCGCTTTTGCTGGCCGGGTGCTTTTCGCTTTTTCCTGATCCCAAGGTTACCCGCCGCGGGCAATAGTCCTTTGGATCGAGCAGTGCCAGTTCCGTCGTGACTCCTGAACATTGGTGAAGCACTAGCTCGAAAGCAGGCGCAGCTGCGAAGGCTTCACAACTCTTGCCTTCATCGCGCCCCCCGGCGGCTCCTGGGCCGTTGGAATTCCAACCAGGTGACGATAGAACGCAACGGCCCGGTTGACGGAGGAAGACTCATTTCCCGAGATCAGCCCGTTGGCGTTCCTTCCTGTGCGCACGATGCTGTAGTAGCGCCAGACGTTATCCGATTCGCGATCCAGGAAGTACATCGATTGCAACTCGCCAGGGTGAAAGATAGGTATGAGGAAATAGCGCATCGTGCTGACGTTCTCGACATCGAAGACGAGTCGGCTCGCCGAAGCCTCGACAATGTGCATTCGGTAGATGGCCTTGCCAGAGAGGTTGTCGACCTGTTCGAAGTAGAGCACCTTGCCTTCCTTCATCTCATCGGAGGTAAAGTCTCCGCGGCGCTGACCAGACAAACCGGTCAGAGCATAGGCGTCCACAATTAGCGTCCGCCACTGCTTGTGAGTGGTCGACCAGTAGCGCATACCCGCGAGTTCTGAAATTGCTCCAATTTGGCGAAACAAACCGCTAGCTTCCGAGGTATGAGGAAATCGCGCGGATATGGTCACCAACGTCGTAAAGCCCACTTCAGCCCAACCGGTGCATGCGGGCGGTTTCCAGTCAGAGCCCAAGGCAGATTTGTTCCATGATTTCACGATGGCCAAATCATCCAGACCCGGATAGGACGGAATGGTCTCATTTCCGCATGGCGGCTGAGGTCCTACCTGAGGCTCAACATCAATTAGCGGTCCCGCCTGCAGCGCAGGGGGAAAAAGTTGGAAGCGATCTGCCCCTTGGGTTTGAGATGCCACGATCAATACAAAGAGGAGCACCGAAAAGGTCAGCGCATCACGGAATCGTGGCAGTTCATTTTTGGCTCGCAATTGTTGTCGGCGTTGCACAGCTTCTCTTTTTGGTCTTCAGCTCATCGTCTCGCGCAGACTTGCCGGGGGCTACTTTCGTCAATGTTTGGCAGTCTGCTCGACCTTGGATACGACTAGCTGTATTTCTGAAAGCGCGGCAGCGTCTCCCTTCGCCAGATCAGCTGTGATCTGATCGCGGGTTGCCAGAATGTCACGAAGCAAGTTGCGGAGTGCGGTATCCTCCGTGCTGCTCACAATTCGCTGAGCTTGATCAAAGAACTCTTTCGAGTACTCCCCGGCCTTTCCGTAGTTCTTTTGCACGGATTCAAGGTACATCATCGTGGCCGTGTCGCGAAGGAGCGACAATTGTTCGCTGGACTGACAGGATCCTAATTGTTTCGTCGAGGCTAAGAGTTCCTGCTGGACCCGCTGCAGTTTGGCAAACTGCAGGATGAACCCAGCAAGAAATCCAGCAATCAATAACACCAGCCAGACGACGAGTTTACGTCGCATTGGTCTTTCCCTCTCTGCTCTTGTCCTTCTCCACCTCGCCGAAACTCACGCAATGCGGGGTCCGAATTTCTGCTCTTCAAGGGTTTGAACCCACACCTTTGAAGTTCAAATGGGGCATACGCACTCTTGAACGCCATTCGTATTTTCGATTTCCGCACGATCCAGGGCTACTTCGAGCAGGTGTCACTAACCATGGTCAAATCCGTGACCGTCAAGTGACCGTGCTCGGTGGCGGATTTATCCATGCCGTGCTCTTTCATCTCCTCCTTCGTGTCTTCCTTCATACCGTGCGCCATGGCGTTGGGTACTACGCCTGTGACCTTGACTGTATGGCCGACATGCTCGTCGAGTTTGACGCTGTCGCTCTTGATCTCCCAGGTGCCGCCGTCCTTGGCGGCGAGATTGTATTCGTTGGCACTTTCGCCTTTCTGAAGACAACCCGTGAGCGTCCGCGTCTTTTTATGGGTGGTTTTTGTGGTGTCCTGCGCCGTAGCCAGTCCGGCCACTCCTGCAAACACGAACAACGCAATAAGCCCCGTAACGATCTTGAGTTTCATCATTAACCTCCAAGGGAGTTTAGAACTCTCCTCACAGGCGGGATGTTACGACTTGTGCACCATGCGCGACTGGTCAAACTTGCACACTTTGAAAAGGAGGTTAGCGAGCTAGAAGCTGTCTCGCCGTGTGAGCGTTGTTGCTCAGATCGGTTGATCCTGACTCACTAAGCTGGGAACTGACGTGGTGCGCTAGAGCGTCTGCCCGGATTTCTGTGCCCGTGAACTACCCAACACGAAGCGAGACAGGCGGCGCAGAGGCAGACGAAATGAGGCTCTACTGATGAGAAAATTGATGTTCTTACTTGCGATACTCAGTCTCGGAACACTGTGCTGGGCGGGATCAGAACGCCAAGAAGCCGTCAGCCGGCTGAATCACGCAGCCAAAGTGATGCACGAGATCATGGACGCGCCGGACCAGCGCATTCCCGACTGGATTATGAAGCGGGCAAAGTGCGTAGCGGTTATACCCCACCTGATGAAAGGGGGATTCGTTTTCGGAGCAGAGCGTGGCAAGGGTGTAGCCACCTGCCGGACCGCGAAGGGCTGGAGCGCGCCGGCGTTCATCCAAATTGGGGGCGGAAGCTGGGGAACGCAGATCGGTGTCGAAGCAGTAGATCTTGTCATGGTCATTAAGAGCGAAAAAGGCATGCAGAGGCTCCTCTCGAGCAAATTCGAAATTGGAAGAGATGCATCGGTAGCAGTGGGACCTGTGGGACGACATTCTTCAGAAAATACGGATGTGAAGCTGGATACGATGATCCTGACCTACTCTCGCGCCAAGGGGGCTTTCCTCGGGATGACATTCGACGGTGCGTTGGTCCGCGCGGACAATGGTTCCAGGCACGCCATGTACGGGCGCAGGGTCACCACTCGGGCCACGCTGCTGGGTCGAGTGGCGGCGCCAGCTGCAGCACGACCGTTCCTTGACGCAGTCAGAGGAGCAAAAGCCCAAGCGGTACTCCAGGCTGCGAGAAGATGAGCTGGGGCACTTTTCACAGATTATTGGCGAGGAAGTTCGATGAATTCTTGCTGACGATTCTGGACGGATGACGGGCAACCCGGAAATTGGAATGGCAATAAGGTCGGCTTTTTCATCAACGAGACCTCAGCAAAACAGCTGCCCCTGTGGAGGCGACTCCAATTCGATCGGCCTACCGCATTCCGCGTCATCGTTCCCCGCATGATTGATCCGCGTACTCACCGGATAGCATCGCATCAGCCCCGCGTCGTAGGGCTTCAATAGCTCGGACACCGCAGATGCATCCGCAAATCCGGGGTCGAGCCACAGGTCATAGCTATCTGGATCAAGGATGACGGGCATTCTGTCGTGGATGGCTGACATCACTGCATTCGGCGTCGTGGTGAGAATCGAGCAGGTCTCTAGCATCTTGCCCGCCGGGTCTTTCCAGCGATCCCATATTCCGGCGAACGCGAACAGTTCACCCTCGTTTACCTCGAAACAGTACGGTTGCTTCGTCTTCCCGGTGCGCGCCCACTCGTAGAACCCGTCTGCCGGAATGACGCACCGGCGAGAGTTCAACGCATCGCGGAATGCGGGCTTCGTGGCCGCTGTCTCGGATCTAGCGTTAATCATGCTGGCAGCGCCCGACGCGTCTTTGGCCCACCAAGGGATGAGTCCCCAGCGGAATAGCGACAGCTCGCGGCGGGGCTCCTTGGGATTCTGCCGGATGATCGGAACGGGCTGGGTAGGAGCGATGTTGTAACGAGCAGTCCAGTCTTCCTCTCCCGAGACGCTATCGAAGTGCTCCTCGATGATCTGCTTCCGCCGCGATAGCCGGTAACGGCCACACATTGGAGCAGATTATGGCAGATTAATGCTCCTGGTAGGGTTTTCAGCCGCGGGAATGGGTCCGTGAGTGAAATGGGGATGTTGCGCCAACTATCGTAGACGGGTAACGCAATGATGATGGCCGTGTAGGCCAGCACCCCGACAAGACCCAGAGCCGGAATACTTTCTAGGCTGAGACAAATCACTTCGACGGTTGTGTTGGGGACCGTGTTACTCTGCGCCACTCCGATCAAATAGGTGATCACTGCAGCGTCGCGCACAACTGAACCACACCCTTTTCCTTCGCGGAGCGGGTTGAGAGTCTTGCGGACAAAGGCACCGCTACGGTAGCTGCCAGTCTAGTGCGTAGATCTCGAAAGTGCTGATGTCGCGCAGAGCCAGCGGAGAATCATCGGGGGCTAAGCCGGTCCAGGATGTGGGGCCTGGTGACGGTGGACGCTTCACGTCTTTCAGACCGGCCACGCGTTCCAGCTTGTGGTCCTTGATTTGCACGCGATAGAACGCTGGCTCACCTTCCGCTGTGAAGTCGAAGTAGACATATTTTCCATCATGCGACCACACTGGGTGGAATGCCGCCGTTTGGGTGAACTCGGTCCATTTCTGAGCTTTCACGTTAAAAAGCATCAGATGGCCCCCAAAAGAATGAGCGGCTATGTAGTTGCCATCCGGCGAGAGTCTGGGCCGCCCCAAACCTTGAGAACCGTTCACAGTGGTGAGCTGTTTAGTCTTCAAGTTCAGCTGATAGATAGCACTCGCAGGAACTTGCGCCGAGTCAGTTGGCCAATTTCCGTAGAACAGAGAATCACCGTCCACCGACCAGCACGGGAAAAATTCGTCACGCTCGCCGTGGGAAACTTCTTCGAGCGCTCCACCATCTGCCGACACGAGATAGACGCGCCATGGCTTGCTGGGCTGGTTGGCAGTGAATGCAATCTGCTTCCCATCGGGCGACCACTGAGGGTGGAGCCCAGTCATTGGGAGAGAAGTGAGCTGAAGTCGCTCGGTACCGTCCACTTTGCTGCGCCACAGCGCGCCGTCCGGGAAACTTACATAAGCGACCCATTGTCCATCCTTGGAGAAATCTAGTTGCGTCGCGGATATTCCTGAAAGATAGGACACGAACTGCTGCGACTTTGCATCGTAGCGCATCAGTTGGCCCTGCGAAGCTCCCTGAATTGCAAAAAGCTTCTTCCCATCGCGGCTCGGCACCGCACTGAACATGGGGCCTGGGCCGGTGGTCAACTGAACTGGGTTGGGGTTGTGGCGCCGTAGAAATCCACTTTTTTCCCGGATCGCCCAAAGGCTATTCGGGTTGGCAGCGTGTAGGGACTCAAAGACGAAGTACCTCCCGTCCGGAGTCCAGCTGCCGCAGCACTCGGATGGCGGACTGCTCCAACCCGGCAGCAAGGGACGCAAGCCGGTGCCGTCAGCGCCTACTTCCCACAAGGAATGCGAACCGGTTTTCGAATCGTTAATTGTGAACCGCAAAACTTTTCCGTCAGGCGACCAGCGTAGCCACGAAGCGGGGCCTGTTAGAGTCGCGAGCCGGCGGGAGTCGGTGCCGTCGCGCTTTGCAAGGAACAGATCGGGCGCTTGGTGTCGCGAGCCAAACCGATTTGCCCCCATTCGACCCTGTCAGTCGGTTATCGCGAGCAAGTCCGTGAGCTAAAGTCGTTACTTCTCCTTCTTGAAAGCCTTTGCGACTGCTTCAAGCTTATCTCCTACCACGCCAAGTCCCTTGACAATCTCATTCTCCTCTTTTTCCATGGCATACAGTGTCGTCGTCGTCTCGCCCGATGCCAGACGAGTATCAGACTTCTCCTCCATGATGGCCTTGGCGAACGCAAGCTTGGCATCCCTATCATTGAGTCGCTCGAAAACAGCGTAGGCGATTCGTTTTGCGTCGGCGCGGCGGCGAAGCTCCAAGAAATACTTGAGATCCTCAACGCCGATTCGGTACTGACGTAAGAAGAATCCCGCGAGCAGTTCGATGAAGAGCAAGATAGTAATTCTTGGGATTGTGCCCATCAAATAGTGGGTGAGATCTGAACTTTTTTCCGTCGCAGCGCCGCCGTAATAGAAGCTCACCCACCACACTGCTAAGCCAGCACCTCCGACTAGCACCCCGAGAATCAAGTGTGTGTTTATTCGTCGTTCCATCTTGGCTGCCAGCTTTGCGGCCGAACGGGCTGACGTCCGCAGAATTCTGGAAACGGTTTCCTCCCCCGCTTCCCCGGGCGTCGCACTCCCCTCAACCTCTGTGTCCGCTATTTTGTCTAAGAGTTTCTCTGAATCCAAGTTTTCCTCGACATCAACTGGCGTGGATGTAGCCGATTCGTCTGATGTGGAGCGTGTAATCAACCTGGAAGAATAAAACTTTGAAAGGAACGGCAAGAACAAACGGAAGGGTGTTACCTCATAAGAAGTGCCATAATAAATTATCAGGAGCAAGATCGACCCAACTGCGGCCAGAACTCCGAATCGCTCCCACGAATGAGCGATGATAACGCGACGATAGTCTGGGGAAACCCTGTCGATGTCACTCAGACCTGCGAACCCGAATGCATACCACACAGATGCGCCTAGCAATGCTAGGAGCAACCACTCAAACATAAATCGAACATAATGCCGAAAAAAAAGAGTACGGATGACAACGCGGGCCCCTCCGGGCGGAACTTCAACTTGGACTGGAGAAGCCATATATCGGCCACAAATATACAACGGCCCGTGCACAAGAAGTCGAACTATTGCTGCCAAAGATCAAGGGCACCTTCCCTAACCCAAATCATGAGCACGTGGCGCGTGGGTATGTCCTGCGTCACGGGCTTCCATCTGGCGGGATGATCTTTCGATCCCTTCCGGATGAGGCCGGCGCATTCCCAGGGCTTCAGGTGAGCTAACGCAATATGTCTCGAATGACGTTTCGGAGTACTACGGCCCGACCCTTGTGTCCAACATGAGAAAAGCGGGTGGTCTCAATCGGACACCTACGGGACACTAGAAACCCACCGAGAAGCAGAAGATGAGGCGATTCAGTGCGCAAACGAGGGAGCTAAGTGATTGGGACTGAAGGAACTGGCGGAGAGGGAGGGATTCTATTGCCGCCATTTCCAGCAAGTGCCGATGAATCCTACACTTCCGCGATAATACCCTGTGCTTTAGCAGGTTACAAGCGATCTGCTCTTCGGGCACAGTTTCTATAGTTTCCCTTATTCGCTGGGTTTACGCGCAAAACGGTATCACTGGTATCAGTCTTATTAGGACACAGGCAATTGTCCCCGCTCGCTCTGTGCCCCGACGTGCTCGTCGGAATGGTCGGCTCGGAGTTTGTCGGCGATTTGGTCGACGTTTAAGGGTTTACTGAAATAGTAGCCCTGAATCTCGTCGCATTGATGCTCTCGCAAGAAGGACACTTGTGCTTTGTCTTCGACGCCTTCGGCAATCAC
>Ga0265338_10003737_pt1 | contig 21162 bp, 11 predicted proteins | sample 42126metaG_FD_193579 | JGI IMG/M metagenome (GOLD analysis project Ga0265338, IMG submission 193579) | Rhizosphere microbial communities from Carex aquatilis grown in University of Washington, Seatle, WA, United States - 4-21-26 metaG | ecosystem: Host-associated > Plants > Roots > Rhizosphere... | reverse complement strand
GCGCCAAGCGATTCGGTGTTGTCCATGGACGAAACATGGTGGCAGGTCAAGTTCGTCGGATTGGACGGGGATGGTCATCCCATCACTCCATTCAGCAACGTAGTATCCGGCGGCCCGGTTCCCTGACCTGGAAAGTTTTCGGGCCACGGCCATGCTGCGACGGTGGATTCCACGCAGGCGCACCGGGTGGCGCAACCCCGTTGGGATTGATCATGATTGTGGTTTTCATTTGCGATTGGCGCCGCTGCGGTAGCTCTCCGGCGGGCCGAGGTAGCTGGGTTTGACGCCGCCGGCGTTGACCACGAGTTTCTGCAACACGACCCCGGGATCCACCATCCAGAATTTCAGGGTGTGATAGCCAGGTTTCGCCAGCGTGTGAGTCGTATGACCGAAGCGCGCGTTGTCTTCGACGGATTCTTCCCAGTCCTGGTTTCCGTTCCGGGCGTTGTAATCGGGAGAAACGAAGGTGACCGTTTGCGGGGTCTCGTCGTCAAAGGACACGGCGTAGCGCAATCCCCGGCCCGGAATGAAGTTCAGGGTGGGGGCCAGGATGGCCTCAACCTCCAGTTTTCCGGTGCTGAACAAATACATCTGGTATTCGAGGCAGGGGGAATCTTTTCCCGGCATGGCGCCGGGCGCATCCGCGGGGGCCTCGGCCCGCATGCCGGACAACGTCCGGCCGTAATCTTCAATCTTGATCCAGCGATTGGTCCCGGCATCGGTTTTCCGGGTATAGTGTCCGGCCTCGATGGAAACCAAGCCGTTGCCTTCCACGAAGCCTGGCAAGGATCTGCGCCTTGCCTCCACGGGGTTGAAGGTTTGGACTTTTACGGCGACGTGCTGGCCGGTCCCGGTGAGTGTCACCGTGCCCTCGGCTGAACCCTTGGGGGCTATGCGCCAATCCACACTGACCCACAGCCGCTTGTCCTTGGCCACCGTGCCGTTGGTTTCACTGAGCATCATCCAAGGTTCACTGGCATCGGCCGTAAATTCAAAGGGGGTCTTCCCTTTGTTGAACACGTCAAGGTAATGGCGCGGCTGGTTGAAGACATCAAACTGGGGCAGGGCCGCGTCGCCCGAAGCCCCGGGCCAGGCGGCTTCGGAACCTTCCACGGCAATGCCCATCGCCGCCGCGTCCGGCACTTCAAGCTCCGTGAGTTTGATCGCCTCCAGGCTGTTTTGGGGCGGGTCCCGCCAGGTCGTGTAACCCAGATGCGCTTGGTCCATGAAGTGGTTCCATTTGCCATGGGCAAACGTCTGGTTGAAATAAACCATCAAATTCGTGTCCGTCTGGAAGAGCGCCCGGGTTTCGGCCGCCAGGTCGTTGGCGCTGGCCCGGCCTTGACGGGCGTACAACGCGTTCTTTCCCGCGGCGAGATACAGCTCATTCACCAGCGCGCTGGCCTTGGTTGGAAACAGCACCAATTCGTAGAAGGCATCCCGTTTGGCTTCAGGAAGCTGGTGATAAATCTCTTCCGCCCGGGCGGTGATGGCCTTGAAGTCCGCCACCACGGTTTCCGCCTCCTGATAATTGACCAGGCTGTAAGTGTCCGGCGCGAGCAACTCGGGTTTGCGGCGGCCGTTGTATTTGGTGTATTTGGCAACGATGTTGGCGATGTCCTTGGCGTAGGCGGGCCCGAATTCGCGCTCCGCCCACAGCCGCGTGAATTCATCGAGGTTGTTATTGGTCCAGCGGTCGGTGTCCCAGGCCAGGCTCATGAAATATTCGAGGGGGAATTCGTAACCCTTGAAATGGCCCATGTTCACGATCCAGATCCGGTCGGCGCCATATTGTTTGGCGAGCGACAGCTGGTCCCAGATTTTGGCAATCGGGCTGGTGTTGAGCCACTGGTAGCTTCGCGGGCCGCCGTGATAATCAAAGTGATAATAGATTCCGGCTCCGCCGCTGCGGTTGCGCTCCCCGGCCGTCGGCAGGCGGCGGACATTGCCCCAATTGTCCTCGGCCCACAACAGCGTCACATCGTCCGGCGCCCGCATGCCGGCGTTGTAAAAATCCTGCACTTCCTTGTAAAGGCACCAGAGCTGCGGCACCCGGGTGACGTCGGGATTCATTTCATCGGCGATGATTTTCCGCTGCGCCTTCACGATCTTTTCCAGCAAGGCCATGTTCGTCTCAGGACCGCCGGGCGCCATCGGGGTGTCATTCGCTCCTCGCAGACCCATCGTGATGATGCTTTCATAGTCCTTGTTCCGGCGGATGCCATCGCGCCAGAAAGTTTCCAAAACGCGCGGGTTTTTGGCGTAATTCCAGGTACCCAACGTTTTCAAATAACGCCGGTCCCATTCCTTTTGTGCCCGGAGCATCGGCTCCTGGTGGGAGGTGCCCATGACGACGCCGTATTCATCCGCCAGCCGGGGATTTTCCGGGTCGTCCTCGTTGAAGGCATTGTTCCACATCGCGGGCCAGAGATAGTTGCCCTTCAGCCGCAGGATCAATTCGAACAGCTTCGTGTAAAACTGATGGTTGTAATTGGCAATGCCCGGAGGGATCGGCGGGTTTGCGTTGGTCGGCGCCAGGCCGAACCGGTTGGTGATCCAATTACTCAAGGCCGGGGCCTCGTCGTTCAGGAAGATGCCGCGGTATTTGACCGACGGCGGCCCTTGCACGTATTTGCCCGGCTTCACCGACAGAGCGTCCTGGTGCTCGGGGGTGACATCGGCCCACCAGTACCACGGCGATACGCCGATCTGTTCGGACAAATCATAGATGCCGTAAATGGTTCCCCGCTTGTCGCTGCCGACGATGACGAGCCCGCTGGCGACGCCGGGCAAGGGTTCCGGCACGACCTGGACCAGGAACGATTCCCATTTGCCGGTGATGGGGGCAACGTCAATTTTCCCTTCACGGATCAGGCGGTCAATGATCCCGCTCCTTCCGATGGTGCCGATCAGGATGGCGTTTTTCCCCAGACCGGATTCCTGATGGGCCATGGCTGGCGTGATACCGGCGACGCGCGCGACGTCCGCCTGCAGGTCGCCGGCGGCCCGGATGACTCCGGCGAAATCATTGGTGTCCACCTGGAGACTTGCGGCAACGCCTTGCAGGACGATCGGGAAGCTGCCCGGCTGGCCGACGGTCTCCACATAACGAGCTTGGCCCAAAGCAAAACCATGGGGAAGAAAAGCCAACAGGCCGAGACCGGCAAGCAGGAAAGTTTTGTGCAGCATCATCGGTGGCAAAGGCGGTTGGCGTTTCAGTTTCAAAGCCTGTGCGCGTTTGTTCATATGCGGATTCGAGAAACCATAATCAAGTTCGATGCCGGGTCACAACCATTTCGATCGCGGACAACGGCTGCCTTGTCGCGATGTGGCGGAGTTCCGGCCACCGGGCACGCGGATGACATGGGTCAAAGGATTTGGGGCGCTCATTTGGCGGTTGGGGCTGCTGCGGGTGGGACACCCGCGGTCCGTTCGAAAGGCTGGGGTGTCCAGATGCGGAACTCGCCGCTGCAATGAAGCAATCCCATGAGGTACAGCATGCCGTCGTAGTAACGCCATTGTCCCGCCGGAACCGGGGTGTTCCACAGGGCGTCGACGAATTGCCGTGAGCGCGGGTGGGTTGCGGCCAGGCCCGCCACAGCGTTCATGGCCACCAAGCCGCTCGTATGGTCATTGCCGAATTGACGGCCGTCGAGCGTGAACCGGTTGCCGTAGGCGGACAGGCCCTGGGACTCAAAAAACGCCTGGAGGCGGTCGCTCAAAGCCTCTTCCCGGATGTCGCCGGCCCACCAGGCCCAGTCCACCGACCAGTTCATGGCGGTGCGCCACGAGTCATATTGGAAATGCGCACTGTTCGTATTCCACGGCGCGGCCCAGGGCGTGCCATCGAAATTGGCGTAGTCCGGCGCCAGACCGGTGAGGGGATGGGCGGTGCGCGGGAAAAAATTCCGGCTGGCGGCGGCGGCTTCCGCCCAAAACGCCCGGTCTTCGGCCGGCCCCCAGCGGGCCCACAATTCGTAGAAGGCGGGCAGGTGGTAGGAGGGATCGGTGTGATCCCAGTTGTTGGTGTCCGGTGTGAACCGGACCATTTTGTGTTCCGGCTCGAAGAGCGCGCCCGCCGTCATCAGCCCGCCGACCGTCGGCCCGGTGATCAGTGTCCGGTGTCTCAGGCTGGCCAGCAACCGGTCGGCTTCGGCGCGATAATGGTAGATGCCGGAGCCGTTGCCCCAGCGGCCCGCGGCGAAATACAGGGAGGTGGCCAAATATTCCTCGCCATCCGGCGCGGGCATCTCATCGTTGGGTGCCCCGTTGGTTTTCATTGACCACGAAAAAAAGCCGGCCGCCGGGTGGGTCGGCGAAGCGTGATACATCCAGGTCCGGGCCCAATTCCAGATTGCGTTGAACTCAGCCTGGTGGTTGAGTTGCACCGCGATCATCATGCCGTAGGACATCCCCTCGGAACGCACGTCGCGGCTGCCGGCATCGTAGATGTAGGCCAGCGGGCCGTTGGCGTTGGTCCCGGCGGGATAATAAACTGCCTGGGTGGCCGGGTCGCCATGGAACAATTGCTGAAAGGCGGCGCTGATTTTATTCGAAATTTCCACTGATGAATGTCCCGCCTCGACGAACAGGTTCCGGTATCGGCCGGTGGCGAAGGCTCCCGGGCCGTTGGCGTTGGTCCGGGTGATGCCGAAATGCGGGTCGGCGAAATTGAGGAATTGTTCCCGGTCAGGGGCCTTCAACTCATCGTACTGGGCCCGGGGATGATTCGGCGGGAGCTGCGGTGGTTCGGCGAAAATCGCCAGGCCAAGGAGCATGCCGAGCGACAGAATGCCGGCCTTGGCGATGGTCGAAGGCTTCATCGGCCGGTGTCCGGCAATTTGCAAATGGATCACGTCATTCACTCACTTTCAATGGTGTTCCAAAATTCGTGCAGCGTCGAGCCTGGGGCTCGACCGAATCGGCGCACCGCGCCGACACCGCAACTCAAATCAGAACGCCACCTTCACTTTCTTCCCCGTGGTTTTCCAAGCCTCCACTAAACTGCATGCGCCATTGTCGCGGAATGGACAATGCTACGATTCACATGGAGGATTCTCCTTAAGATTTGCGTTATCTGACACGATCATTTACCAACTGAAACATGAGAGCCAAACAATCCCGCCTGTTTATTTTTGCCTGCGTCGCGTTGATGACTGCGACCGGCGGCCAGTTCGCGCCGGCGTCGCCGGCGACCAACAGCGCGTCGCTGCCTTTCGTCAGCCCGATGTTTGGCGACAACATGGTTCTCCAGCGTGGAAAGGCAAACCGGTTTTGGGGCTGGGCGAAGCCCGGGCAGGCGGTTCGGGTGGAAATTGCCGGTCAGACGGCGATGGCGGTGACAGGAGCCGATGGCCGCTGGCAGGCCGAGGTCAAGGCCCCGGCGCCGGGAGGTCCTTACACGGTCAAGATTACCGGGCCGGGGCAGAGCGTCGTGCTGCATGAAGTGCTGGTGGGTGATGTCTGGCTGTGCGGCGGCCAGTCCAACATGGAACTTGGCCTGGGCCGGGCACGAAAAGGGGACGATGAAATCAAGTCGGCGGACCATCCCGAAATCCGGCTGTTCATGGTTCAGAAGCAGGTTGCGTATTCTCCCGCAGCGGTTCCCCAGGGCTCATGGAAGATTTGCTCGCCTCAAAATGTCGCGGAAGGCGGATCGAGCGGGTTCTCGGCGGTCGCCTATTTCTTCGGACAAAAACTTCAGGATGAGCTTCACGTCCCCATCGGTTTGATTCAGGACTGTGTGGGAGGCACGCCGGCAGAATGTTGGATGAGTCCGGCAGCGCTTCATCCATTGATGGACTTTGACGCGCCGCTGGCGGAAATGGAGCGGCTCCAGGCCAAAGGGGGACCGGCATACGGGAGTTTCCTCATGCACTGGCTTGACGAATATGACCTGGGTTCGCAGGGCAACACCTGGGCCGCCGCCGATTGGGATGATTCCGGCTGGAAGGCGGTCCAGATTCCCGGTGGCTTTCAAGAGTTGGGGGTGGCCGATGTGCCGGCCGTCTGCTGGTTTCGACGGGAGGTCACGCTGCCGGATCCCTTGCCGGCCGGCAAGGTGACGATATTTCTTGGTTCGATCGAGAAGATGGACACCACCTGGATCAATGGCCGGTGGGTCGGCGCGAGTTCGTGGGTGGAAAATCCAAGGGCCTATGGGATTGATGGAGGGATTCTCAAACCGGGCCGGAACATTCTTGCCGTGCGGGTTTTCAAGCTGAAACCCCAGGGCGGGTTCCTGTCCAAACCGGACGAGCTGCGCCTGGTGTTGGGCGATGGAACCGCGGTTCCGCTGGCCGGTGAATGGAAAGGCGCGTTGAGCGCGGACGCCCGGCCGCCGCATCCCCTGCCTTTGACCTTTGAAAATTATCCCACCATGCCGGCCGTCCTTTACGAAGGCATGATCGAGCCGGTGGCGCCGCTCGCCATCCGGGGAGCCATCTGGTATCAGGGCGAGGCGAACTTTGAACGGGCCCAACAATATCGGACCCTGCTCCCGGCGATGATAGGCGACTGGCGAAAACTTTTTGGCCAGGGCGATTTTCCATTTTATATCGTCAGCCTGCCCGCTTTCATGCACCGCCGCGACCAGCCGGGAGACGATGCCTGGGCCGAATTGCGCGAAGCCCAGGCCTTGACCGCGAAGACCGTCAAAAATGCCGGTTTGGCAGTGACCGTGGATACCGGTGATGCCGACAACATTCATCCGAAGGATAAAAAGGTGGTCGGGGAGCGACTGGCCTTTTGCGCGCTGGCGCAGGAATACGGCAGGAAGATTTCCGATGCCGGGCCCACCTTCGCTTCGGTTGAGCATCTTCCCGGCGCGCTGAAACTTCATTTCAATCACACCGATGGCGGGCTGGTGGTCAAGGGAGACAAACCGGCGGAGTTCTCCGTTGCCGGAAAAGACCGCCGCTGGCACTGGGCCGATGCCAGGGTGGAAGGAGATTCCATCATCGTGTCGTCTCCAAGTGTGTCCGATCCCCAGGCGGCCCGCTATGCGTGGCAAGCCAATCCGGCGGCAGCGCTTTACAACGGAGCCGGGTTGCCGGCCGTGCCCTTCCGCACTGACGACTGGCCGGGCATCACCGCGAATCACAAGCCCTGGTGACGCCGGTACGCTTGGGACCGGATGGGTGGCCGCCCGTTCAAAAAGTAGGAGCCGACGTCAGGAGGCTTGAGCAAACGCCAATTTCCAAAGAGATTTGAGCCTCGTTACCTCGGCTCCTACCGGAAAACGAGTGCTTAAACGGGCTGTTAGGGCGTGTCGCTCCGTGCACGCCACTGGACGGTGATTGGACTTGCCAACGACTCGCCTTGTTTGGGCGGCGGGCAGGGGACTGCCCACCCCACTTTGATTGCAGGCTTGTCCATGTTCAAAGACGGCTTACCATTGCATTGCCGGCGATCCCAACATTGCCGCCGAATGGACGATGCTACGATTCCCATGGAGGATCCTCCAATCCCTGGGGCTTCCGGACTTCGATAATAGTTTTCAGGGGGGGGCGACAGTCGCAAACCCTGCATCATTGCTCGATTAAATCGTCACCGCGCAATCGGCGAGAAAGTTTATGGCCCGCAGTGTGACACATTTGTTCGTCCATCGAACTTTATCCTTGACTCTCCTCTGGAAAACTATAAAGTTCGATGTACGAACTAATCCTGTTGAGCAATGTCTTGAAGGCATTTTTGTGCGCAAAATTGATCTGAACAACTTTCAGGTGGCGACCAATGAAACGGTCCGCGACATCAACAGTCGCATCATGCTGAATCTGGTGCGCAAGCATCAGCCCGTTTCCCGGGCGGACCTGATGCGCTACTCGGGATTGCAGCGCAGCACGGTGTCGGCGATTGCCGAGCGGCTGATTGCGGAGCGGTGGTTGAAAGAGGGGGCGGTGGGTGATTTGCCGCGCGGGCGCAAGCCGACCTTCCTGCATTTGAACACCGAGCGCTGCGGCGTGGTGGGCATTGATATTCAGCCGGCCACAACCACCTTGGCGGTTTCCAGCATGGACAGCCAGTTTCTCGCCCAGGAATCCATGTCCACCGAAAAGAACCCGGTGGAATTCATCGCCCGGCTGAGCCGCCGGATCAAGGATCTCATCCGGGCACATCCCAAGAACTCCTATGAAGGCATCGGCATCAGCCTGCCGGGCCGGGTGGATGCCTCGTCGCAGCAACTGATATTTGCGCCCACTTTGGGATGGAGCGAACTCGATTTAAAGACGCAGCTCGAACACAACATCGGCCTGCCGGTGGAGCTGGAGAATGCCGCCAATGCCTGTGCGCTGGCCGAGTTGTGGTCGGGGCGGCACTTGGATGGCGTGCGCAACCTGGTGGCCGTGACGGTGTCGGATGACATCGGCGTGGGCATGATCATGAACGGCCAGCTGGTGCGGGGTTCGACGGGCGTGGCCGGGGAATTCGGCCATGTGTCCCAGATGCCGGGCGGGCCCCAATGCCGGTGCGGCAACACCGGATGCTGGGAGGTGCTGGCGTCCAATGCCGCGGCCGCCCGGTACTACACCGAATCGGCTTCCGTCCGCAAAGGCGAGGTTGGCTCGAAGAGCGACATGGCCAAGCTGCCGTTTGGCGACATTTTACGGTTGGTGGAGCGGGACGACGCCCGGGCCTGCAAGGCCTTGAACCAGATGGCGCATCATCTGGGCGACGGCCTCGCCATGCTGGTGACCGGCCTGGCGCCGGATGTGTTGGTGGTGGTGGGAGAAGTGACGCGGGTCTGGGACAAGGTCGGCCCGGTCGTGGCCGAGGCGGTCAAGCGCCGGTCCTTCACTCATGCGGCAACCCGGATTTTGCCCACCGACCCGGAAGCGCAACCGCGGCTGCGGGGCACCATTGCCCTGGTCCTGCAAAAACATTTCGGCGCACCCTCAATCGCATGACCACGATAAGCACAACTGGAAAGAACGCGATGGATTATTTTGTTCGTGTGTCGAACTAATTTAATAGTGGCGTACCCATGAAAACCCTCGAAATCGAGCCCGCGAAACCCGAGATGCAAAGCCTTCCCGATGATCGGGAGGAGGCTTGTGAATCGGAAGCGGTCCGGAAGATTGGGCAGAGCATCAGCTACATGTTGGGGCATCTGGACGAGCCGTTGCAGGTGGCCACGCTGGCCGCGCGGGCCAATATTTCCCCGTCCCATTTCTTCGCGCTGTTCAAACGCCAGATCGGCTGCGCGCCCATTGACTATTTCATCCGGCTGCGCATGCAGCACGCCTGCCGGTTGTTGGACGAGACGGTGATGAGCGTGAAGGAGGTCGCCGCCACGCTCGGCTACGAGGATCCGTTCTACTTCTCCCGCATTTTCAAATCCGTCAACCAGGTCGCGCCCAGCGAATACCGGCTGCTCAAGAACGGGGCCAAGGAAGCGGTCCGGAACTGCGGGATCACCCTGCGCTTTTCACCCGCGTTTGAATCCGGGCCGGGTTTGAAACTGGCCGGCTCCTGTCCGGAGCAAAACCGGAACGGGATCAAAAGCCGTCTGGGAATCAATGCCATGGCCATGACGGGTTTTCGGAATGGTGCGGAGTATTGACGAATTTATTCATATAAACGCCGATAAAGAATAAGAATTTATGTTTGGCCAAGTAAAAGGGAAAAGCCACCCGACCGGCGGCTTCACGCTGATCGAACTGCTGGTGGTCATCGCCATCATCGCCATCTTGGCGGCGATGCTGTTGCCGGCCTTGGCTAAGGCGAAATACCGTAGCAAGGTCCTTAACTGCACCTCCAACTACAAGCAGTGGGTGCAGATGGCTAATGTGTACGCCTCGGATGATGCCGTTGGCAGCATGCCGTCGTTTAAGCCTTCGCAGTGCGGAGACAATCCCACCGACGTTGCGACCAATTTCCTGACCAATTTACAGCCTTTTGGATTCACCGTGCCGATGTTTTTCTGTCCGGTCCGGCAAAAGGAGGTGGATGATGCGACGGCATGGGTTTATTACAACGCCAGCCCAAGCCATAGAGCCCTTACCAGCGTTGATCAGTTGAATCAATGGTTCACTTCGACCAAATCTGGCTCCACGAGTCCTTATTATCCAGACGGACGTTCCATGGGAGGCTATGCGAAGCTTTTCCACGATTGGTGGGTGCCGCGACAAAATGTCGGCAACCCGCCCGGACCGATGTTCCCGGCGTACAATCCCGCAGTCAGCCCAGCCCAAACAACACCGCTCAATGCTCCGCCCTGGCCGCTAAAGACCAGCGATACCTCGATTGCCCTGCAGCCGATCATCAGCGACCTGGCGGAAATCGGCGGACAACCAGCAGACCACAACGTCGGCGACCTTCTCAATAACAACGCTCATTTTTATAATGGCAGCCTGAATTCGATTAATGTGGGGTATGCCGATAATCACGTGGAAACGCATAATATTCTTTCCATTTCATGGCAATACAGTTCCCAGAGCAGTTACTTTTATTGAAACCGTTTTTAGGCCGGTGTCACCCGGACAAATTGAATAGATGAAGACAATTGAACCAACCGTAGAATTCTCCATGTAAAACATAGTTTTGTGCATGGTAAATCCATCAAATTCTAATATAATTATAATTAGTTTCCGTACCAGACGAATCATAACCAAGAATCCCGCCCTATGAAATCAAGCATTAAAACGTTATATAAAACCGCAGTCGTCGTGGCGTTATTGACCGGCTTGGCCGTCGCGTCGCGAGCCCAAGTGGTAATCGGCAACTGGCAAAGCGCTCCCATCCCGCCCACTCCCGCAAATGACGAAGGGTGGTATCGCGCCAGCAGCGGCCTGGCCAATCTGGGGTCCGTCTTCGCCTCGTCAAACTACCCGGCGAATTTTAGTCTGGCGGCGAACGTCGCTAATGGCTACGCGCAAAGCCTCGTCGTCAATGAATACGGGTACGGCAACATCCGCCTGGCCATCAGCCTGACCGCCAGCCAGATCGCAGTGGCCACCAACAATAACAAACTCAACTTCACCTTTTCGGTCCCTGCGGCCGGTGCCATTTACACCGCCGGGTACCTGCAGATGGTCCAATTCCAATACAATTCCAGTGGCACCGGATTCCATGCCGTGGCCCCGTCAACGGCGAATGGTTTTTCCGAAACCGGGAATACGGCTAACAATTCCAGCGGCCAGCCGATTTTCTACTATTCCTCCGGCGCGGCGGCGCGTCAGCAGGTCGTCACCTGGGATTACTCCAGCATCGTAACCAATCTCGTCGGCTCCAGTTATGTGCAGTTTGTTTTTCTCTTCCAATCGGGCGGCGGCGCACCGACCAATATTTACATCAATAACGTCACGCTGTCGGGCGCAGGTGTTCCCACCATCATCGTCGATCAATTCAATCCCACGAATAATCCCTATGCCGGCACCAACGTTTATGCTGCCGGTCAAATTACGAACATTTATGCCAACTGGTTCGGCAGCGCGTTCAGCAATGTTGTCTGGGACGCCAGCATGGACGCCCAAAGCAATGCCAATTCCGGTTCCCTGAAAATCACCGCCAACTTCGGGGTTAATGGTGGCGACCAGTTTCTGGTCATGGATAAAGGCCCCAGTTTCTCCTACGCTGGCATCACCCCGGCCATCACCAACGGCATCGGCCTTTTAACCTTCCAGTGTGATGTGCGCTATGACCCGAGTTCTCCCACCTGGATAACCGGAGGTGGAACCAATTTTGGCAATCTTCAGTTCGGGATTATTCCGCCGTACACGTCACAGGATGTTGTTGGCGCCGTGACTATTTCTGTCACCAATACCGGTTGGGCCCACGTGACCATTCCGCTTAATGCGGTGACCGATCCAAACCTGCTCAGCTTCTCGGGAATTTTCATCAAAATGGATGGCGCCAACTATGGCAATTTGCAGGGAACGACCACGTTATGGGTGGACAATCTTCAATTCACCTATACCAACATCACCGTGGTGCCACTCCCGGTGATGTCCGCCCAAAAAGCCAATCCGTCGCTGAGGGTATTTGCCGGTGATACCTCCAGCCAGTATTCTCGCGAAGAGGTCGCCACGGTGGATCAAAGCCAATCCTGGATCGGGGGGGCTTATCCGGTGACTTATTCGTTTAGGCTCCTGAGCCCTCCGGGAGGTATCGGCCAGACCCACATCTTCCTGGTGCCGGTTAATTCGACTCCTGGTGCCAGTCCCTATGGCTACAACGGTCTTGATTACACGTCAACCAACGGGCTCTGGCTGACGCTTAACCCCGGTCCCAGCGCGGGAACCATGGTTGCCACGGTTTCCTGGAAGACCAACCTGCCGAATAAAAATCCTTACGATGCCGGCGGCACGGTGGCCCTGGTTTATACCAACACCGGCGTGGTAGGCACCTGGACATTGCAGTTTGACAGCCCGACCACCGGTTCAGTGACCGGGCCGGGAGGGGGCGCTCATTCCTTTACCATTGCCGATGGAACGGTTTCGACTGACTTCGCCAATCCGTTGGTGGCTTATTTTGGATTACAGCCCAATTCCACTGCAGCCGAAGGCCTATATGAAGATTGGGCATCTATCACGGTTACCGGAGTGGCTGGAACCAAGGAAAATGAGGATTTCACCACAGCGACGAGCCAGGATATAACCGCTTCCGGTTATTGGCATTCCATGGCCGCCAAGGCAGCTTCTCTGGCAATTGTCCCCAAAAATGTGCAGCCTGCGTACTGGCTGAACTGGACGCTGCCGGCGGTCAATTATGATGTCGCAACGGGCACAAATTTGTTGGCGGCCGGAACCGACAACACACCCGGCGGGTGGATGTTGCCGGAATATTACAACAACTATAACGAGAGTACACTTCCAGGTGAAGCGCAACAGGGGACTAAGATATGGGTGCTGCTGCCATCCCCGTATTTGCCGACATCGAATGGCCAGCCGGGCGGCCCGATAGCTCCGAATGGCTACTTCCGGCTCCTGAATCCGCCGCCGGCGAATTGATATGATGTGATGAAGATTCAAGCCTCCGCCCGGTCGTTTGGGCGGAGGTTTTCTTTTTCCCCATGGTCGGTGCAAGTTGAATTTAAAATGGCAATGCCAATGAAAATGACAGCCAAAACAGCGCGGGTGATCTCATTACTCGGGCTGTTGCTGGCGGCCCTGTTGGGTGTGAACGCTCAGGCCCAGACGGTGACCGATATCGTTGACCAGTTCGATCCGGCAGGGACCAGCGGCTTCAGCTACAGCGGCGGACAGATCGGAAACGTCTGGGGCAACTGGTTTGGCGGCGCGTTTCAATCCCTGGCCTGGGATTCGACGAGCGACGCCAGCAACAATGCCAGCTCCGGCGCGATGAAGATCACCGCTAATTTCAGCAGTGCGAACAATCAATTTGAGGTTTACAATGGCCTGAACGGCCTCATCCCGCCGTTGCTCGGGCTGCAATTCACCAATTTTCAATGCGATGTCCGCTTTGCCGCGGGGTCGGCCACCGTCACCAATGGCGGCGTGACTATTTTTGGCCACCTGCAGTTCGGCACCAGCACCGCGGCCAACGGCCAGGAATATTTTGGCGGTCCGGCCTACGGGATTGATATTGTGGCGACCAATACCAATTGGGTTCATATCAGCATTCCCATTGATGCGGTGGCGGACACCAATTTGCAGAGCCTCAATGATGTGCTGATTCACATTTACGGACCGTATTACGGCAGCACCGCGACATTAATCGGGGCTTCAACGCTTTGGGTGGATAATATCAAGTTTGTCGGCGTGGGTTCGGTCAACACCAACTGCGTGGTGGATTGGAATGACGTGCATCAGAGGATTGACGGGTTTGGTGCTTCGTCGGCATGGCGAAGCACTTGGACCACAAGTCAAGCCGACCTGCTTTTTTCCACCAGCAATGGCATCGTTTACACCGATGGTTTGAGCCAAACCACAACCAATAATGGCATCGGCCTTTCGTTGTTGCGCAATCGCATCGCTCCGGCGACCTCACCTTCCTCCAACGCACTTCCGACCACGGTCGAGACCGGCATCATGCAAATGGCGCAGGCGCGCGGAGCCAGGGTCTGGAGCACGCCCTGGACGCCGGCGGCCGGGTTCAAGAATAACGGCGCTACGAGCGGCGGCGGCTATCTCGGCAGTGGGGCGAACGCCACCAATCTGGCTTACGCCCACCAGCTCGCCAGTTATGTGGCTAGCATGAAGAATACCTACGGCATCAATCTTTACGCTCTCTCCATCCAGAACGAACCCGATGCGAAGGTGAACACCTACGATTCCTGCAATTGGACGGCGCAACAGATCCATGACTTCACGACCAATCTTTACAATGCGCTGGTTGCCAGCAACCTGACCGCAACCAAAATCATGTTGCCCGAAAGCCAGAACTGGCAGGATTATTCCAATCTGGCGGTTACGGCCATGGGCGACAACACCTCGAACCTGGTCGGCATTATCGCCGACCACAACTATGACGGCAACTATGGGCCGGCCGGCCTGGCAAAAAACAGCTATGGAAAGGCGTTGTGGGAAACGGAAGTTTCCCTGCTCTCGGGAAGCGACAGCTCCATAGCCAATGGCGTCTATTACGCCCAGCGGATTTTTCAATTCATGACCCAGGCCCAGGTAAATGCCTGGCATTATTGGTGGCTGGTCAGTGGGGCAACCGGCAACCAGGGCTTGTTGGATAACAATGCCGCCATCACCAAACGCCTGTTTACCGTCGGCAATTACAGCCGGTTTGTCCGCCCAAATTTTTATCGGATCGGTGTGTCCAACAATACCTTTACCTCAATCAGCGCCTACCGGGCCACCAATTCCACCAGCTTTGCCGTCGTCGCCGTGAATTCCAGCTCGGCCACCGTGACCCAGATTTTCAATCTGGCAAACTTCCCGAAGGTTGCGTCGGTCACCCCCTGGGTCACATCGAGTAATTTGTCGCTGGCCCAGCAGTCGGCGGTCGGCGTTATCAATCAATCTTTTACTTGCACCCTGCCGCCCTTGACGGTGATGACATTTGTCGGACAGCAGCCGCCGGCCAGCACGCCACCAGTCTTCACGGCGATTGCCAATCAAATCACCAATGCGGGAGCCAGCCTGGCAATAACCAATATCGTAACCGATACCAATCAACCAACCTCGACCTTGAACTTTAACCTCCTCAGTGCGCCGGCCAATGCCACCTTTGCCGCGCTGGCCAACGGCACCAGTGCCGTCTTCGCCTGGCGGCCACTGACGAGTCAGGCCAACACCACCAACCAGATTTCGGTGACCGTGAGCAACACGGGCACGACCTTGAGCGCGACGAATAATTTCAAGGTCATCGTCAATCCGCTGGTCCAGCCAGCCGTGAGTTCGATCGCGGTGTCGGGCGGACAGGTGAGTCTGGTGGCAACGGGTGCCGTGGGGCCGGACTACATCGTGTGGGTCTCGACGAACCTGGCCAGCTGGCAGGTACTGCTCACCAGCAATTCGCCGGTTACACCGGTCACGTTGATTGACACCAACGCCAATACCAGCCCCGTCCGCTTCTACCGCATTCAACTCGGTCCCTGAGCTGGCCAGCAGTTCTTAACCAGTATTTACCAGGCGAAATGCCTCTTGATCCGCCGGGGCATCCTCCATGAGAATCATAGTTTCGTCCATTCCATTCTGCCAGACTTGTGCTAGTCTGGTGGAAAATCAGTCGTAGCGTAACAACCCGATAATCGAACAACCTTATGAACAAACCTATCCTTGCAGTTGTAGCCGTGGTGGCTTTATGTGGGACGGCAAAAGCCGATCTGAGTTTTTCAACTTCCTTGACCGTCTCGAGTTGGCTCAACTCTCCGCTTTACACTTCACTAGCCGCCAACGTAGCGACCACGCCCCAGGGCAACCCTTCTTTGGGGTCGGGCGCGGCAAATTATGTGCTCAGCGAAACGTTTACGGCCGGTTCGAGCTATACGCTGGGTCAGATTGATATTTTGGCCGGAAGCACCACCGCCGGGACTCTCAGTCTGCACCTGTACGACGTCACGGGCGGCTCGGGTGTGACCGGCGCAAATCTGTTGGGATCAGGGGGCTTTTACATCCCCGGCACTGACCTGTTTGGCAATGGCAGTGGACTGTCATTTTCAGTCAGTGGTACCGGTGGTGAACAACAGTATATTTTCAGCCTGAGTAATGGCAGCACCTCGGACCAGGTATCCTTGATAGCCGGTGATGTTTACGCGTTGGAAATCTGGACTCCGGCCGCCATTCCACAAAACAATTTCCAATGGTATCGCGGTGGCTCTGTGGCCACCGACGGGCAGATGATGGGTTCACATGATTCCCTCTCGAGTGTGTCCCGCAATACGATTGCCGCCTTGGGGCTGGCGGGCGGGGCTCCACGAACGGCTTCATTGGCACTCTATGCGGTTCCGGAACCGGCCACGATGGCTTTGTTGGGGTTGGGCGCCTTGGGTGCACTGGTGATTCGCCGCCGCAAATAACCGAGCTTTGGTTGATTTCAACGGCCGCTGCCGAAAGGTAGTGGCCGTTTTTTGTCCACTTCCGCTCCGATGGAGAATTGTCCATGCGAATCATAATTTCCTCCATTCCTTAAAAGCCTGAAGATGGTATTACTTATCCGTGACCGGACTTGAATGTCGGCCCGCGGCAACTCAATGGGAAATTCCAGGGCTGAATTTCAGCGCAAGCTCAATGACAACATGGCTTTGAGTTGCCAACCCCGGCTGGGCTGGATATGATTCGTTTAAATTAACTAACACCAATTGCATCATGGAAACTGCTTTTAAAAATATATCGAAGATCAAATTCGAAGGGCCGAAGTCCAAGAATCCGCTGGCCTTCAAACATTACAACCCCGCCGAACTCGTCGACGGCAAATCGATGCGCGACCAGCTGCGCTTCTCGGTCGTTTATTGGCACACGTTCCGCGGCACGGGATCCGACCCCTTTGGCGTAGGCACCGCCATCCGTCCCTGGGACGATGGTTCAAATTCCGTGGCCAACGCGCAGAACCGGGCCCGGGTGGCGTTCGAGTTCATCGAGAAACTCGGCGCGCCCTTCTACGCCTTTCATGACCGCGACGTCGCGCCGGAAGGCAAAACCTTGAGCGAGACCAACAAGAACCTCGATGCCGTGGTGAAGGTCCTCAAAGAGGAGCAGAAGCGCACCGGCATCAAACTGCTCTGGGGCACGGCCAATCTTTTTTCCAATCCGCGGTTCATGCACGGCGCGTCCACCAGCTGCAATGCCGACGTGTTTGCTTTTGCCGGCGCCCAGGTGAAGAAGGCGCTGGAGGTCACCCATGAGCTGGGCGGCGCCGGCTACGTTTTCTGGGGCGGGCGCGAGGGGTATTCCACCCTGTGGAACACCAACATGAAACGCGAGCTCGAACACCTTGCCAAATTCCTGCACCTGGCGGTGGATTACAAAAATAAAATTGGTTTCAAAGGCCAGTTTTACATCGAGCCGAAACCGAAGGAGCCGACCAAGCATCAATACGATTCCGACGCCGCCGCGTGCCTGAATTTCCTGCGCGAATACGATTTGCTCGGCGATTTGAAGCTCAACCTCGAGACCAACCACGCCACGCTCGCCGGCCACAGCATGCAGCATGAAATGGAAGTGGCCGGTTCGGCCGGCGCGCTGGGTTCGATTGACGCCAACACCGGGGACGAGCTCATCGGCTGGGACACGGACCAGTTCCCCACCAGCATTTATCTCACGACCCAGATCATGCTCACCCTGCTCAAATATGGCGGGCTGGCCACGGGCGGCTTGAATTTCGACGCCAAGGTCCGGCGCGAGAGCTTCGAGCCGGTGGATCTGTTTCACGCGCACATCGGCGGGATGGACGCCTTCGCCCGCGGCCTGAAAATCGCCGCCGCCATCCGCAAGGACGGCCGGCTCGCGGAGTTCGTGGAGAAGCGCTACGCCTCATGGGATTCCGGCATTGGCGCCAAGATTGAATCCGGCAAGGTCGACCTGGCCGGGCTGGAAGCCTACATGCTCAAGCAGGGCGAAGCGGCAGCCAATGATAGCGGCCGCCAGGAATTCCTGGAGAACCTCATCAACGAGTTCATTTGAGCGGAATGGTTTTCCCGCCGTGGATGCGGGAGCCCCAGGCTGGTTTGAACCCGCCTGGGGTTTTGTTTTCTAGACCATGGCAAGTATAATGTTGCACGGTGGCCGCGCCGGGCGGCGATTCACAGCGGCTGCTGAAACCCGGTTTTTGTTTATGAAAATACGTGTCAAACAATTGCAGAAGGCGGGCGGAACCGCTGTCAGGACCCTCATGCTGTTGTGCGCTTTGCTTGCGCTCCTGCCAGCCGGCCTTGCCGCCGAATCCGACGGGACTTTTCAAAACCCCATCCTTTCCGGTTTTTATCCCGATCCGAGCATCTGCCGGGTCGGGGATGATTATTACCTGGTCAACAGCTCGTTTGAATATTTTCCGGGCGTGCCGATTTTTCATAGCCGTGACCTCGTGCACTGGCAGCAGATCGGTTACTGCCTGACCCGGAAAAGCCAGTTGAACCTGGACCATGCCCGGGCTTCCGGCGGCATTTATGCCCCGACCCTGCGTTATCACCACGGCACGTTTTACCTGGTGACGACACTGGTGGACAAGGGCGGCAATTTCTTTGTGACCGCCCCCAATCCGGCCGGGCCCTGGTCCGAGCCGGTTTGGATCGACCATTCCGGGATTGACCCCTCGCTCTTTTTTGACGAGGACGGGACCGTCTATTACGACCGGCACGAGGGCATGGGCGACGGTTTCATCGGCCAGGCCAAATTGGATGTTCAGACCGGCAAGCTGGATGGAGATTTGAAGGAAGTCTGGCGGGGAACCGGCGGGGTCTGGCCCGAAGGCCCGCACCTGTATAAAATCAACGGGAAGTATTTTATCATGACCGCCGAGGGCGGCACCAGCTACGGCCATATGGTGACCATCGCCCGGAGCGATTCCCCTTGGGGGCCCTTCGTTCCCAATCCTAAAAATCCCATTCTGACCCATCGTGACCGGCCCGACAGTCCCTTCCAGGCTCTCGGTCACGCCGACCTGGTCGAGACACCCGATGGCTGGTGGCTGGTCTGCCTGGGCATCCGGCCCCAAGGCGGGAAGTTCCATCATCTGGGGCGCGAGACCTATCTGGCACCCGTCACTTGGTCGGTCGACGGCTGGCCGGTGGTGAATGGCAACGGTACGCTGGAATTGACCCTGCCCGCACCGCACCTGCCGCAATACCTCTGGAAACCGGAGCCGGCCAGGGATGAATTCAGCCAGCCGGTCCTGGGGCTCCAATGGAATTTTCTTCGGAATCCGTATGCCGCCGATTGGTCGCTCACCAACCGACCGGGCTGGCTGCGCCTCAAGGGTTCGGCCGTGACCATGAATGATCAGGATTCCCCGGCTTTTGTCGGGCGCCGCCAGACGGATCTGTCCTGTCGCGCTTCCACCTTGATTGCCTTTGACCCGAAGCACGATAACGAGGAAGCGGGACTCGTTCTCCGCGGCAACGAGAAAAATCATTTCGAAATCGGCCTCACCCGCAAGGACGGCAAACGGCAGGTCTTCTTCCGGAAAATCCAGGACGGCAAAACCAATGGACCCGTGTCCTACGTGGACTCCGGCGCCGGCGATGTCATTTTGTCCGTGGAGGCCGCGCCGTTGACTTACGACTTCTTCTACCAGGTCGGGAAGGAGCCGGCGAAAAAACTGGGCACGGCGTTGACCCGCGATTTGTCCTCGGAAAAAATTGACGGATTCACCGGCGTGTTTATGGGCTTGTACGCCACCGGCAACGGGCGAAAAAGCACCGTCCCCGCGGATTTCGACTGGTTTGAATACCACGCCACGCAAAAATGGCTGGAGCGCCGGGCACCGTCCCGGCCTGATTCCCGGTAGCCCGCCGACGTGAGGAGGCGAAAACGTTCGATTCTTGCCTGTTTCCGCCTCGTTACCTCGGCGCCTACTTCTCTATGGGATTCGGTTCGCTCTCGAGGGTTTTCAATCCGGCGCGCAGGAAACCCAGCGCATAGGCCATGCCCGCGTGCCACGGCGCGGCGCAGCTCATCTGCGGCGCATGGTCGGGAATGATCACGCCGTTGAATTGGTTCCGTTTCAAAATCCGCAGGACCCGGAGCACATCCACGTCGCCGTCGTCAATGAAGGTTTCCTTGTAGAGCGGCACCTTGTCCCGGATGTTGCGCAGGTGAACATAAGCCAGCTTGTTCTGCCGGCTATAGGTATCCACCGCTTCGTAAACGTCTCCTTCGGTCATCTCGGCCAGGGTGCCGACGCAAAATTCCAGGGCGTTGCGGGGGCTGGGCTTCAGGTCGATCAGCTTCTGGTACAGGTGCGGCTGATAAACGAGCCGCGGCTGACCGCGGACCGTCGGCAGGGGCGGATCGTCCGGATGCGCGGCCAGCGTTACTCCGGCGGACTCGGCCACCGGAACCAGGGCGTCGAGAAAAACCTTCAGCCGTTCCCAGAGTTGTTCCGGCGTGGCGGAGGGAACCGCGCCGGGCGCGGCGTTCCGGTCATAAACCATGTTCCACACCATGCCGTTGGGGAGCGGCTTGTCGAGCGGGCCGTCCATGCCCACCGCCTCCGCTTCGCCGCGTGCAAACTGCCCCTTGATCCGGCCGGCGACGCCGGCGATCGAAAAATTGTAGCCAAACACCGGAATGCCCGCCCGGCCGACATGGCGGATGATGGTTTTCAGGTTTTCGAGCTGCGCCAATTTCTTTGGCCCGTCGAGCAGCACATCGTGCCAGTGGGCCGGATCAAAATTTTCAATGGCTTCCAGTTCCAGTCCGGCGTCATTGATCTCCTTTTTGATGGCGGCGAGTTCCTCGTAGGTCCAGAGCTGGTCCGGGTCGCCGGCCAGGCCCCAGCCGGCGTCATCGCCCACCGGCTGGTCTCCGGGCTGGTTGCTGCGCGAGGAGCGAAAGTAATCCACGAGGTGGATGACGAGGTGGGTGCAGCCGCATTGCTTCGCAAAGCGGTAATGCTCCGCATTGAGCTGATGACGATAAAGTCCAAGACCAAGTTTCACGGCCAAATCATAGGCCAGCCCGATAGTTTTGGCTACTTGAAGGAATGTAAATGGAGCGCGGGTGTCCCAGACGCAGCGGCCTGATTGCAGATGAGCGATCGAAATTTCACGCGCTTTGAGGCTGCCGAACGTGCTGCGGCTGGGACAGCCGC
>Ga0265338_10003736_pt1 | contig 21165 bp, 17 predicted proteins | sample 42126metaG_FD_193579 | JGI IMG/M metagenome (GOLD analysis project Ga0265338, IMG submission 193579) | Rhizosphere microbial communities from Carex aquatilis grown in University of Washington, Seatle, WA, United States - 4-21-26 metaG | ecosystem: Host-associated > Plants > Roots > Rhizosphere... | reverse complement strand
TTATGTTAGGGGGCTCGTAAGGTTTTGACGCCGCCTACCCGCCATTATAAATCGTCTGAATGTTTTAGTTGAGTTTTTTCACCCAGACGTTTCTCACATATAACTTGGTAATCGCTTCAATCTCGATGCCGAACAGGCCCGGCTGATTGTTTGAGGAATTGGGATCGTCATCCACCAGCACCGCCATAAGTTGTCCATTCACAATGTGGATGAACGTGCCGCCGCGTGCGATGACCGTGTATTGGTTCCAATCGTTGGTCTTAACCAAATCACCGAGCGCCTTGCGGTCGCCAATGGTGCCCATGAGCCGCTTGCTCTCCGCGCCAAAACTTTCCACCACCTGGCCGCGCCACGCGATGATGCGCATGGGCGTGTTCTCGGAATAAAACTGTCCCGTATAAATCTGGCTCGGCCAGAAATCCGCCTGCGGCCCTGTCATCATCCAGTCCAGGTTGACCGGCCCGGTGTTGGAGATGACCGTGGGCGAGATGGGCACCAGCCACGGAATCCCCGTCTGGCTGCGATACTGAAAGCCGCTCCCGCCTTTGCCGACGACCTTCATCTCGAATTTTAAAGTAAAATCCTTGGCCTTCATGTCCCGGCAAACCAGATACGTGTTGCCGCTTGGATTTTTCCTGGTGGATTCGCCGACGATTGCGCCGTCCTCCACGTGCCAGAACTTCGGGTTGCCGTCCCAGCCCTTGAGACTCACACCGTCGAAGAGCGAGACGTATCCAACGTGATTAGAAAAATCAAGCGGGTCCGGCTCGGTGAACCGCATCCTGGGCCGTGCATTGGTCGGACCGCCGGAAACCGGAGCCGCGCTGTTCGTTACGGGCTCCGCTGACGTCAACGAACCAACGCAAAGCAGCAGCAGCGCACCAGCCGCCCAAAGGGTTTTGATCAAGGTGTTCATATTACGAAATTGGTTGCCGGTGATTATGCGCGATTGCAGACCCTGTCGAGAAATTTTGCTGGCTGCCGTGAATTCTTCAGCGTTCAGTCCATTTTATTCGCTTGGCCTGAAATTTTTACCATGTTATTCTGTGGATGAAACAATCTGATGGCATATGAACCCTGACTTCTGTGAGGTTTGCTTTGGTGTGGTCAGACGCCAGTCGGCGGCGTTCGTTCTTTGCCTGCTCTGGCTGTTATTGTTCCCGCTGATGGTTCGAGCGCAACTCGTGGCTGACGGCCAGACGAATTTCCTGGACAACGTGGCCACCAACGTCACCGGCGGCCTCATCGTCGGCAACTCCGGTTCGTTCACCTTGCTGGTGATCACCAACGGCGCCACGGTTACCAATGTCAGCGGCACTTCCGCCATCGGCAACGGGGCCGCCGCCAATACGAATCATGTGGTGGTGACGGGCGCCGGTTCCATCTTGAACAACATCGGCACCATCTCCATCGGCGCCGCCGGCTCGGCGAACGAGTTGGACGTCCTCAACGGTGGATTGTTCACGGATACTGCGGGATCCATCGGCCAATCGAGTCCGAGCAGCAATAATGTCGTCCTGGTTTCGGGTTCCGGTTCCGTTTGGACAAACTCGTCCAGTTTAACAGTCGGGAACAACGGTTGGAATAACGTCCTGATCGTAACCAACGGCGGCAAGGTATTCAGCGCAGGAAACAGCGCGGTTGGAACCGGGCCGAACGGGACGGGCAATCTCGTGGTCATCACCGGCGCCGGTTCGAGCTGGAACTGCGGCGGGTATTTTTATTTGAGTTACATTGATCGCGGCCGGCACCAGTTTCTGGTCAACAACGGCGGCGATTTCAATTGTTCCAGTTGGCTGGATATCGGTGTCTATTCCAGCACCAACAACTTGACCGTGGCTGACACCAACTCCACGGTGCAATGTCAGTTTTATCGGATGGGCTATTCCAGCAGCGCCAACCAGTGCGTCGTCAGCAACGGCGCGACGCTGACGGTGCTTTCCTCGATCCAGGCGACGGTGATTGAAGGCACTTTTACCACCGCCACCGTCACGGGCGCGGGTTCGGTCTGGACCAATGCCGGTGACCTGGATTTTGGCCAGTTTTCCAACACGCTTGCCATTACCAGCGGCGGCAGGCTGGTGGATGTCAACGGCTACATCGAGAACGGCTCCGGCAAGCCCAACACGGTCATCGTGGCCGGGGCCAATTCGCTCTGGAGAAATCTGAGTGAGCTTCATATCGCCGACCCAGGCGCCCAGCTCATCATCACGAATGGCGGCGCGGTGGGCGATATCAACGGATACCTGGGTGACAATGCGGGTAACAATAATTGTTATGCGCTCGTATCCGGTCCGGGCTCGGTCTGGACGAACGGCTACAATCTTTTTGTGGGCAACAGCGGTGTCAGCAATCAGCTCGTGGTAGCCAATTCCGGCCGTGTGTCGGCGGCCATGAACCTGTTTGCTCAATATAATGCCGGCATGTTGGTCACCGGTTCCGGCACGCTGAATGCCAGTTTTATGTTCATCGGTGCCAACGGCCTGCACAGTCAGATGGTGGTCAGCAACGGCGGGACGGCCTACGCCGGTTCTTTCACCATCGGCAACGGCCAGAGCAATACGGTCACGCTCGCCGGCGGCGCGGTGTTCGTCACCAATGGCGTTTCGCTGGCCAACCACGCCACGCTGATACTCAATTCCGGGCAGTTCAAGGCCAACAGCCTGTCCGTCTCCAGCGGCACCCAGACGAACAAGGTGATTTTCAACGGCGGCACTTTGCAGTCGGGCTCCACATCGTATGGCACGGTGCTGCCATTCCTGGTCGGCGACGGCACGGACGCGGCGACCTTTCAAATGTTGAACAACGGCACGCACACCTTTCCCGCCGGATTGTTGATTTCCAGCAACGCCACGCTGGACGGGGCAGGCACGGTGGATGGAGATGTTACCATCAACAATGGCGGAACCATTGCTCCCGGCACCAACAATCTCGCCAATATCGTGGTGAATGGAAACCTGACCCTGAACGCCGGGGCCACGAACTTCATGAAATTGAACGCCACGGGCTCGCCGGGCATCGAGCCGTCCGACACCATCATCGGCGTGAGCAACCTGGTTTACGGTGGCACGTTGTCGCTCACCAATATTAACTTCAACCCCCTGTTGAGCGGCTCGATTTATTCGTTCCAACTTTTCAGCGCCACCAATTATTCCGGCGCGTTCAACAGCCTGGTTCCCGCCACGCCGCTCTCACAACCGTGGCTCCACCTGCGCTGGGACACGAATGAATTGAATGTGGATGGCGTGCTGCGGGTTTTTCCCGCCGTCAGCCCTCCGCCTGTCATCAGTGGCACCACCATCGCCAACGGCAGCCTGTTCATCAATGCTGGTTCGGGCTACTCCTATGACCCGTGCTGGCTGCTCACCTGCACCAACCTCGCCGCGCCGGTCTGGTCTTGCATAGCCACGAACTATTTTGACGTGAACGGCAACATCACCTTCACGAACACTATGTCCACAGGCGAACCGATCCGGTGTTTCAAACTGCAGGTCAACTGACCGCAACCATGGTGCCCGTCCGCACGGACCAGGAAAAGCACCCCAACCCGGCCACATTGAATCCGGCAACATCCCATTTTGAAATTCTCGACGAATTGCGAAGGGCATTAGATCAAGCCCGACTTTATTTGGCCTGACCTTGACGCGTTGCTGCTATTATCGGACTCTTGCACATCCACCACTTTACTACATGAACGACGTTCTCATTCACGCCGGTAAATTGACACGGCATTACAGCGTCGGCAGAGCCGTGGTCGCCGCGCTGTCGGATGTTGAACTCACGGTTCCGACCAGCGAATTCACGGCCTTGGTCGGTCCGTCCGGTTCCGGCAAATCCACCTTGCTTAACCTCATCGGTGGATTGGATCGTCCGAGCAGCGGCGAAATTCGCGTGAACGGTTTGTCGCTTGGGGCGGCTTCCGAACCGGAACTCGTGCGTTATCGCCGCGAGCGCGTCGGCTTCATCTTCCAAAGTTTTAATCTGCTGCCTACGTTGACCGCGCAGGAAAATGTGGAAGCTCCCATGATGCTCGCCGAAATCCCCCAGCGCAGCCGGCGCGAGCGAGCGGCGGCCCTGCTCGAGTCCGTTGGCCTGGCGGCGAGAATGTTGCACAAGCCCAATGAGCTTTCCGGCGGCGAGAAACAGCGCGTGGCCATCGCCCGTGCGCTGGCAAATCGTCCCTTGCTCCTGCTCGCAGATGAACCCACCGGCAATCTCGATTCAAAAACCGGCGGGGCCGTGCTCGACCTCTTATGCGGCCTGCACGAGGCGCAGGGGCTGACGATGATCATGGTCACGCACGACCCGGAAATCGCCGCGCGCGCCAGCCGTATTATTCATTTGCGCGACGGAACCATCCAAAACATTGAAACCCTGAGCCCGGCGGAGAAAGTTCCATGACTCTGCGAGACCAGATTCGCACTGCCTTGTCCAATGTCGGCCGACGCAAATTGCGTTCCGCGCTCGCCTCGCTGGGAGTGGTGGTCGGGACCTTGACCATTGTCATCATGGTTTCGCTGGCGGCCGGTGTGCGGCAGCAGATCAACCGTCAATTTGCCTCCATCGGCCTGGACCGTCTCACGGTGACCCCGGCCGGCAGCGGACGGCGAGGCGGATTCGGTCCTCCCGGAATTGATCCGTTCGGAACGGGCCCGCGTAAAAAACTCATCACCGCGCAAGATATCAGCCACTGGAAACAATTGCCGGGTGTCGTTCAGGTCGTTTCCGAAGTCAGTTTGCCCGGCTCGGTCGGCCTGGAATTGGGATGGAATGGCACCAATCAAGCAGTGCGCATGGTCGGCGCTGAACCGGTGCGCGGATTTCTTTTTCAGGAACCGCTACAGCCTGTCGCCGGCTCGCTGGAACTTCCTGAATCCGGCGGAATTGTTTTGAGCCAGGGAGCCGTGCAGGCAGTCGGTATTTCAAGCAATCAGTTTGCCGGTGTCATCGGCCGGAACGTGGAAGCCATCCTGCGTACCTCGCGTGGAGAAACGCAAAGCTATTCCCTGCGCGTGCAGGGTGTTTCTCAGGAGCGATCCCGCGACATTCAGGTTTCCATCGCCGACCGCATTGCCATGAAGAACTGGTGGTTCAATTCCACGAACACGCTCGAACGCGAGGGCTATGACTCCGTGACCATCCGTTCGGCGGACGTGACCCACGCTGACGCGCTGGCCACGCAGCTCCGGCACGACGGTTTTCAGGTGCAATCGCTCGAAATTTTTGTCCAGGTTGCCAACCGGATTGTGACCGCCATCACCGTGATGTTCACCCTCATCGGGAGCATTGCGCTCCTCGTGGCCACCATCGGGATCGCCAATACCATGGTGATGGCGATTTATGAACGCACCCGCGAAATTGGCATTCTCAAGGCCATGGGTGCATCCAGTGGCGAAATCCGGCGGATGTTCATGCTCGAAGCCGGTTTCATCGGTCTGGTTGGCGGCGTTGTCGGATTGTTGCTCGGCTGGCTGGCCGGACTGGGTCTGAATCAAGTCATTCCGATTTATCTTCAGCATCGGGAACTTCCCGCGCGCGGCGATTTCTTTGTAGTCACCCTGCCGTTGGCAGTGGGGGTGATTGTTTTTGCGACCTTCATCGGCCTGGTTGCGGGACTGCTGCCGGCCCAGCGCGCCGCAAAACTCGACCCCCTCCAGGCGTTGCGGCATGAGTGAAAAGCCCGTCAGCCAGTGACATAACTTTCAAGACTGAAGATTGGGACCCAATAAGAAAGGCGCGACGCCCGCACAAAACGCGCTGGCATGGCTGCTGGCACAGAAGCCGTGGATCGTTCCCATCCCCGGCACAACCAAGTTGCATCGTCTGGACGAAAATCCGGCCATCTGCGGATGCTTTTCATCTATGTCCATCCGTGTTAATCTGTGTTGAAAAATTCAAGAAAATAAAATATGGAAATCAAACGAAGCGGTTCACAACCGTCCGGCAAAGGACCGGCGGAGTGGTTCACCGGCACGGTGCGGATTGACTCGCCATTCAATAGAAACGATCCGGCGCGCGTCACCGGCGCAATTGTCACCTTTGAGCCTGGTGCCCGAACTGCGTGGCACACGCATCCGCTGGGACAGACCCTGATCGTGACCGCCGGCTGCGGACGCGCGCAGCGCTGGGGCGGGCCGATTGAAGAAATCCGCCCGGGCGACATCGTCTGGTTTCCGCCGGGGGAGAAACATTGGCACGGAGGTGCATCAACCACGGCCATGACCCACATCGCCATTCAGGAACAACTCGACGGCAAGGCCGTTGACTGGCTGGAGAAGGTCAGCGACGAACAATATCAGGGCTGAACAAGGCAAAGGCACAGGGTTGAAAACCAAAACCGGGTGTCTTTGTATCCTGGTGATTCAAACCCGTGTTCATCTGTGAAATCTGTGTCAAAGGCCATGGCCACTTTTCCGGTTATGTGTCCAAAACCGTTTAATTCCCGCCCTGCACCCGGCCAGTGTGACGGGCGTTGGCGCGGAACATCGGCCACGCGCTTTTTGCCGGCGGTGCCAGTCCATTGGTTGAATTGATGGCGTGCAAATACTGGTTGTCGGCTACATAAACGGTTCCGTCGTCTCCGATGGTCGGCGAGGCGGAAAGATTGTCCGAGGTATTGACGTGCCACAGCTCCGTGCCGTCCGATTGATACGCAAACAATCTAAACCAGGGCGCGGAGAAATAAACCTGGCCATTCGCGGCCACTGCCGGCGAGGCGTCAATTGTCAGGGCGGAACACCATCGCCATCTTATTTTTCCGGCGGGATCAACGGAAAGGTTCCATGGATCAGCTGACAAATAAACATTGCCGTTTTCGTCGAGCGCGGGCGAAGATTCGGTCGAGCCGCCGGTGTGCAATCGCCACAGTTCCGAGCCGTCCGGCCGCAGAGCGTACAGATTGCCATCGGTCGAAGTGAAATAAACGGTTCCACTGGAGCTGATGGCCGGCGAGGAAATGATGGGTCCGCCCGTTTTGAAGGACCACAACAGTTTTCCAGATGGCAACAGCGCATAAAAATTGTCGTCATGGGATCCAAAGTAAACGGTTCCGTCCTTTCCAATTGCGGGTGAGGATACAACAATGTTGCTGGTGCCAAAGACCCACTTTGGGGAACCGTCAGGATTGAGCGCGTAAAATTTCGCGTCCCACGAGCCAAAATAGATCGTTCCGTTGGTGCCAATCGCCGGCGAGGAGTCCACCCAGGCCCCGGCGGGAAAGGTCCACTTCAGTTTTCCTTCAGGTGTAACCGCATAGAATTTCCGGTCGCGGGCACCGAAGTAAATGGTGCCGTCATCGGCGACGGCCGGAGAAGATTTGATTTCCGAATTGATCCGGAAAGTCCATTTGGTCCTGCCATCGGGTGTCACGGCCAGCAAATAACCTTCGAAGGTCGCCTGATAAATTGTGCCATCGTGCGCGATGGCCGCCGACGCATCGGCATTGTACGGCGGCAGCCGGAGTGTCCAGATGTTGGTCGGTGCAGATTGCGCGAGGCAAACGGGTTGTGCATTCAACCAAAACCAGCCGGCAACGATTATTTTGACACCGTGTCTGAGAATGGAACATTTCATCCGCGCCAGTTAACCGCAAAATCCGCGTCCGGCAAATTTAAATCTCGCTGCCAAACTTGCATCCGAGGCATTCACGAATTACCTTTCGCCCGCTATGGAAAAAGTTGTCATCATCGGTTCGGGTTGCGCGGGTTGGACGGCGGCGCTTTACACCGCGCGCGCCAATTTGCAGCCGCTGGTTCTCACCGGCCGGCAGCCCGGCGGCCTGCTCACCACCACCAGCATCGTGGAAAATTTTCCCGGCTTTCCCGAGGGCGTGGACGGCTACGAATTGATGACCCGGATGCAGAAACAAGCGGAACGCTTCGGCGCCCGCGCCAGTTTTGGCCTTGTCGAATCGGTGGATTTTTCCAAACGGCCATTTGCGCTGACCGTGGACGGGGAAAAAATCGTGGCGGAAACCGTCATCATCGCCACCGGCGCCAGCCATAAACATCTTGGCGTGCCGGGCGAGGATCTGCTCGAAACCAAGGGCGTGACATATTGCGCGACGTGTGACGGTGCGCTGCCGATATTCCGCAATCAGCCGCTGGTCGTGGTCGGCGGGGGCGACTCCGCCTGCGAAGAAGCCATGTACCTGACCCGGTTCGGCTCAATGGTGCATCTTGTCCATCGCCGTGACACGTTGCGCGCCTCAAAAATCATGGCCGAACGCACGTTGTCGAATCCGAAGATCAAACCCATCTGGGATTCGGCCGTGACCGAGGTGCTTGATGCAAAGCAGGACAAGGTCACCGGTGTGAAGTTGAAAAACCTCAAGACCGGGGCGGAGTCGGTTTTGAACTGCGCAGGCGTATTCATCGCCGTCGGTCACGGGCCGAACACGGAAATTTTCAAGGGACAGATTGAATTGGGTGAGAACGGCTACATCATTCCCCAAAAGGGCACAATGACGAACGTGCCGGGCGTGTTTGTGGCGGGCGACTGCTCCGACCACGTTTACCGGCAGGCGATCACGGCAGCGGGCGCGGGCTGCGCGGCGGCGATTGACGCCGAGCGATTCCTTGCGGCGCAAAATCAGTAAGGTTGGCGTGCAAAAAATGGGGCGGGTTGAGCAATATCGTCTCTCAATTCTTCGTTGACGGTGGGACGGGCGCGGGTAGAATTCGTCATCGGTTTAAGGAAATTTATTCCACCACAATCAAATATAACAATTATGGCTGTCAAAGTTGCAATTAACGGATTCGGTCGCATTGGACGTCTGGTCTTCCGCGCGATCGCTGAACAGGGCCTCATCGGCAAGGAAGTTGAAATCGTCGCGGTCGGCGACATTGTGCCCGCGGACAATTTGGCCTACCTGCTCAAGTACGATTCCATCCAGGGCCGTTTCAAAGGCGAGGTCAGCTCGAAAAAATCTGCCGCGGACAAGGCCGAGGATGATGTGCTCATCGTCAACGGCAACGAGATCAAGGTCGTCAGCGCCAAATCGCCCGCGGAACTTCCGTGGAAGGCGTTGGGTGTCGAACTGGTGATTGAATCCACCGGCCTGTTTACCGATGTCGAAAAATCGCAGGGCCACATCACCGCCGGCGCGAAGAAAGTCATCATTTCCGCTCCGGCCAAGGGCGATTGCCTGACCATCGTCATGGGCGTGAATGAAGGCAAGTATGACCCGGCCAAGAACCACATCGTCTCGAACGCCTCCTGCACCACCAACTGCCTGGCGCCGATTGTGCACGTGCTGATCAAGGAAGGTTTCGGCATTGATGAGGGATTGATGACCACGATTCATTCCTACACCGCCACACAGAAAACCGTGGACGGCCCCAGCAAGAAAGACTGGAAAGGTGGTCGCAGCGCGGCCATCAATTTGATTCCTTCAACCACCGGCGCGGCCAAGGCCGTCGGCCTGGTGCTGCCTGAAGTGAAGGGCAAGCTTACCGGCATGTCCATCCGCGTGCCGACCCCGACCGTCTCGGTCGTGGACCTCACGGTGAAAACCGTCAAAGAGACCAGTTACGCGGAAATTTCCGCCGCGATGAAGAAGGCCAGCGAAACTTATCTCAAAGGCATTCTTGGCTATACCGAGGACGAGGTGGTCAGCTCGGATTTCATCCATTGCCAGCTCTCCTCCATTTTTGACCAGGGTTCCGGCATTGAACTGAACAAGAAATTTTTCAAGCTCATCAGCTGGTACGACAACGAATGGGGTTACAGCTGCCGCGTCGGCGACCTGGTCAAGTTGATGGTCAAGAAGGGGATTTGATTCACCAGCGAATTGCCAACGGCGATCTGGAAACAGGTCGCCGTTTTTATTTACCCCGGGTCAGCGGGCTGGTGGCATTTGTGGAGGGTTGGATGTCGGGAATTTCCCTGATCAAGATATCCTCTGAACGATAATCCACGGGCCAGGCATCCACGGTTGGAGAGATGGTTGCCGGATAATAAAACCGTTTTCGCCGGCTGCCGGGATTTGCGGCTTCGACCGCAAACCTTACCGGTGATTCACTCATCAAGACCAGTTTGTTGTATCCAAGAGACTTTAACCGTTGCAGGTCCGTCTCATTGTTGAGGAGTTCATACAATCCCTTGCTGGTGGGCCCGGCCGGCAAACTTTCCAAGGTCGGTACAAACAGTCCTTTACGTCCAGATCGAAACAGGACTTCTCCGGGCCACTCCGGATCACATTTGTAAACAATCAGTTTGTCCTCTGGCTTTGTGTACTGGCGGAGCAACACACTCATCTCCTGGGGGAAGCCGTCGTAATCAATGGCAATCTTCATCGCAATGACTCCATCAATGGCGGAAAAAACCAGCATCACCCCGACCAGCACGAGTCTTTGCCAATGTTTGGGTATTTCTTCTATTCCAAAATTTTCCCAGCGGGCCAGCGTGGCCCCGCACAGCAAAGCCACTGCCGGACAGCACATGAGATAATAATGCCAGTGGATCAGCACCAGGTGTACAAACACCAGTGTGGTCAGGAACGTGGCCAGCAACCAGAGTTTCGCCAATCGGTTTCCCGGTCGAAACAAGGCGGCGAGAAGAAGCGCTGCAAATGGAAGACTGCCCAGGGTTCCATGCATAAACCGCCAGCCGCCCTTGATCCAAACACCGGGGCTTAAACGCATGTGGAGATCGCCAAAGTACCACCAGGTCATAAATGGATTGTGAGAAATTCTCAATTCCGTGTAGGGATATTCAGCCTGGCCTGCCCTGAAATCACAGTAATGCACCCAGCCAAGAAAAACGCCTGCGGCTGTTACTCCTGCTCCCATCAATGCGATCCATGGCCGCCAGGATCGGACATTGTTTACCATCAGCATGAAAATGCTGCAGAGTCCCGCAACCATGAAAAATGGCAGTTTGGTTACGGCACCCAAGCACGCGAACAATGCCAGGGGTGGCCACCAACGCATTTGCCCGCTGCGAATCATCCGGTCGGCAAAAAACAGAAACCAGATCGTTACCACCAGGCAAAAACCGTCCGTGGAGGCTTTTCCGGCATAGACGACAATTAAGGGTTCCGCCAAAAAAAAGACCAACGTCCAGCAGGCGGCGCGCTCGCCGGCATAATACCGGGCCAGTTGAAAGAATGGCCAAAGCCCCGTTGCAAACAATAGCAGGGATACCAGATTGGCCCAGCCATACCAGGTGGAACCAGTGATTTTGAAAACCAACCCTGCCGCTGCTTGCCATATGGGCAATTCCTGCGGCGTGGGGGTTCCGGTTGCGTTGAATCCAACAATCACCGGACTCAGAAAGCCATGGTATCCGCGTGCGTATTCCAGTGCGGCGCCGAGATGCTGGGCACGAAAAAGGGACTTCCCGGCCAGGGCATTCCCGAGGTGAAAGACCACGATCAAACCAAACAGCACCGCAGCCAAGAGAGGCAGGTTCAAAGTACGGTTTCCCTTGTTTGATGGCATCCGCTTTGGCTACGGCATGCTGCATTTCATGTCAAGAAGCGACCTCAAGTGTGACATCGCGGGCGATGCAGCAGACGGGAACCGCACCAACAGATTTCTTCAGTGCTGCGGTTCCGGCTGGATCACCTTTTCCTTTTCCAGCTTCTCCAATTTGGGCGCGATGACAATCTGGCAGTAAGGTGCGCTGGAGTTATTGTCGTAATATGCCTGGTGATAATCCTCGGCCGGGTAAAATTTCGTGAACGATGCGATTTCGGTGACAATCGGGCGCATAAAATTCTTTTGAGCCGCGACCTTGGATTTTTCCGTCGCCAGTCTTTGCGTGTCGCCGTGGTAGAGAATGATTGAACGGTATTGGGTCCCCTCGTCGGCGCCCTGGCGGTTCAACGTGGTCGGGTCGTGGGCCTGCCAGAAAACGTCGAGGAGTTTTTCGTAGGATATTCTGGCAGGATTAAATTCAATCTGCGTGACCTCGGCGTGGCCGGTGGCGCCGGTGCAGACCTGTTCATAGGTTGGATTGGCGGTGCGACCGCCGGCAAAGCCGCTGGTGACGGATTTGACGCCGGGGAGACGTTCGAAGACGGCTTCCATGCACCAGAAACAGCCGCCGCCAAAAGTGGCCAGTTCGGTTTTATTGAATTCGGTTGAGCTCATAGAATTTGTGGGAGTAGCCTGTGCGTTGAGAGCCAGCACCGTTGCCGCGATCAGGAACTGGATGTGGCTTTTCATTTGGTTTCAATGCTTGAAGCTGGGCCGTTTTCAAATGAGAAGCCTTGCATCCTTTTGCCTTTGCCTCATTCAGTTTCGGGCCGGTCCAAATCCGCATCCGAAGGCAGTTCGGCAAATTTCTCAAAATGTTCCGGTCGCAACGGCTCGGAAATCACGTGTTCGCCGCCAAACCATTTGCCAAGATCAATCAATTTGCACCGATGCGAACAAAACGGCCCGTGCGGCCCGGCCAGCCAGTCGCCCTGTTTCTTGCAAACCGGACAGGCCAGCCGGTGAATGCGTTCATTTGGTTTCGGTTGCAATGGCCTTGAGGTCGTTGACAAGGTTCGCGGTGTTGTCTGTTGTTACTCCGCCGTTTTGCAAAATGGTCTGGACGTCGTCAAAAATCTTCTGCTGTTGCGCCGGCGACAGATGCGAACTGTTGAAAATGGCGTGGACTTCGAGCGCCAGTTTTTGATGCTGTGGCCGCAGTTTTTCATTTCCAGCCATCGCGGTCATCAGATCATCCGCAAGTTTGGAAACGGATGCTGGTGACGCTTTCGTGCCCGAGGCGGCTGCCGTGAGGTCATTGATCAACGACGGCTTTTGCGCGGCGGCTGAATTGGTGTCTGCGCGGTCGGCGAAGGCGTTAAAATCCACGCGCAGACCGGAAATGTTTTGCCGGGTGGCTTCGAGCACCGGATCCGGTGGAGCAGGATTTTGCGGCGGTGCCGGAGCGGGCGCGGGCTGGCCGGGCGGCGGATCATCCTGCCGTGTGCTGCTGGCATTGGCGGCGACGTTTTTGGCCTGCCGGATCGCGGCCGAATAAACATCGGCCCGAGCGCCAAGCGCCACCAACAATACACAAAAAAACGCGATGAACGTTTTCATGGATTTTCGCTAGTTTGCAATCAAAACCCGGTTCGACGGCGAGTTCAACGACAACCCGGTGATGTAATCCTCGAGAATATGGACGGTCTCGTTCAGCATTGGATCGAGGGTTGGAGCCGGTTTTTTTTCCGCGGCAGCCGAAGCCAATGTGTTGGTGGCCGTGATGGCGGTGTTGGTTCCCGAGTAACTTGTGGAGTTTGAACCCGGTCCATTATCGAAGACGGCAGACAAACCATTTGTGGTCATCATATTGGTATCCCCGAGCGGCGGCGGCAAGCCAGGTTCATCGGCTTTGGCAACCGTCAGGTCATAAATCGTTTCATCCGTCGCCTTCCGGGCGGCGCGTTCCTGTTCGCGGGCTTTCTGGCGGTCATCGGTTTCCTGCAGTTCTTTCAAGCGCTCCCGTTCGTTGAGCGAAGCGGTCTTGTCGGCCTGTAATTTTTGAAATTCTTCGATGTCCTGGCGGGTGTAAATAAAATCCTGATTGGTCGCGACGCGTTCGCGTGAACGCCGGCTCAATTCGTCTATGAAAGGCTGCACCAGATTCAATTTGTCGTAATTCGTGGGTGAAATGGTGTCCCACGGCAGCGGATTCTCGAGTGAGGATTCGCCAAACTCGGTCGAATAATTCAGCACATCCGGCAGGATGAGGTCCGGGATCACGCCCTTCAACTGGGTCGAGGCGCCGCTGACGCGATAAAATTTGCGGATGGTGATTTTGACGGTGCCCGGGTCATTCGTGGCGGTCGCCGTCGCGGGCCAGACGAATGGGCGCAATGGGTTTAAATTCTGGACCGTGCCTTTGCCGAAGGTGGAAATGTCACCCACAATGACCGCGCGGCCATAATCCTGCAGCGCGGCGGCGGCAATTTCCGACGCGGACGCGCTGAGACGGTTGATGAGCACGATGAGCGGGCCGGAGTAAAGCACGGAAGGATCATTGTCGCTGTCCATGGTTACCGTGTTGTCCGGTGAGCGGGCGAGGACCACCGGGCCATCCTTGATGAAAAGGCCGGTGAGCTTGACGGCCTCTTCGAGCGAGCCTCCGGGGTTGCTGCGCATATCAAGAATGATGCCGGCCACCTTTTCCTGTTTGAGTTTCTTGATCAGGCGCGTTACGTCTTCGGTTATGCTTTTGGCGGTCGAATGCTCCGTGCTGCCGGGCAATTCGATCGTCGCATAAAACGACGGCAGATCAATGACCCCCAGCCGGTTGGTGCCGCCGTGGCCGTCCGGCAGTTCGACAAGTTGGGCCTTGGCTTCCTGGTCCTCCAGTTTGATTTCATCGCGGACCAGCGTCACAATCCGGCGGACGGCTCGATCTCCCGCTGGACTGATGGTCAGCCGCACCTCGGTTCCTTTGGCGCCGCGAATGAGCTGCACCACCTTGCCCAGTTCCATGTCCACCACATCCACGGGAGTCTGATTGCCCTGCGCGACGGCAAGGATCCGGTCCTTTTCGTGAACTTGTTTGCTTTTGTCCGCCGGGCCGCCATGGACCAAGCCACTGATGGTGCAATAGCCGTCATCCTCGGTCAGTTGGGCGCCAATTCCAAAAAGCGACAGGCTCATGCCGATGGAAAAATCCTGCGCGTGCTCGGTATTGAAATAATCCGAATGCGGGTCGTAGGCATGCGCCAGCGCATTGAGGTAGGCCTGCAAAACATCCGTGCCGTCCACATTGGTCGCCATGCGCAGATTCCAGCGGTAATGCCGGGCGAGCGTGTCGGTGATGTCGGTGGCGGCGGATTTGGGCAGGGGCAGGATGACATCGCTGTTGGTTGGCGAAATTTCGCGGCTGAGTTTTTCCTGCAAATAATCGTAACGCAGCCGCTGCGACCACAATTGTTTTGCCTCGTCGCGATCCTTGGGATAGGGGGCGTGGCGGCGGTCCAGCAGAACGTGCTCGTCGGTGGTGAACTTGAATTTGTCCTCCTTTAAAAGTTCATTTACAAAGTTCGCGTGCTGTTGGATGCGTTCAAGGTATCTCTGGTAGATGTCAAAGGCCGGCTTGAGATTGGCGGTCCCGTTGGTGCCGATGGTGAAAACATCCAGGTTCGTCCGGTAAAAACTGAATTCGGCAACATCGGGCTGCAAAAAATTTTCGTGCCGCGGGTCCATCGTTTCCAGGTAGCCATCGAAAAATTTCTCCGACAGGTCCGGGTTGAGCAGTTGCTGTGAGTAGTGAAATTCCTCCAGCAACCGGGCCGTAACGTAGGCAATGCGCGGATCGTTCGGCCCCGGCCCCGGGGAAACCTTGACTTGGGTTGCCGGTGCCGGGACTGCGTTGGTCGAAATGGCCGTTGGCGGCGGGACTGCCTTGGGGGCGGCGCAGCCGGCAATGTTGATGAAGCCGGCCACCGTCGCGGCGGCGACGCAGGCAAAGGCCATAAGTTTTGAGCGAGTCATTGGAATAAGCACAGCTTTGACCCAGTGTAAGCAGATTCGTTCAGTAAGGGAATCATTTTAACCCGAATTTCGAAGCGCCTGCAAAGTCACTACATCAGGTTTTGGATTTCAGAAAACATTCAAGGGACCGATGGCCTCGCTCGGGTGATGTTTCCTTCCACAGTTGTTTTGCATTCCAACAAAATGATCTGCAAGCGACTTTTCATTGCCGCCATCACGTTACTCACGCGGCAAACTAAATGGACGCTTTTGCGCGCAAGGGTCAATAAACACCAGTAAAATAAAAGTAGAGGTTTCGAAAGGGCAGGAAAATTGAGGAACTGAGCGCAAAATTAAGTTTGGCACGTCAGTTGCATTCAATATTTTCATGGAGACATTAGTAAGCGCAAACCGGATTAGCTTCACTGCATTTGACGAGGTGTCCACGGCGTTGACTTCGCCGGTCATGTTGATTTCCACTTAAACTGCCAGCAGCCTACACGCGGCTTCTCATTATTCCAGTCCCGGCCGGCGGAGCAACCTACCCGGCCGGGACTTGCTTGTTTAGGGAGATATGGACGAGACTGGCGGGAAGCATGAGCCAACCATTACCCGCCAAATCGGTGATCCCGGAAACTGATTCCGCCCGGGGCGCACCCGCTGCGGATCAGCCGGTTGAGGTAGAAAAACTTACCGCCGAGGAACAAATGGCGCTTTACGAGGAGCATCTCAAGGAAAATGACTCCGGACACCGGCCATGCTGAACACGGCCGGGTGCGTAAACAGACAGCCGATAGGAATGGGAAACGGTTTGATTTCGGATGTGCGATTTGCATTCGCAAATTCCCGGAACGCGGCTAGATTTTCACGGCACCGGGCGAATGAAAAAATACTGGCACGTCATCGGCATCGGGATTCAAAACAACCTGACGTACCGCGTCAATTACCTGACGCGGACGCTGTTCAGTTTCATACCGCTGTTCGCCATGCTGTCGCTCTGGCGCACGATTTACGGGGAGAAGGGCGGGGGATCGCTTTCCGGGTACACGCAGGCGGAAATGATTTTCTACTATATGATGGTGGCCGTCGTGGACGTGCTCACGGCGGTGAACGAGGACGACTGGCAGATCGCCGCGGACATCCGCGAGGGCAACATCAGCCAGTTTCTGCTCAAGCCGATTGATTATTTGTGGTACCGGTTGTGCCTGTTTTTTTCCGGGCGGATTGCCTTCATGTCCATGGCTTCCGTGCCGCTGGCGGTGTTCATTTTTTGTTTCCGGAAATATTTTCTGCTGCCGCCGGACGCGGGCGCCTTTCTGCTGTTTCTGGTCTCGCTGGTGCTGACGGCGCTGCTGCAATTCTTCATTTCCTACACCATGGCGATGCTGGCGTTCTGGTTTTTGGAAATTTCCACGCTCATCTTCATTCTGTTCGCACTCGAATATCTTGCCAGCGGCCATTTGTTTCCGCTGGACCTGCTGCCGCCGGTGATCGGCCACCTGCTTTTTTTCACGCCGTTTCCATCCATGCTTTACGTGCCCATCAGCATTTACATGGGCCGGATTGCGGGCGGGCAAATCTGGCTCGGTCTGCTGGTGCAACTGCTCTGGCTGGTGCTCGCGTATGGGCTGGCACGATTCGCCTGGCGGCGGGGCATCCGGAAATACGCCGCGTTTGGAGGATGAAGTCTGATGAAAGCTGAAGGTTGAGAATCAACGCCCGGATGAGGGCAGACAAAAATCATTTAAGAACCAGCCGGAACGATTTTCTCGTTCCGGCCGGTTTGATCTCAACCGGCACCAGCCTTCTGTTTGCTGCCGCCCGGTAGGAGCGAAGATAGTTTAAAATGCGGGGCTGGGCACGGATTACAACCCGCGAAACACACCCGATACATTAGACCGTCAACAATTCGCAGCCGTGGACGAAACGGCGGGCCGGACGGTGGGGCGAGCGTCCTCGCGAGCCGGCTCGTCGGTAGCCTCGCCCCACCGGGACGACATACTCTTTCGGCAATTCCAGGCCGACTTTGAAACTTTCCGGCAGGGCGCGGAAAAGGGCCGGTCGTTCCCGGGCCAGCACCCCGGCCAGCCAATGTCTCATGCTCATCAGGATGTATTCGCGTCCGCGCGCGGACTGATATTTGCGCTGCCAGAACGGTTGATGGGCAAACACGGCTTCGGCGCGGCGGGCGAGTTTGTCCGCGAACGCTTCCGGGATGGGCGTCCGAAAATAATCGCGCGCCTCATCCACGATTTGCCAGGCCAGATACAGCGGACAATAACTGGTTCCTGTTTCAAACTGACTGATTTCTGCCCTCTGCCTTCCGCCTTCTGACTTCTGGCAGGCTGGCTCGTTAATTTTCCGTTTCATTTGCGTTTAATTTATCCCATGCCGTGGGACAAAGGCTGTCCAAGCCTATTTTCTCCGTGCGCTGCGGACGCGGTAAAGCCGCTCCGTGAAACCGCCTTCATCCACAAAAGCTTTCTCTTGGGCGGCTATCTGGCGATCAAGCAGGCTGCACGCCACCGTGAGCAGCGCCAGTGCGCCGTTGGCCGAGATTTCAGGATAAGTGGACTTGGTGGACTTTGTGGACGGGATGGACTTTTGCAGTGCTTGTCCGCGTCCACTCTGTGCACCCTGTCCACTCTGTCCATGCCGTCCATCATGCACATCCCGCGCCCAAGCTGCTACGTCATCAGCGGTGGCGGGACGCCGCGCTATGAGTTCCGCCCGGCGCGCGTCCTCGCGCGCCCAGAGTGCCAGCCCGCGCTGCCGCAGAAAATCCTCATAATCCAGCCGCAGTTCCTCCAGGCTGGCCCGCGCCACGTTCGTAAGCTTGAGTTCGGTTTTCTTGGACGTGCCGCTGGCCTGGCTGCCCTCGGCAATGTTCTGCACCCCGCTCCGCGCCGCCTGCACCATCTGATCATGCGTGCGGCTGCGCCGGTCAATATAGCGGTCGCAGAACCGCACGGTCACGTCATAGGCCAGTTGTGCCACCTGAAAACTTTTCAACTTCCGGTAGCCGCCATGCAGCGGAATCAGTTTTTCCGGCTCATTCATGTCGTGCGACAACGGCTGTTCAACCTATTCATGGTCGTTAAAAATATGTAACCAAATCGAAGGAATTTGAAAATAACAGATCTGCCACGCTGGGCACATTCCGCATCACCGGAAGTTTGAATCGTTTGCGGAGGAACATGAGAAAAATCCCCCAATAATTAAAATCGACACCTTTTAATATTTCATCCCGAGCGTGTTTGGCTATAGCTTCACGGGACTCATTCGGAACATCCTCCTTGAAAGTATAAAGCGCAAAATGCGTATCATCGTCTGAATCGTATAGTGAGTTAATCTCTCCTCCACTCGGCCCAATATCCGCAACTTCACCATCACCCAAATAAATTGCCACATGCGAAAACTGGGATCGATCATACTTGCGAATGGCGGCGGAGATGCCATCGTGCCGATGTGAGGAGAAAATGGAATCCCCCTTTCTAGCGCACTTCACCATGTTTTCGATTGCCACCCTTCTGTTCGGGCCAGTTAATTTTGGAAGAAAGAGCGGGGGAAATTGTGTCGCGCGTGTAATTTCCATTCCCCGGTGAATCAGACCCATTATGTTTTGAATTCCGTATGGGTTATCTTGATTTTCAAAAAAATATTTCTCAAGAAAGCTTTTATTAAGTGGTTGTTTACATGTTGCTACAAAGACGTCTTTGGAAAAACCTAAATTGCCTGACCGAACGCGAAACGACATCTTTGTTTTGTAGTCCAAAATCAATGCCTCTTTCCCTAGAATCACCCCCATTCGAGGCCATCTACGATGCGGAAAAACAATAACGTCTATTTGCTCTCCATTGAGTTCTAATAGCCTTAAATCGGCTCGGCGTGCCTTTTCTGCAAGTGCTTTCAATAGTTGCATAGAATATCACTGCGACTGAAAATCACGCTGCCGCTCCCTCCACGATTTTGATTTCGGCGGGGGTGAGGGCATAAAGGTCATAGACCAGGGCGTCAATCTGGCGGTCGAGGCCGTCACAGGGGTCTACCAGGGACAAGTGGAATTTCTCGTTGGCCCGAAAATCCGCCACAAGCTCTTTTACCCGTCTGAATGCCTAGTCGAAGCCCGGTGACATGGTGGAAACGAGTGTGCGCCGAAGGAGCGTCAGCGTCAATGCCGCGATGGTTGATGGTTATTGGTTGAGAGTTGAAGTTGGACGGGTTACTTTTTTGCACGGATGAACTGGAAGCGTTATCTGGCGATTTACGCCGCGTTATGGAGGAATTCGGTGACGCGGGAGATGTCATTCAAGGGCAACTTTGTTCTTTGGGTTTTCGTTGAGCTGTTCTGGTTCGGACTGCAACTGGCCTTCGTGGGTGTCATTTTCCGCCAGACCAGCAGCATCGGCACCTGGACGGTCTGGCAGGTGGTGCTGCTGACCGGCACGAGCAGTTTTATCCAGCAGATTTACCAGGCGTTTTTCCTGGTGAATTGCACAAACCTTTCGGAACTCGTCCGGACGGGCAAAATGGATTTCCTGCTGTTGCTGCCGGTGAACACGCGCTTCATCGTGTCCGTGCGGCAGGTGGACATCTCTTCATTTGTAAATGCCCTGTGCGCCGCCGGCATCATGTTTTACGCCATGGGAAAACTGGAGTTGCATCCGACGGCCTGGCAATGCCTCGGCTTTGGCGGGCTGTGCGCGGCCGGACTGCTGGTGCATTACTCGTTGATGTTCATGCTGGCATCGGTGAGTTTTTGGACGGTGCGCGCGCAGGGCATTGTTTGGGGTTACTACAACCTGTTCAACATCGCGCGGATGCCGGACGAGGCGTTTCGCGGCGTGTTCAAGGCCGTGTTTACCTTCGCGCTGCCCGTGCTGCTGGTGTCCAACGTGCCGGTGCGGGTGCTGGCGGACAAAGCAAGTTCGCCGGCGGCCTGGCTGGTGTTGATCAGCCTGGGGGTGATCTGGGCGCTCATCTCGGAATGGTTCTGGCGCTTCTCGCTGCGTCGTTACACCAGCGCGAGTTCCTGAGGCGTTGTGGGGCATGGTGACCTGTCACCGCACCACAAATTGAATTGCCTGCGCTCGCTTCACTTTTTATTGTTCGCCCAATGAAAAAAACTCCGTGGGTATTGCTTCGTGCCGTCGTTGCGTTCGCTGTTTTTACCGCGCCCGGCCTATTTGCTCAAAACACGAACGAAGCTGCTCCAAACATTTCACCGGCCCAAGGCACAAACGGGCTGGTCCAAAACACCGCCATCATTCCGGTGCCGCGCGACCCGAAATGGGTCGTCCGCCACGAAGGTTTCGTGCAGGAAGCACAAAAGGGTGGCATTGATATTCTGTTTCTCGGCGATTCCATCACCGATTTCTGGCGCGGCCGGGGTTCGAATGTGTGGAACAAATATTATGCGCCCCGTCACGCCGCCAACTTCGGCATAAGCGGCGACCGCACCCAGCACGTTCTCTGGCGACTGGACAACGGCGAGCTCGAGGGCATCAAGCCCAAGGTGGTCGTGCTCATGATCGGCACCAACAATACCGGCAAGGAACGGGACAATAAAACGCAGCGCAATACGGTTTCCGAGACCATTGAAGGTGTGCAGGCGGTCGTCAAGGAATTGCGCGCGAAACTGCCCGACAGCAAAATTTTACTCCTGGCTATTTTTCCGCGAGGCACGCTGGACGATCCGCAACGCGCCCAGGTTGCGCTGATCAACACCGTCATCGCC
>Ga0265338_10003735_pt1 | contig 21165 bp, 16 predicted proteins | sample 42126metaG_FD_193579 | JGI IMG/M metagenome (GOLD analysis project Ga0265338, IMG submission 193579) | Rhizosphere microbial communities from Carex aquatilis grown in University of Washington, Seatle, WA, United States - 4-21-26 metaG | ecosystem: Host-associated > Plants > Roots > Rhizosphere... | reverse complement strand
GGCGGTCATTTTACTCGTTTTATCTTCTTCGCTGATGGTGATAGCGCGAGATAATTTTCGTTGCTCACCACTTTGCGCCCGCTTTTCTTTTCCAGTTCGCGCCGAGCATTGCCCGCTACGGTGCCGCCGTCGTGGGCCGCCTCTTTGTTTTGTGGAAAACCTTGTGCGTCGCGGTTGCGAACAATTTCAGTTGTCGCCCCTTCGCCCAACATCGAGAAAATGAGCTCAAGGTCGGTCATGTGATCGCGGAGGTTTTCATGTTTGAGCTGCTTAAACTCGGCGTACTGGGTCGGCGTAAGACCAAAAGTGGCTTTGGAAATTTCGGCAGTCAGGATGGCATACTCGCGTTGCTCCTGGACACCGCGCTTCTTCCATTCGTCGGTCAATTCATCACGTATGGCAATGGAACGCTCCGTTTCTCAATCCAATCATCGGAATAACCCTTCGCTTTGTAGAGCGCGCGGGTGCGCTTCATGGCTAGTTCCGGGTTTTCAATTTCCTGGATGCGTTCGTATCCGATGCGGGCAAGCCAGCGCTTGAAGGGTTCGGCCTTCGCGCTGGGAATGCTCTGGATAAGACGAAAAAGACCTTCGGTATTCCAGCATTGAAGGATCTGGCGTCCGCCAGCCGTGTCAAACTTCAGACCAAGGGGGGGGACAAGTTGTCCCCCCCCTTTGAATGCTTCCGAAAGGAAGGGATCGCGTTTGCGGAGCTTTTTCAGGTAGTCGCTTGGGTCAACCGTATCGGTGAGCGCGCCTACGATGTCAGTGATGACAAACCACCATTCGTTGTTATGAATAACGCGGCGGATTTCCTTCTGCTGAAACAACGCGATTCGTCTTTCAGGATTAAGTTCCGGTTCGTTCATGCGCATTCCTGTTCATCACTTTTCCACACCCGGGAAATTCACATCCACGGACATCCCCGCGCGGAGATCGGTGCTGGAATTATCCAATCGTACTTTGATCCCGAAAACCTGTTTCACGCGTTCCTCGGCGGTTTGCACATTGCGCGGGGTGAATTCCGCCTGACGGGCGATTTGTTCCACGACCCCGGAAAATTCCTTTCCCGGATGACCATCCACCCGAACCTTTGCCGAGTCCCCGATTTTGATGTTGGCCAACCACGGTTCCGGCACGAATACGCGCACCCAAATGTGCGGCAATATCAGCGTCGCCACCTGTTGATTGGGCGCCAGCACATCGCCAACTTTCACGCTCAACACTTCCAACGTGCTATCCGACGGCGCGCTGATTTTCATCTCGTCGATTTGCGTGTCCAATTCCGCCAATTGCGCCCGGGCCTGCGTGATTTGTTCCGGCCGCGTGCCGGCAAGGAGCAGGTCGTAACGGCTCTTGGCAGCGGCGGCGGTTTTTCCCAAGAGATTGGCACGGCTGACGGTTTGATCGCGTTCGGTTGCGGAAATGGTGTTTCTGGCAAACAAGTCCGCGGCGCGCACGGCGTTGGTGCGGGCGAGATCAAGGTCGGCCAGTTGCGCTTCCCAGTCGGCCTTGGCGGCGGCGATTTCCTCCTTGCGCGGCCCGGCTTCCAGTTCGGCGAGTTGCGCCGCCATGCGGTCGCGGCGCGCGTGAAGCTCGGCGGCGTCCAATTCCGCAATGGTCTGGTTGTTGGTGAGCGAATCGCCTTCCTGCGCGAATATTTTCTGGACGCGACCGCCATAGCGGGAGCCGACATGCACTTCGTCCGCTTCAATGGTGCCGGAGACGGAGGTGGAAGCGGGAGGGCTGCACGAACTCAGGAGCAAACCGAGCCCAACCACGATGATAACAAATCGCTTTTCCACGCGGATGCAAGCTAGCAGGCAAAACAGTTGGCCGCAAGATGAGCAGGACCAGCGCGGGTGTCTCGCCTGTGCGTTTCAACAAGAGGTTATGATGTAACAAGAGCAACTCACGGACGAGACGCCCGGGCCACTACGGAATTATTGCGGCAGCAGGACGCGAATCACCGTGCCTTCACCGCGTTTCGAGCGGAGTGTGAGTTTCCCGTGATGCGCTTCGACAATGCGATGAACAATTGCCAGGCCCAGCCCGGTGCCGGTGCGTTTGGTGGTGTTCAGCAACGACGTAAACGCGCGCTGTTGCTGCTCCTCGGTCATCCCCTCGCCGGTATCCCTGAACTCCACGATGATCAGCGGCGTGCGATTGCCCGCGCGACCAGTGGTGGCCGCTTTAGCGGTGATGGTCAACGTGCCGCCGTGGGGCATGGCTTCGGCGGCATTCAAAATGAGATTCAAGAACGCCTGCTCGAGTTGCGTGGCATCGCCGGCGATGGGCGGCAGGTTCGGCTGGAGTTTCGTTTTCCAAACCACATTCTGGTTCTTGAGCTTGTGCCGAACGAGCAGGCCCAGCTCATCGAGCAGTTGGTTCAAATTCACCGGCGCGAGTTTCGGCTCGCTCGTCCGCGCGAACGCGAGAATCTGCTCCACGATTTTGTTCAGGTGATCGATTTTTTCGCTGATGATCCGGGTGTCTTTATTGCGGGGATCCCCGACCGGGAATTTCAAATCCAGAGAGTGATAAAGCATTTTCATCACGGTCAATGGATTGCGAATCTCATGCGCGACTTCGGCGGCCAATAAACCAAGCGCGGATAATTTTTCGTTTTGTCGCAACTGTTCTTCCACGTCCACAATGCGCTCGTAGAGTCGCGCCTTTTCGATCGCGATGGCGGAAAGCTCCGCGAGCGCGGACAGGATGCGAATTTCCTCGTTGGAAAAATTATATGGCAGCGCGGTGTAAACACTCAGCGTGCCGATCGCCTCCCCGGCAAACAATAGCGGCACACTCAGGAGCGACACCAGCCCTTCGCGCCGCGCGACTTCGACATTCTGGTAGCGGCTGGAAACCTGGACGTTCGCCACCTGCAAGGGTTTTTTCCGGCGCGCAACCACGCCCAGCAGGCTCTCGGCGACGCTTAAGCGCGGCTTGCTGCGGTAGATTTCGCTGGCGCCGTAACTCGCGCGCAAATCCAGCCAATCGCGCGAGTCATCCAGCATCATCAGCGAGCACATCTTCGCGCGCATCAACACGCAGGTTTCCGCCGTGACCACTTGCAGCGCGTCATCGAGGTTAAGCGTGGAATTAATGATGCGACTGACGTTGGCGAGCGCCTCGAACAACCGCGCTTTGAGCCGCAATTGTTCGTAGAGCCACGTATTGTGAATCACGCGCGAAGCCTGCAACGCGAGCGCCTCCAGCAATTCCTGGTCGTCGGCGCTGAACGCATTCTCGATCTCGGAATCGACGTTCAACACCCCGCGCACCTCGCCGTTCACTTCCAGCGGCACGGCAAGTTCAGAACGTACGCCGCGCTGCAGCATGATATAGCGCGGGTCGCAGGTAACGTCGCCGACGCGCGCGGGTTGGCCGACGCGCGCGACCCAGCCGGTGATGCCTTCGCCGACGCGCAATTTTAATTCCGCGGCATTTTGCGGCAGCCCTTTCGCGGCTTGAATCTCAAGAAAGTCAGTCGTGGGATTGATGAGCACCACGGACCCGGAGGAGGCGCGCATCACGCGCACGGCTTCGTTCACAATGAGCTGCAAAGCCTCCTGCGGGTCGAGCGTGGAATGGATGACGTTGCCGACGTGGAAGAGCAGGCTGAGCCGCTCATAACGCCCTTTCAGTTGTTCCAGTTCCGTTGATGAATGCGAGTCGATGTTCAGTTGATACCAGCGTCACCCTTAACTCTCAACTCTCAACTCACCGAGGTGGTGGTCACTTTCGCCGGGAGCAGTGGGTGGGGCGAGCGTCCTCGCGAGCCGTCCCCTGAGGGTTGCGCCGGCCGAGGCTCGCCCGGAGTCTTGCCCCACCAAAGTACCCCTTGCGCTCACCGGACCTTCGACATCAACAGCACACCGCCGATTCCGAAGAACAGATTGGGAAACCACGCGCCCAGCCACGAAGGCATCCACCCGCTCTCACCGAGAGTCAGACCCAGTTGTTGCAAAACGAAGTACGTGAAAAAAATGAAAATGCTCGCCGCAACGCCGACAAAGATGTTGCGCCGGCCGGATCGCGCGGAAAACGGGATGGCCACAATCACCACCACGAGGCAGGTAAAGGGCCCGGCAAATCGACCGTGCAATTTGGTAAAGAGCCAATTGCGCATCTTGCGGTCCGGTTGCGGATGAAAGTGCAAATAGTTCACGATGTCCGACAAGGGGATGTCGGCGCGATGGGTTCGAGCGGTGATCGCGCGAAACGTGTTCACCTTGATGTCACTTTGAATCTCGGTTGGCGTCTCGGTGAACTCCGGCATGGCGAGAGTGTTCGTTACCAATTTGCGCGCGCCGCCGAGGGTCTCCACGACCTGGCCGGAAAAGACCCACATGTCATTTGTCCAGGCGGCGGTGTTGGCCGAAAGCTGCAACTGCATGGCGGGGTCGTTGGCGGGCGACCAGGCGACCAGGGGCTGCGTCATTTCGAACGTTTCGGTATTGTAAACCGTGGCGTTCCATTTGCGGCCGTTTCCGCCAATTCCATAGTTAACAAATTTGAGCTGCTTGATCAGGCGCCGCTCCGTCTGGGCAGTTTTCGCATAGGCCCGACCCTGCAAAATCTCGTCGGCTTTTTGGCCGGCTGGCGGGGCAAAATATTCGTTGAGCACAAACAGCAGCACGCTGAAGAAAAGCCCCGCGATAAAATAAGGCATGCACAATCGCACGAGGCTGACCCCCGCGGCGCGGATGGCGGTAATCTCGTTGTGCCGCGTATGGTTGGTCACCGAGTAAAGCATCGCCAGCAGAATCGAGACCGGCAGCGCGATCGGAATGAATTCCGGGACTTCAAAAACGTAATACTCGACCACGTCTTTTCCGCGCAGATGGTTTTGTTGGAATTTATGAGGGTCCAGGCTGAGGTCGAACGCAATCCAGACCAGGAGAAATGCGCCCAGAAAAACCGCGAGCCAGAAGAGAAACTCGCGCAGCAGATAACGATCAATCAGACGCATTGGCGGCAGCGTAAAAGCGACGTTTTGCAGCCGCAAGCTTTAGCTGCGTGGAATTGTAGGCTCGGCGAGCGCCGGTGGAAAAATGCGGCGGTCACAGACCGCCGCTACAAAGTACTACAAAGTGTTTTACGCCGGCACTGCGGTGATCCAATCGTAGCCCTTCGCTTCCAATTCAAGCGCCAGGCTTTTATCGCCGGATTTCACAACGCGCCCATCCACGAGGACGTGGACAAAATCCGGCACAATGTAATTCAACAGGCGTTGATAATGCGTGATAACCAATTGGGCATTGTCCGCCCGCTTCAATTTATTCACGCCTTGCGACACGATCTTGAGCGCGTCGATGTCCAGGCCGGAATCGGTCTCGTCGAGAATGGCGAGTTTGGGTTCAAGAACGGCCATCTGGAAAATTTCGGCGCGTTTCTTTTCGCCACCCGAAAAACCCTCGTTCACCGAGCGCTTGAGCAGGTCGTCTTTCAATTCGAGCAGCTTCATTTTGTCCTTCACCAGCGCGAGAAAATCCATGGCGTCCAGTTCGGATTCACCTTTGGCCTTGCGGATTTCGTTCAGCGCGGCCTTGAGAAAATACGTGCTGTTCACACCCGGGATTTCGACGGGATATTGGAAGGCAAGAAAGAGGCCTTCGCGCGCGCGCTCCTCGGGGTCGAGATCGAGGAGGTCGTGGCCCAGGTAAAGGACCTCCCCGCCCGTGATGTCATAACCATCGCGTCCGGCGAGCACCGCGGCGAGCGTGCTTTTGCCGCTGCCATTCGGCCCCATGACTGCGTGGACTTCGCCGGCATTGATCGTGAGGCTCACGCCCTTCAAAATTTGTTTGCCTTCAACCCCCGCGTGGAGGTCTTTGATTTCAAGTATAGGTTTGCTCATTTTCTAAAATTCGGTTCGCCTCGCGCGCCGTGCCACACGCGCAACACGTGAACCACGTTTGTCTTCTGTGTTATCTCGTAAAATATCCGATAATTGCCGTAAACGATTTCCCGAATTGAACCGCTTGAGCCTCGAGGGTAAGCCGGGCCGATGAACGGAAACGTTTCCAGAATTTTTACATGACTTAAAATTCCCCGGCCCGTCTTTTCTGACGCCGTGGGATTATCGCGAGAAATATACTCGCAGATATCCTTCAAGTCAGAGATGGCCGAATCGGTCCAGATTACTTTGAAATCCATGCTTCCACCATTTTCTCGACTTCAGCATGGGATTTCGTCCGACCCGCTTTTATATCTTCCTTGCCCTTTCGAAGCGCGGCCATGATTTGCAGCTCGTCTGCAATTTGCTCCATCGAGGCATCTTCAGGAAGATGATTGATCGTTTCGATAGCAACCTGCTTGTCTTTCATACGATTATCCTACGCTGCCTTCCAGGCTCACGCCGAGGAGTTTCTGCGCCTCGACGGCGAATTCCATCGGCAGTTCCTTGAATACTTCCTTACAGAAACCGTTCACAATCATGTTCACGGCGTCCTGCGTGGAAAGTCCGCGCTGGTTGCAATAGAAAATCTGGTCTTCACCGATCTTCGAAGTCGTCGCTTCGTGCTCAACCGAGGCCGACGTGTTCTTCACTTCAATGTAAGGGAACGTGTGCGCGCCGCAACGATCGCCGATCAGCATCGAATCGCACTGCGAGAAGTTGCGCGCGTTGGCCGCGCTCTTCTGGATTTTTACCTGGCCACGATAACTGTTCTGGCCGTGGCCCGCGGAGATGCCTTTGGAAATAATCGTGCTGCTCGTGTTTTTGCCGATGTGCACCATTTTCGTGCCGGTGTCGGCCTGCTGATAGTTATTCGTCACCGCGACAGAGTAAAATTCGCCCACGGAATTGTCGCCCTGCAAAATGCAGCTCGGATATTTCCAGGTGATCGCCGAACCAGTCTCGACCTGCGTCCAGGAAATTTTTGAATTCCGCCCTTTGCACAAGCCGCGTTTGGTCACGAAATTGTAAATGCCGCCGCGACCCTGCGCGTCGCCGGGATACCAGTTTTGCACGGTGGAATATTTAATTTCCGCGTTATCCATCGCGATCAATTCCACGACCGCTGCGTGCAATTGATTTTCATCACGCATCGGCGCCGTGCAACCTTCGAGATAACTGACGTGCGAGCTTTCATCCGCAACGATTAGCGTGCGCTCGAACTGGCCGGATTTCGCCGCATTGATGCGGAAATAAGTGGACAGTTCCATCGGGCAACGCACGCCTTTCGGGATGTAGCAGAACGAGCCGTCGGTGAAGACCGCGGAATTCAGCGTAGCGTAATAATTATCCGTGTAGGGAACCACCGACCCGAGATATTTACGCACCAGATCGGGATGTTCCAGCACGGCTTCGCTCATCGAACAGAAAATAATGCCCTGCTTGGCGAGCGTTTCGCGATAGGTGGTGCCGACGGACACGCTATCAAACACCGCATCCACCGCCACGCCGGCCAGCCGGCTGCGTTCGCGCAACGGGATGCCAAGTTTCTCGTAAGTTTCGAGCAGCTTGGGATCCACTTCGTCCAGGCTCTTGGGCGCGTCCTTGTTCTGCTTGGGCGCGGAGTAGTACGTGATGTCTTGAAAATTAATGGGAGGATGTTTTACGAATTGCCACGTGGGCTCCTTCATGGTCTGCCAATAGCGAAACGCCTTCAGGCGCCATTCCAGCAACCACTCGGGTTCCTTTTTCTTTGTCGAAATCAGCCGGATGATGTTCTCATTCAAACCCGGCGGCGCGGACTCGGTTTCGACGTCCGTGACAAAGCCGTATTTGTATTCCTGCTGGACTAAACCCTCAATTGTCTCTGTTGCCGTGCTCATGCTTAAATCAAATGCAAACCTGTTAAATTGTTAAATTCGGCCGCGAAGTCAATTCACGCTATTTGCTGTGCCCTGCGCATTTTGCGCAAAGCCCGTGAATCGCTATTTCAAATCGTGCGGCCTTGAACCCCTTCGGCAAAGTGATGCCGTCCGGCCCCTCGCTCGGTAGATCAATATCGAACACATTCTCGCAGGTGTCGCAATAAAAGTGGCAGTGCTCACGCATATTCGGGCAAAAACGCGTCGCCCCGCGATCAACATTCACCTGCCGCGCCATCCCGGAACGGACGAGCGCATCGAGGCAATTATACACCGTCGCCATCGAAATATCCGGCATTTCGCGCTTGGCGCGAATAAAAACTTCCTCGGCCGTCGGATGATCCCGCTCCTCGATCAGCACATCATAGACCTGCTGACGCTGCGGGGTGAACCGGAAGCCGCTCGTGGAGAGCTGCTTACTCAAAAGTTCATCCAATTTTTTATGCTCGACGCGGGACATTGGTCCGGCAAACTAAGCGCTCCCACCGAGACTGTCAATACTTAGAATAATTCTAAATTAAGACCTTTGTTTCCCTTTCGGAATGCTGTTATACAAATTCGGCCCGGGCGGTGTCTATCCAGTGGGAATCACACGTCATGAAACCTGCGCTTAACTGTGTCGGAGTAGCGATCCTGCTGCTCCTCGCGATAACTCTTGGTGGATGTTCTCGCGGCAAGCCTCTCCCGACGCCGCTTGACCAGTCTCCAGTTTCCGGCCAATTGCGACATTTCATCGCGGAGAAAGAAAAGCAGGCCGCCGCCGCGGCGAAAGCCAACGGACAAGAACTGCTCCCGGAAACCAAAATACTTTTCGCTGCCGCCAATAAGGGCGATTGGCAGACCATCAGCAACGTTTTTAACGACTTGTGCCGGGACGCTACGCAATTCAGCGGCGGGCGTCCGAAGTATCCTCGGCTGCACGGGACGGAATGGGAAAACGTGAAGGAAATCTGGGGCGCCTTTAATTACCTGGCTTCCGATCTGGCCATGGATAATTACTCGGTTAAACTCGGCCAGGACATTGTGGGTTCAATCCCGCCGGGCAGCATTTATTTCGGCGGCGGCGATCCTGGCCGATGGACGGTGACGGCGTTGCAAGCTTCGCACGTAAACGGCGATCCGTTTTTCACCCTCAGCCAGAACTGCCTGACCGACGGCACTTATCTGGACTATGCCCGGAGCATGTACGGAACGAAGATATACATTCCCACGACGAATGATTCGCAACGGTGCTTTTCCGATTACATGGAGGACGCCCGGCAGCGGTTGCTTCACGATCGAAATTTCCCGAACCTGCCAAAACAAGTGAAGCCCGGGGAAGATGTCTCTTTGGATCCGACCGGGCACGTTCAGGTGACCAGCCACCTTTCCGTTATGGCGATTAACGGGATGCTTTCCAAAATCATTTTTGACCATGAAACAAACCGCGAGTTCTACGTGGTGGAAAGTGTCCCGCTGGATTGGATGTACCCGCATCTCGAGCCGCATGGTCTGATCATGAAAATCAACCGCGACCCGTTGGCGGAATTGCCAGAAGAAATCATTCGCAAAGATCACGAGTTTTGGGCGGCACGGGTTGCCCCGGTCATTGGCGATTGGCTCGAGGATGACACTTCCGTTCAGGAAATCTGCGCTTTCGCGCAAAAAGTATATGTCAAACACGACTTCACCGGGTTCAAGGGCGACCCGCGTTTCGTCAGTGATGATTGGGCACAGTGGATGTCTCAATTACGCGGTTCCATTGCGGGTATATATATGTGGCGACTGGGAATCTCGGGCTCGGGAGGCATGGTGCCGCCGGAATACTTGGCGAAAACCGACGCAGACCGTCACCGCATGATCCGGGAGGCCGACTTCGCGTACCGCCAGGCGTTCGTGCTCAATCCCGGTTCGTTTGTGGCTGAAATTCGGTACGTAAATTTTCTCGTGAATCAGAAACGAACGGCGGACGCCATCGCCGTAGCCGAAGTGGGGATCGCATGTCACAAAAACCAGGGAAACGACAATCCATCCAGCAATTTGTTGAACACTTTGAAAAACATCCGGAATCAGGAAACAAACGGCCTGCCGGCACGTTGAAGTCTTAGCGGAACGATGCAGTTGGAGCGCGGACAATCCTGTCCGCAACAACTCGAAACGACGTCAGACGTCGTGGCGATAAAAGCGAAACCGTTTCGCATTCCCCACAAAACACTGATCTACAATTATTTAGGAAATATTCTATCTTCCCGCCGTTTCCCCCGAAAACCTTACCGTAAGTTTTTAAGCTCCTCGCATTTCTGGTTCAATCGATGAATGAAAAAGTGGGATCAAGCCCGAGCCGGAAATCGGTACCAGCACAAATTCCTTCCTTGGCGGACACGACCATCCGCTCGTAAATCGTATATCGCAAATCGAATATCCCACACGAAGAGTCTTCTCCAGTTTTTTGCAGTTTTTTGCGCTTTTTTGCGTCCATACTGTTTTGTGGCGCTGCGGCGTGAACCGGAAGCCGCTCGTGGAGAGCTGCTTACTCAAAAGTTCATCCATTTTTTATGCTCAATGCGGAACATTGCACCGGTGAACTAGGCCACATTATACAAAAACGGAAGTCGCGGTGTCTATTGGAGTGAAGCTCAAAAGCGGCGGTCTAAAACTCAAGCGAACTGTTTATGAAAAAAGGTCCCAACTCTTTGATGCTTGGCATCTTCGCCCTCGGAATCGCAATTGCCGGGTGTTCCAAAAAGCAATCACACGTCTTGTCGTCTCTCAAAGACGAAGCCACCGCCGCGCAGCTAAAACATTTCGTCGCCGAGAAAAAATCGCAGGCCGACGGCTCCACCAATGAGCCTGCGCCCGCGTTTGCGCCGTTTTTCGCCGCGGCTGAAAAAGGCAATTGGCTGGCAATCAGCAACGCTTTCGAAGACCTGCGCAAACACGCCGCGCAATACCAAGGCTCCGCCGAGAATACAGATGTGCGATTACACGGTCCCCGCTGGGAGGCGGTGAAGGAAATTTGGGGCGCATTCTATGCCTTCGGCGAGGGTGATGAAAAATACTCCGCCGCTTTCGGCAACGGCATCATTCAATCCATTCCGCCCGGCAGCATTTATTTTGGCGGCACGGACCCGGGACGTTTCGTGGTTACGGCCATGCAAAAATCGCAGGTGGAGGGAGATCCGTTTTTTACCCTGACGCAAAATGCTCTGGCGGACGGAACCTATCTCGATTATTTGCGGTCAATCTATGGGAACAAACTTTACATTCCCACCCGGGAAGATTCGCAACGTTGTTTCCAGGATTACACCGACGACGCGCAGAAACGGTTGGCAAAACATCAACTCAAACCGGGCGAGGATGTTCGTTTGGACGCCGCGGGTCACGTCCAGGTAAGCGGGCAGATTGCCGTGATGGATATCAACGCGCGGATGGTTAGAGTGATTTTTGATCAAAATACGAACCACGAATTCTACATCGAAGAAAGTTTTCCACTCGATTGGATGTATCCATACCTGGAACCGCACGGCTTAATCATGAAGATCAACCGCGAGCCGGCGGCACAATTGTCAGAAGATGTCCTCCAGGCGGATCATGATTATTGGGCGAAATACACCACGCCGATGATCGGCGGCTGGTTGAACAACGATACCACAGTTCAGGAAGTTGCTGCGTTCGTTGAAAACACGTATGTGAAACACGACTTGAGCGGGTTCAAAGGCGATCGACACTTCCTCGACAGTGCCAACGCTCAGAAAATGTATTCCAAACTGCGAGGCTCGCAGGCGGGCGTCTATTCGTGGCGCCTCGGGGCGTCACCCTCCGGTGGACAGGCACTCACTGAATACACGCCAGGAAATGACGTCGATAAACAAGCGCTGGTGCAGGAAGCCGATTTCGCCTTTAAACAGGCTTTCGCGCTTTGCCCTTACTCGCCCGAAGCTGTCTACCGTTATGTGAGTTTCCTGGTGAATCAGAAGCGCAAGCCCGAGGCTTTGCTCATTGTGCAAACCGCCGCGCATGTGGATCCGGAGAACCACCAATACCAAGGCTTGGCGGCAAATCTTTCGCACTAAGCTCTACTCCGCTCGCGTTAACGGTGAATTCTCAACAGCCTTCGAGACGATTTCCCTCGCGAACTGCTAAATTTTTAACATTTTTCCATTGACACTTTCGCACCGTATGCTAGTTTTTTAGCACTTCGTATGAAAATCGATCATCTCAGCCGCCGGGAGCGGCAAATTATGGACGTCCTTCACGAGCGCGGGCAAGCGACCGCCGCTGAAGTCCTGGCCGCGCTGCCGAATCCACCGGGCTATTCCGCCGTGCGCGCCTTGTTGCGCATTCTCGAGGAAAAAGGCCACGCCAAGCATCATCGCGACGGCGCGCGTTATGTTTATCTGCCGCGCGCCTCCCGCGAAGCCGCCAGCAAATCGGCTTTGCAGCGCGTCGTCTCCACATTTTTCAAAGGGTCGGTCACGGACGCCATGGCCGCTTTGCTAGAGAACTCCGACACTGAAATTTCCGATGAGGAATTGAGCAAATTGCAGAGCATCATCAAACAAGCCAAAAAGGAGGGCCGGTAAATGAGCGCGGTAATCGAATCGAACATTTTGGGAAATCCGCGGCTGGCCGCGGTGTGCCTGGATGCACTGCTAAAAAGTTTCGTTGTGCTCGCGTTTGCGGGCGGGCTCTGCCTCGCCTGGCGGCGCGCCGCTGCAGCGACGCGGCATCTGATTTGGTGCCTGGCGCTGGCGTCGTTGCTGTGCCTGCCCTTGTTGCCGTACATCGTGCCAGTGACGCAACGTCCCCTTTGGTCCGTGACTGGCGGCTCGGTTGCCGGAAACGAGATTTCGCTGTCGCTGGAATTCGCGCCCGTTAAGCAGGCGGTGGCGGTCAATCATCTCGACACTATTCCCGCAAATAGTTCGACCTCGCAACCAGTGAAGGCAAGCGGACGCCGATTATTCAACGCCCATGTGAACCATCATTGGCTGGGCACGGCTCTGGCTGTCTGGATTTTTGGATTGTTGCTCACGCTGCTGTATCCCGTGGTCGGGCGGTTTCAACTCAGAAAAATATCCGACCAGGCCCGTCCGCTCGACACGCCAGAATGGACGCAATTGCTGACCGAAGCGTCGGAGACGCTGGGCCTGCGCCGGCGCGTGGAGTTAATGCAATCGCAGGACAACGTGATGCCGCTCACGTGGGGATGGCTGCGGCCCAAAGTGCTGATGCCCGCCGAAGCCGTGCAATGGCCGGACGATCGCCGCCGCGTCGTGTTACTGCACGAACTGGCGCACGTGAAACGTCGCGATTGCCTCACGCAGAATATCGCGCGGTTCGTGTGCGCGTTGTATTGGTTCAACCCGCTGGCGTGGATTGGCGCCCGGCGCATGTGCATCGAACGCGAGCGCGCGTGTGATGATTTGGTGTTGAATGGCGGTTGCAAGGCCTCGGATTACGCGGGCCATTTGGTGCAAATCGCGCGAACGTTCCGGCGCGCGCCGCAGGCTGCGGGCATTGCCATGGCGCGCAGTTCCAATTTGGAACAACGGGTCACGGCCATCATCGACGCTTCGCGTTCGCGCCGATTGCGGCCGGTGGGATTGGCGGGAGTCCTGGTTGCGATTCTCGCGGTCATTTTTTACATCGGCGGTTACAAGGCGAGCATCGCCAGCGACTACGAACGACAACCGCTTTACGCGCAGCAGTTGATTCAGGTCGAAAAATTCGCCGCGCAAAAAGAGGCTCAATCGCAGCTGCTCACGGCGGCATCCGGTGAAACGATTTCACCTGAGTTTCAGAAATTCTTTGACGCGGCCAAGGTCGGCGACGTGCAGACGGTGACCAATATGTATGCGGATTTTAAGGCGCATCATCCACAATATTCCAAAAACCCACGCTGGGGATATCGCACGAGCTATTGGTCGCCGGTATTGGAAATCTGCCTCGCCTACGACTATCTCGCCATGTCCGACCCGAAATACACCCAGATCGAAGTGGACGATATGATCGGTTCCCTTCCCCCCGGCTCGATTTATTTCGGAGGCACGGATCCGGGCCGCGGTCTACCGACGGCATTCAGCAAATCGCATGTGGACGCCGATCCGTTTTACACGCTCACGCAAAATGCCCTGGCTGACCCAACCTATTTGGAATATCTGCGCAAAACTTACGGCGCAAAACGACTGACCCTGACGGAATTGGCCGCAGCCAGGCGTGCCGACCCCGAGTTGTCGGCGCTGGATCTGCAATTCCAAGCCGCCGAACAGAAAGCCGTCACTCTCGAAATCAACAAGCCGGACCAAGATCCCGAACGCGAAGCCGCCGAGCAGGTCAGACGAGATTTGAATTCGAAAATTGACGAAGCCATGGCTCGTATCACAAAGACGCTACACGCTGATGAAAATTCTGCAGCCAGCAATCAATGGAGCAAAGGCAAGGTCATCTACATCCCGACCGGTGAAGATTCTCAAAGGAGCTTCACGGATTATATGACCGATGCCCAAACAAGGTTAGAGGAAGGCAAACTAAAGCCCGGCGAAAACATCAAGGTTGAGCAAGGACGCGTACAAGTCAGTGGCCAGACGGCGGTAATGGCGATTAACGCACGACTCGTTAAAATCATTTTTGATAAAAATCCCGATCGCGAATTCTACATCGAAGTCAGCTTCCCGCTCGACTGGATTTATCCCTATCTGGAACCCCACGGCCTCATCATGAAAATCGATCGCGAACCGATGGCGACGATGCCCGACGACGTTCTCCAGCGCGACCGTGCCTATTGGAAGAACCGGGTTGCGGGTATGATCGGCGATTGGATTCAGGAGGACACTCCCATCGAGGCACTCACTGCGTTTGCCGACAAAATCTATTTGCAAAAAAACCTGAATGGTTTCAGCGGCGACCCGGCTTTTGTGCAAAACGATTACGCGGTGAAAGCATTCTCCAAATTGCGGAGTGACATTGCGGATGTGTATGCGTGGCGGGCGGAAAATGCTGGTGACCAGGCGGAGAAAGACCGCATGGCTCACGAGGCGGATTTCGCCTTCCGCCAGGCATTCGCGCTCTGTCCGTATTCGCGGGAAGGCGGCCGTTACGTGGAATTTCTAAAAACGCACGGCCGCCTTTCGGACGCGCGAGCGATCGCCGACACCGCCGCGCGAGTCGCCGCCGTCTTTGATAAGAACGACTCTCCACTGAAAAAGCTGTCTGAGCAGTTGAAGCTTGCAGCGCTGCCAACCGCATCTGCTGTCACAACGGTAAACTCGAATCGATTGCAGGAATTGCGAAGCCTGCTCGTAGAAAAACAGGCGGAATTTGACCGAAAGAAAACCCTTCTCGAACATTTAAAAGTCATGGATCGTGAGGCCCTCGAAAAGGCCTTGCCGGTAGTAGTGTCAGATAATGAACTTAATACGCTTCGGTCTGAATTGGATTTAGCACGACAAAGTCTCATCAAGCTTAAGATCGATTACGCACCTGAGCATCCAAAATATCAAAACGCGCAAGCTGCGATGGAGGATTTGCAGCGAAAAATCCACGACCGAACGGATGGGTTGATGATCGGCTTGCAGTCCAAACTTGAGGCCCCGGCGACATTAGTCGCCACGATAAAAGCCAAACTCGAAGACCTGCAACCCACCAATCCGCACAATCCTTGATCTTACTAACCGGATTTTGCAAAACCGTGACAAGTCGTTCTTGCCATGCACGTACAGTCGGCAGCATAAAGAATGCGCATGGGCGGCAAAGCATCCAAACCGAGTTTCCTCTGGCAGGGTCTGCCGGTCCTTCTTCCCGTGGCGATAATGGCCATCGTCGCCTTGCTTGCGATTGCTCGGGATCGCGCAGTTGTGGAAGCGGAAGCGCGTCAGCGCGCAGAGGAAATCGGCCGGGAATTGCAGCTATCACTGGAGCGCCAGTGGGCGCCGGAGATGAACCGGTTCACGGCGCTTTCCTTTTTAGCACACGAAAATCTGGATCACCAGGGAAGATGGCCAGGCAATCGATCAAACGCAGACGCGGTCTCCACAAATCTTTCGACGGTCCTCGCCACGTGGAGGTTTGATTATCCCGCTTTGACGCTTGATGAGAGCGTTCCTAACTATGTGGATTTTACTTCCGATGGCGAGATTCGTTTCCCACCCGAAGAGAATTTTCCACCCAGACCATCACCTCTCTGGTCGAACCTTTCGCCGCCACAGCAGGCAGCCTGGCAGAAATTGGAATCTGCGCAGGCAACCAAGGCCCCAGCCGCCCAGGTGGAAAACTTGCGCGAAGAATTCGTGGCCACAGGGCCGCCGGATGAAGTCCGGACGGCGGCACAAGTCGTATCGCTCCGTAGCCGAATGTCAGAGATGAAACCAGCGGAGGCCGTGCAAGCCGCCGAGGCTTTCATTAGCTCGAACCATTTGACCGGCCAATCCGAAGCGGGCATTCCCCTGGCAGCGCTGCTCATGAACGATGCGATCCAACGCTCCCGTGAAATTGGCCCCACCAAACCGCTTTGGGACGGCGTCAATTTCGTAGTGCGGTTGACCCCAAGTTTTATGACCCCTCGGCTTTTGGATGGGCTGGAACAAATCGCGCACGATGATCCCACGCTCAATCGGAGCATTGCAGCAGAACGCCAGAATTGGAAATCGCAAAACCAGCTTCAAAAATTGGCCCTGAACATCCGGAAAACCCGCCGGATACAGGGCCTGACGGCCACTAACTTCTGGATCCAACAGGACGGCGACCAGTGGTTCTGCGCGACCACTCCGGTTTGGATAAATCCGACGGCCGCAATTTCAAACCAGGTCACCGCCGTCTATCTGTACCCGCACGCCTTGGTATCAGCCACGCTCCAACAATCGTTGAAGGCATTGCTGGCAAATATTCCGGACTATGTCCAAGCGAAGATTGATCTCTCGGGAGAAAGTTTTTCGGCGGGAAACCTAACGAACGCCGGCCCGGCTGATGGCGCTTCTTTGTTGCTGGCGCAAATGACAGGAAAACTGACCCAGATCGTTCATCAAGGCCCTGAATTCGCTCCCAACGCCACTCTCCGCGGTGCCTCCTCAGATTACGAAGCAATGCCGGGAAATCCTTCCTTCAATGTGCGCATCTTCCTCGCGAATCGGGATGCCTTGCTCGCGCAACACCGCACGCGAGCCCTCTTGTTGGACGGGCTCATCATAGCTTCAACATTTGCCGCGCTCGTGGGATTCTTCGCCGCGCGCCGCGCTTATTTGCACCAATTCGTCTTGAGCGAAATGAAATCCAACTTCGTCTCCAGCGTCTCGCACGAGTTGCGCGCGCCCATCGCCTCCGTCCGTTTAATGGCTGAAAGCCTCGAGCGCGGCAAAGTCGCCGGCGGCGAAAAGCAAAACGAATATTATCGCTTCATCGTGCAGGAATGCCGGCGGTTGTCGTCGCTCATCGAAAACGTGCTCGATTTTTCGCGCATCGAACAAGGTCGCAAACAATACGAATTCGAGCCCACCGACGTGCTCGCCCTCACGCGTGAGACCGTGAAATTGATGGAGCCTTATGCGGAGGAAAAAGGGGTGAGATTGGAAACGTCGAACATCGAACACCCAACACCGAACATCGAATTGGAAGTCGACGGGCGCGCCGTCCAGCAAGCCCTGGTCAATTTGATTGATAACGCGATCAAACATTCCGCAAAGGGCCAGACTGTGACCGTGGGAATGGAATGCGGTGACCGTAGGACAGGGGTCCTGGCTGTCTCCAATCCTTCCGAGGAAAGAGTCAATTCGGAGACAGGCAGGATGCCTGTCCTACTGTATGTCGAGGACCACGGCGCCGGCATTCCGCCGGGAGAGCACGAGAAAATTTTTGAGCGATTTTACCGGCTCGGCTCCGAGCTGCGCCGGGAGACGCAGGGGGTGGGGATCGGCCTCAGCATCGTGAGGCACATTGTTGCGGCGCACGGTGGACAGGTCACCGTGCGCAGCAACATTGGCGAAGGCAGCCGTTTTACGATTGTGTTACCGGTCAATCGGTTAAATAAGTGAATAGTGACTCGTTAAATAATGAATCGGAACCCCGCTCTCGGCATGTTGCGACTCATTTAACCATTTAACCGATTTAACTCATTACAACCATGCCTCGCATTTTAATCATCGAAGACGAAACGCCGATGCGCACGGCGCTGGCGGACGTTATTGAGGCGGAAGGTTACCGCGCCATCACCGCTCCGGACGGCGAAAGTGGATTGAAACGCGCGCTCGCAGAGAAACCCGATCTCATCCTGCTCGACATCATGATGCCGAAGCTCGATGGCTACGAGGTCTGCGCGGAATTGCGGCGCCTGGCCAATCCGGTCCCCATCCTCATGCTCACCGCGAAAGGACAGATTGAAGATCGTGTGACGGGCCTGGATGCCGGCGCGGATGATTATCTCGTCAAACCGTTCAGCACCGAGGAACTGCTCGCCCGCGTGCGGGCGCTCCTGCGCCGGTTTCGAAAGCACAGCAAATCTCCGGCGAAATTGAAACTCGGCGATGTGGAAATCGATCTCGCGCGGCAAACCGTGGCGCGCGGGAAGAAATCGATTCATCTCACCGCCAAGGAATTTGCTATGCTGCGATTGATGGCTGAATCGCCAGGCGAACCCATCACGCGCGAACGGTTTTTGGATGTGGTGTGGGGTTACGCGGCGTTCCCCACGACGCGCACTGTGGATAATCACGTGGCCAGCCTGCGTGGAAAAATCGAGCGCGACCCCGACGCGCCCAAATGGATCAAAACCGTCCATGGAGTGGGCTACAAACTGGAGACGGCCTCATGAGAACCGAACGGCTACAATCGCCTTGGTTGGCAGGGCGCGTCGCTTTGGGTATCACCAAGAACGGCGCGCGCGGAGCGACGCGCCCTACACCTGGGATTTTGCAAAACTATGACAACTGATCTCACCGGAAAAAGTAATGATGGGCGCGGAGTTGGCCGTGTCCTTTGGAGTGTGGCGACATGTCGCCACACTCCAAAACAGGAAACTGCCGCGCAGCCTGGAGGAATATAAATTTATGAAATTGAAATCCTGGACATTGGCCCTGACGCTGGCGCTTGCCACCGTGGCGCACGCCGCCACCAACGACCTGACCGGCCTGTTGCAAAAAGGGCTGTTTGAGGAAGAGGCTAATCGCGACCTGACCGCGGCCATCGCCAATTATCAATCGCTCGCCAGCGCGTTCGACAAAGACCGGCAGCTCGCCGCCACCGCGATTTTCCGCCTGGGCGAATGCTACCGCAAACTCGGCCAGACCAACGAGGCGGTGGTCCAATACGAGCGAATTGTTAAGGAGTTTAGCGACCAGCAGACGCTGGCGACCTTGAGCCGGCAAAATTTGACAGGACTGAATGCCGAGCCGAAGACATCGGCCGCCGGTTCCAACAGCTCAGCGCTCCTGGAAGCCGAATCGACTGCGGCATCGCTTCAGGTACAGCTTGACGCAATGGGAAAAATGTCTCACGACCAGACGCGGGTTTTTGTGCAACAAAATTTTCCCAACCCGATGCTGACCACCTTGATGTCGGAATTAGACCTCGCACAGCAGAGCCTGATCGCGCTGAAAATCGATTACTCATCGGATCACCCAAAATACCAAAACGCCCAGAAAGCGGTGGATGATCTGAACGCAAAAATCGACGCGCAAGTGGATGGCGTCGTGACCGGTTTGCGGGAAAAACTGGCCGTCGCGCAAGTTCAACTCCGCCTTCAACAGAAACGGTCGTCGGATCTCACCGGAAGCATAGGCGTCGAGGGCTTGCCGGGAGCCTCGGAATCCGCCACCACCGAGGAAGAACAAACCCAAATCCGCAACATCCAGGCGATGATTCAAAACAGCCCGGATCTGATCAATGCTCCCATTAGCGGCCCGAGCCGCAACTGGACACCTCTTCAAGACGCCGCTGACAAAGGGCAACTCATCGTCGCGAAATACCTGCTCGACCATGGCGCGGACGTGAATGCCCCCGGCAGCAACAACAGCAGGCCGCTCATTGCGGCGGCCCAGAACGGACACAAAGCCATGGTGGAATTGCTCCTCGCGCGCGGGGCGGATGCAAACGCCGGCAACCTCAATTCACTTTACGAAGCGGTGTCGCGAGGGTTTACCGGAGTCGCGGAAGTGCTGTTGGCGAACAAAGCCGATGTGAATCTGAGGGACCATCCAAGCGGCAGTCCACGCCCCCTCCACGCGGCGGCCAAGAACGGCAATACGAATTTGATTCAATTACTAATCAGCCACGGAGCTGACGTGAATGTCGTGGATGGACGTGGTCGGAGTCCACTGGAATACGCGGCGGTGGAAAACCAAACGAACACCGTCCGGATGTTACTCGCGGCCAAGGCAGATATCGAATTGCGAGACAAGGAAGGCAATGCTGCGTTGCACCTGGCGGCGGACGCGGGTCACCCGGAAACGGTTTCACTCCTCTTGAATTCCGGCGCCAGCGTGGACCCTACCAATGAAAACAATAACACACCCCTTTTGTTGGCCGTGGCTGCTAGAGCGAAACTCAATCCGCCTGTCTCCTTGACGGTGGCGAAATTCCGGGACTGCGTGCGCGTGCTATTGGAGCACAAAGCAAACCCAAATCACCCTGGTTTGTTTCCTAATTGGCGTCCGAACATGCAGCAAAATTCCAGCCGCTGGACCGGGCCACCGCTGTTTTTTGCTGTGGCCGTCCAAGATAACGTCATCTTGAAATTACTGCTCGATGCTGGGGCGAATCCGGAAGGCGATTCGGCGTCAACGCCCGTGCCGCTCTTTTCCGCGATTAATAATTACGACTCCGATGTCGTCCAACTGTTGCTTCATTACGGAGCCAATCCCAATCGCCACATAGAGGGCTACTCTTCCCCTCTCAATGCGGCTCTAAGACTCAGCGGACGAGAGCGCATCATCGCCGCGCTTCTGGATAAAGGCGCGGACCCGAACGCCCGGGACTCAGACGGGTATCCGGCGTTATTCCGCACCAGTGATGCCGATGTCGCGCGCGAACTCATCGCGCACAAAGCCGATGTAAATGCGTGTTTAAAAAACGGCCAGACAGCCCTCATGCAAATGATTAACGCGACAAACTACCTCAAAGTGCTTTTGGAAAATGGCGCAAAAGTCGATTTACAGGAGACTAACGGAAATACGGCTCTGCATTATGCGGTATTCAATTCAAGGCCAGATTCAGTCGCCATTTTGCTCGAACACAAAGGAAATCCGAACATACAGAATAATCAGGGATACACACCGCTTGATTTGGCAAAACCCGGACAAAACCTTGGGCCAATGATGGGGCCCAATTACGGCAACATGGCTGTAACTCACGAAACAGGAAGCCAACTCTCCGC
>Ga0265338_10003733_pt1 | contig 21176 bp, 15 predicted proteins | sample 42126metaG_FD_193579 | JGI IMG/M metagenome (GOLD analysis project Ga0265338, IMG submission 193579) | Rhizosphere microbial communities from Carex aquatilis grown in University of Washington, Seatle, WA, United States - 4-21-26 metaG | ecosystem: Host-associated > Plants > Roots > Rhizosphere... | reverse complement strand
CGTCTCTGAGCTGTGCTCGGGGCTGCCGACCGGGCTGTTTGCGCGCGTTCCCGATGCGCCGGCGCTGACGATGTATCAGCTTGGCACAGATATTCTCGCGCTCCTCGACCACCTTGAATTGCCGGGCGCTGTTTTTGCCGGCTGTTCGATTGGGGGGTACGTGCTGCTTGAGCTTTGGCGGCGTGCGCCGGAGCGTGTTAAGGGGCTGGCCTTTGTCTGTTCAAAGCCTCAGGCCGATGCTGAAGCTAATCTTGAGAGGCGCGCCGCCAACATTGCCCGGGTGCGGGGCGGTATGTTGACAAAGGTCTTTGACGAGGCGGCTCTAAGCCTGGTGGGCGCAACTGCTCGCGCTCGACGGCCCGAGATTATTGCGGAGGTTCGTGCGCAGATGACGCTTACTGCGGAGGCCCAGGTGGCCGTGCAAGCGGGACTTGCGGCTCGGCCTGACTCGGTGTCCACTGTTGCCACCATTACCGCACCTGTGCTGGCCATTGCCGGTGGTGAAGATGGTGCGGTTTCGCCTGCTGAGATGGAGGCATTTCGTGCTGCGCCTGGCGGTTGCGCTTATCACCTGCTGGCCGATGCCGGTCACCTTGCTGCGTATGAGCAGCCGGAGCGCGTGGCTGCAATTCTGTCTCAGTGGACACGACAATTTGCTGCCTGAAAACTGCAGCAAATGGCCGTGGATTACAAATTGGGGAGGGCTGGAGTGTTTCAAAGATCTCCGCGGCTTAACTGGAAAAGAGCCGCGGAGAATTGACCAGAGGAACGGGGGGCCCAAAAACAGATCACAACCTTCCGGCGATCTTTCCCTACTCCCCCTGGATGGCCCGTGTTACTTTGTTTTTCACTGAATGAATGATCTATATGTACCAGCGGGTCGGCTGTTGAGATGTGATCGCAGTCACTTCACACAGAGAAACGGTGCGACCGAATTATTTCCTGGGCGATGGTCCCGGAATTAGCGAGTCGGCAGGTCCCTCGGTCCGTACCACCCCCAGGTACCCCCCTCCCCCCTCGGAATCGATAAAAATATGATTCCATTCGGGTTAATGGGGCTAAATTGAGCGTCGTGCGCGTAAAAAATCTAAATCCAACGGCTTAGCCGTAAATATATGAAAAGAAAAATCGTTGCGGAGAGCTCTTTTGCCGGCGGGTCTGTTGCAGGCAGGTTGGCAAAGCGAGCTGTGAAACCCAGTTTCCCAGTTACCCAGCGCTACATAGGGGGTGGGGGGGTATGTTTTTTTGCGAATTCTGCCGCTGACTGACGTGACTAGTGCTTTTTGAGGCGGAACGGAAGGGGTGTGAGGGACGTTTTGTAGCTTTGTTTGAAGTTGTAAGCGATTGATTCCACACGTTCGTCGGCAGAGGTCGCGTCTTCGGCCAAGTCCGCGACTTCGCCCTCGGCGACCATATCAAGGAATCGTCTGACCATCTGGGAGATGTTGGTGTTGTGCATGGCGGCCCAGACGCGGGCATTACGATAGGTGGTTTCTTCGACAGTGACGTTGATGTTCGGCATATTCCGCTGCAAGACTCCCTAAAAAACATTGTGCGCCAAAGATGGGAAATTACCTGCAAACGGCGGGAAGGAAATTTTGGGAGCGAATTTCGTCCGGCGCTGACGGCGTCTGTCCCTCCGGGTTTCAAGACGGGGAGCAAGGGAGCGAGGGAGCAAGGGAGCGAGAAGTCAGTGAGGCGGAATTCGTGGTTTCCTGCACTGGCCGCAGACCGGCTTCAGTGGACCCCGCCGCTGAGCAGCTAGAATTGCGGTGAATAGGTATCATGTCCCCCTATTCCCCCCTCCGGGTTTCAAGACGGGGAGCAAGGGAGCGAGGGAGCAAGGGAGCGAGAGGTCAGCGAGGCGCAATTCGTGGTTTCCTGCACTGGCCGCAGACCGGCTTCAGTGGACCCCGTCGCTGAGCAGCTAGAATTGCGGTGAATAGGTATCATGTCCCCCTATTCCCCCAATAAGCAGGCTTTCGCACTTAGGCTTCGACTCGGCTTTGCGTCGCTCGGGATGGGCGGCCCACTAGAGTGCTTCGGTGGTGGGAAGCGGAATTCGCGGTACTGAATTCAACGATTTTGCAGCAAATGAATGCGCTTCGCCGATTTCTGGTATCTTGTCCACTTGGGAAGGGGTGCCTCTTACAATTGCATCAGCGCCTGCGATAATTCCACGACGCCCCATTTGAAATGTACGAAGATCTGAACCAGATCGCGCAGTTGAAGCTCAACAAGGCTATAGAATCCATCTCCAAGGAGACCCGCGAAAAGGTGACCGAGATGCGGCAGGAGTATGCCGCTCTCTCAGGCTCATATGGCAGGCGCAGCGGCCAGCACGAAGCTTCCGTCGGTCGAGTACAGATTGACGGAGCCGAACAATTGGTTCGTGCCCTATATCAGACTTGGGTCAATCTGATAACGCAGCGCAAGGGTCATGTCTCCCGTCCAGACATCGCGTTCATCGCCGGTAAAGTCGACGGCTACGCGCAAACTCAGAAGGGTCATCTTCACAAAGCATTCTCAAGCCAGCGGATGGGCGCGGTAATCAATGTTTTGACGCAGGAAGCGGAACGTCAAATGCATGCCGTGGCCGCCGACATTCGGCGCGACCTGGAGATAATGGTTCGCGAGCACGAGGCATTTCCGAAAGACGTAGCTGCGAAGCAGGGGACAGTGGCCAACATGGACGCACAAATTCCGAAGCGAATCACCCGTCAATTCGCCAATATTCTCAACGTTCTGGTCGCATCGCCTTCCGACGTGAATGAGGAACGAGATGTTGTAACACAATCGATCCACGATTGGAACGCAGCCCACTTCGCGTCGACAGGCATCATGCTGAATCCCGTGAGGTGGGAATCCCACTCGTATCCGGCCTCCGGTCACCGCCCGCAGGCTATAGTTAACAAGCAGATAGTCGAGTCCGGCGATATTCTCATTGGATTGTTTGGTTACAAGTTGGGCACGCCCACTGGAGCGGCCCAGTCAGGAACTATAGAAGAGATTGAGGAATTTCGAAAAGCGGGGAAGTATGTCGCATTGTATTTCTCCACCGCGGACGTTCCTAGAAACGCGGACCGCGATCAGCTCGAGTCACTTGAGGCGTACAAGAAGGAGCGGCAGAAAGATACGCTCTACTTTGACTTCAAAGACAGCCGGACTCTCCGCGACCATTTAACCGCGCATCTTCCGAAAATTGTCGAATATGTGCGAGAACAGCTAGAAGGTTCCCGTCCTGGGCGAGAAATGAATTCAGAGAGCGTGGGGACCTCAGCAGGATCGGCAACCGAGAGAGCGGCGACTCAAAGTTGGACGATGATTGCAGACATAATATCCGAGGTGGAGGACAACCTCGACCGCGCCGAACGTCCAAGAACGGGCGATGTCTATCGCCGGCCGTCAAATAAGGTCTGGCTGGATAATCGCAATAGGGTCACTCTGCCGCCAGATGTGCGCGCGCAACTTAAGAACGTCTACCATGACATCGACGCTTGGCTAGATATCGTTAATTCGGGTCTGAACCCGAATCTAGGGAGCAACCAGCTTGATCTCATCGTTTCAGGCCTCAGGCCGATCTTATCTTCATTAATCTCACAAATGCGTGAGCTGAAGACTTCGAGCCCCGGGAATGTGAAAACCGGATCGGATGAAGGTGCCGTCAAGAGCTCAGATTGGGAGCGGATGGCTGATAAACTCGCTCAATCCTGCCGATTCCTGAGAGCTGATTCGCAATGGACCAGCGATACGCGACGTGAGGTTTGGAGGATCGCCGGCGGGAACGGCGGGATGTGCGAGGCCTTGCTCCAACAGGCTGGCGCGATGCTGCTCAAGTCGCCGAAAGTTCGAGTCCATCTCTCCCAGGAGGTCCTTTCCGAAAGTGACGGCCTCAATCGCTGGCTACTTTACCTGAAGCAGCGCGGATTTCATGAGGTCAGCTTCCCCGCCTACGAAGAGCAGGAAGACGGAACGAAAATCACACATTTGATGGGGGGCATAAAAGATCTCCCCGAGAATTCAGCCCAAGTATGTATTCAATGCGCCGCGTTGGAAACCTAATTACAAAAGCGGCCCGAATCAATAATGGCGAGCGCCACAGTGTCCGGGATTGAGGTTAAGCTTGGATTGTTGCCTACTCGGAAGTCACTTGTGGGTGAAGAGATGTGTAGGGGCAGAATTCGACTGGTTGAGACGGGTTTCCCTAAAGGCAACCGCGCTTGTGATAGGGCACCTCGGATGGATTCCGGTGACTCTATCAGAGGATGGGAGGAGTGGGACGCATTACTTCCGGACTGGCCCATCTAGTTGATGCATTAGAATCCGTCAGTAAGTTCAAATCGCATCATGGCGTGGTAGTTGAAAAGCATTTCAGACATGGAATCCAGAGCACTCATGTACTCCTTGTCCGGTTCGCTGCCTTTCTCGTTAACGTATGCCCTGACAAACTCTCCATCAGCATTCTCAACCACGAGTGCCATGATCCGCCTTTCTTCTGGTGCATTCTCGGGAAAGAGTTCTTCTGCGGTTGCGGCCTTGAATGGAGACTTCGTTCGATCTTCGACCGCGTCACGGATTGAAGGATATCGAGAGTAAGTGCTTTGTGGATCAACGGATTCAATCACCTTAACCCATTCGTCAGCCTCTTCGTTGATCGTCCAATCGGCTTTGTATTTGGTCATCTCCTTTAAATCGTTCAGACGAGGATTTATAAGAGATTTCCAGTGCTCATATAAAACGCGGATGCTATGGACCCTATGGACCGGCTTCCATTCTCCACTGTCGGATATCATGGGTGGTCCGTCATGCGGCTGAGTACCATAAGGGAAACGAAGCTTGCGATGCAGAATGATGATCTCAGATTTCAGGAATAGCTCAACTGAATGCCGGATCAGGAAGCTCTGGGGCAAATGTCCAAAGAAGGAAGGATTCGGAACAGCTTTTCTCAAAGTTGTTGCCGCTTCACGGAACGATTCAGCGACGGCACCGAAGCCAGAGTCGAAATGCGCGTCCAGCGGCATCATGATGTAATTCATAACGACGCGCTCCTTTCAAAAAGAGATGCCCACTTCAGCTAAAAGAGTCTACGCGCGCGCAAAGCAAATAGGTATCGAAAAACGCCGTTCTCGTGAAGAATGGGTTTGGGTGCGAGCGCAGGAAGTTATGAGAAGCATTTGCGGCGGCGCATGATGGGTTGAATGCCGGGTCGGTTGCGGGCCAATTTCACCATATAAACGCCATTCCACAATGCGGTAAACCCTACCCTCCGTGTGCCCCGCATCACTGCTCATCTCATCCCCACCGCCGAGACTCGACTTAGCGGCATTTTCCTCCACAGCCGCAGTATGAGGATTAGCGAATGAGTGAACTTAAGACTGTGATTCCCACCGTGATTATGGACGGGAACGAGGCTGCGGCATCTGTGGCCTATCGACTCTCTGAGGTCGTCGCCATTTACCCCATTACCCCCTCGTCGCCGATGGCGGAGTGGGCCGATCAGTGGCTCTCGGAAGGGAAACGGAATATTTGGGGCGCGTTGCCCATTGTTGAAGAACTGCAGAGCGAAGGCGGCGCGGCTGGCGCGTTGCACGGAGCGCTGCAGGCTGGTGCATTTGGCACCACGTTCACTGCTTCGCAGGGATTGCTGCTGATGATCCCCAACATGTTTAAGATTGCCGGCGAGCTTACCCCGGCGACGATGCACGTGACGGCTCGGACGCTGGCCACGCACAGCTTGTCGATTTTTGGCGACCACAGCGACGTGATGGCTTGCCGCGCTACGGGTTGGGCGATGCTCTCGTCGAACTCGGTTCAGGAAGCGCACGACCTGGCGCTGGTGGCGCAGGCGGCTACGCTTGAATCGCGCATTCCGTTCATGCACTTCTTTGACGGCTTCCGCACTTCGCACGAGGTTGGCAAGATTATCCCCATCAGCGACGAGATTATTCGCTCGATGGTTGACGATAGCGCCATTATCGCTTTCCGCAAAAACCGCATGTCGCCGGATGAGCCGGTGCTGCGCGGCACGGCGCAGAATCCCGATGTGTTCTTCCAGGCGCGCGAGGCTTGCACGCCGTTCCATGAAGCTGTACCGGGAATTGTGCAGGTGGTGATGGACCGCTTTGCTGCGCTGACAGGGCGCTCGTATCACTTGTTTGACTATTACGGCGCGGCCGATGCGGAGCGCGTGATTGTAATGATGGGCTCGGGCGCTGAGGCTGCCGAAGAGGCTGTGGATGCGCTGACGCGGCAGGGCGAGAAGGTGGGCCTGGTGAAGGTTCGCCTGTATCGGCCGTTTGACGCCAAGGCGCTGATTGCGGCGCTGCCGAAGACAGTGAAGAGAATTGCGGTGCTGGATCGCTGTAAAGAGCCGGGCGCGACGGGCGAGCCGCTCTACCAGGACGTTGTGACCATTCTGGCCGAGAACGTGGCAACGCTGCCGTTTGCATTGCCGGCGGTGATTGGCGGGCGGTATGGATTGTCGTCGAAGGAGTTTACGCCGGCGATGGTGAAGGGCGTGCTTGACGAGCTTTCGAAGGCAACCCCAAAGAAGCATTTCAGCGTGGGCATTGTGGACGATGTGAGCAACTCGAGCATCGACTACGATGCGACGTTTTCGACCGAAGATCCGCAGACCGTGCGCGCGCTGTTCTACGGGCTGGGCTCGGACGGCACGGTTGGCGCGAACAAGAATTCGATCAAGATTATTGGCAGTGAGACGGACAATTTCGCGCAGGGCTACTTTGTGTACGACTCAAAGAAGTCGGGTTCGATGACTACGTCGCACCTGCGGTTTGGTCCGAAGCCGATTCGCTCGACCTACCTTATTACGCGGGCCAGCTTTGTGGCCTGCCACAACTTCAGCTTTATTGAGAAGATCAACGTGCTGGAACCGGCGATTCCGGGCTCGGTGTTCCTGCTGAACTCGCCTTATTCTGCGGCGGAAGTTTGGGAGAAGCTGCCGAAGACGATGCAGAACGAGCTGCTGGCCAAGAAGATTGAGTTCTATGTGATCGATGGCTACAAGGTGGCGCGCGAGGCCGGCATGGGCACGCGCATCAACACCATCATGCAGACTTGCTTCTTCGCGATCAGCGGTGTGTTGCCGAGGGAAGAGGCGATCACGCAGATCAAGAAGGCCATTAAGAAGACCTACGGCAAGCGCGGCGACGCGGTGGTGCAGAAGAACTTTGCCGCCGTGGATCATGCGCTGGCGCATCTTGAAAAAGTTGCGCTGCCGACGGCGGCTTCGTCGGAGTTTGACTTGATTGCATCGATTTCACCCAAGGCGCCGGAGTTTGTGCGCGGAGTGCTGGGTGAGATTGCGGCCGGACGCGGCGACTTGCTGCCGGTGAGCGCGCTGCCCGCGGGCGGCACATTCCCGACGGCGACCGCACAGTGGGAGAAGCGGAATATTGCGCAGTTCATTCCGGTGTGGGACAAGGACCTGTGCATCCAGTGCGGAAAATGCGTGATGGTTTGCCCGCACGCCGTGATTCGCGCCAAGGTTTACAGTCCCGATCTCGCCAGCGACGCGCCGGCCACCTTCCAGTGGGCCAAGCCTAAATGGAAGGGCATGGAGCAGGACCGCTATACGCTGCAGGTTGCGCCTGAAGATTGCACCGGCTGCGCGGTTTGCGTTGAGGTTTGCCCGGTAAAGAGCAAGAGCGACGCGAGCAAGAAGGCCATCAACATGGCGCCACAGGTTCCGCTGCGCGAGAGCGAGCGCGAAAACTGGGAGTTCTTCCTGGGGCTGCCCGAGGTGAATCGCGCGAAACTGTCGCACACGCAGGTGAAGGATATTCAATTGCTCGAGCCGCTGTTTGAGTTCTCGGGCGCCTGCGCTGGCTGCGGTGAAACGGCATATATCAAGCTGATGACGCAGTTGTTCGGCGACCGGCTGTTGATTGCCAACGCCACCGGCTGCTCGTCGATTTACGGCGGCAACCTGCCCACCACACCTTACGCGAAGAACGCACAGGGCCGCGGGCCAACGTGGTCAAACTCGCTGTTTGAAGATAATGCCGAGTTTGGTTTCGGCATGCGCACCGCTATCGACCAGCAAAAGGAATTTGCCGAATTGCTGGTGAAGCGGCTGGCACCGGCGATCGGCGACCAACTCGTGGACGAACTGATCAGTGCGAAGCAGGGAACTGAAGCGGAGATCAACGCCCAGCGGGAGCGCGTGCAAGTGCTTCGCCACAAGCTCGAAGGCGACGATTCCTCTGACGCGCGCAACCTGCTGGCCATCGCCGATACGCTGGTCCGCAAGAGCGTATGGATTCTGGGCGGCGACGGATGGGCGTTCGACATCGGTTTCGGCGGCCTCGATCATGTGCTCGGTTCGGGTAAAAACGTGAATATTCTGGTACTCGACACTGAGGTCTACTCCAACACGGGCGGCCAGGCTTCGAAAGCTACGCCGCGCGGCGCAGTTGCTAAGTTTGCGGCCAGCGGCAAGACCAACAGCCGCAAAGACCTCGCCATGGAGGCTGTGAGCTACGGCTCAGTCTATGTGGCGCAGGTTGCACTCGGCGCCAACGACAGCCACGTGGTGAAGGCCTTCCAGGAGGCTGAAGCGCACGACGGCCCGTCAATCATCATTGCTTACTCAAGCTGCATTGCGCACGGGTACGACCTGGTGCATGGCCTTGAGCAGCAGAAGCTGGCCGTGCAGTCAGGCTATTGGCCACTGATGCGCTACAACCCATCGTTGCGCGAAGAGGGCAAGAATCCGTTCCAACTCGACTCGAGGGCGCCATCGATCCGGCTCAAGGAATACACCTATCGCGAAGCCCGCTACACCATGCTTGCGCGCAGCAATCCTGAAGTTGCGGCCGAACTGCTGAAGGAAGCGCAAGACGACGTTGAGCGCCAGTGGCGCGTTTACTCTGCCCGCGCATCGATGCCAGGACGCGGAGACACGCCCAATATTGCGCCTGCTGAAGTAGTGAAAGACAACTCTGAGAAGAATCTGGCAGGGGTAGCTGCCGGAGGAGAAAAATGATCGATCTTTCAATGCAGTATCTGGGCCTGACGCTGAGTGGTCCGCTCGTGGTGGCCTCCTCTCCGCTTTCACAGTCGATTGAGAATGTTCGCCGCATGGAAGATGCAGGCGCGGCGGCAATCGTGCTCTCCTCGCTTTTCGAGGAGCAGCTTGCGATCGAGTCGCGCACACTCGATGAGGATCTGTCGCGTGGCACCGACTCGTTCGCGGAATCGCTCGGCTTTCTACCGGATTTCGACGACTACCGCATGACCCACGACGTGTATCTTGAGCACTTGCGCCAGGTGCGGACCGCAGTTGGCATTCCCGTTCTTGGCAGCCTTAACGGCTTCACCAGTGGCGGCTGGGTTCGTCTCGCCAGAGATATGGAGCGCGCCGGCGCGCACGCCATCGAACTCAACACTTATGCACTTGCGACCGACAAAAGTCAGACCTCGACCGCTATGGAAGATCAGCTGCTCGAACTCGTCCGCAGCGTCTGCCAGGCAGTCAAGATTCCGGTCGCCGTCAAGCTGTCGCCGTCGTTCACCAGCATTCCCAACCTGGCCGCGCGGCTGGAGTTGGCGGGCGCCAAGGCTGTGGTTCTTTTCAACCGCTTTTATCAACCCGACTTCGATATTGAAGCTCTCGAAGTGCGGCCTTCGCTGCATCTATCCACCCCGTCTGAACTTCTGCCGCGCCTGCACTGGGCGGCAATTCTCTACGGCAACGTCAAAATGGACATCGCAATCACCGGCGGCGTTCACTCGGCTGAAGACGTGCTTAAGAGCGTGATGGCCGGCGCCAGTATGACGGAGCTGGCCTCGGCTCTGTACATTCACGGCATCGATCACATCAGCCGCGTACAAGCCGACCTGCGTTATTGGCTTGAGAAGCGCGAGTATACTTCGCTGGCCGAAACGCGCGGTTGCCTCAGCCGTCGTTCCGCTCCCGACCTCTCACCCTTTGATCGCGGCAACTACATCAAGACGCTCAGCTCGTACAGCCTGCGCCAAACGGTAGCGGCGTTCTAGTTTCATTTGCCCCCCTTTATAATCGGCGGTTGCAGTTAGATGCAGCCGCCGAAGTTTTTTGTGAAGGCCGGTCGATGGGAGATCGCAAATGAAATGGATAAAATTGCAATTCCGGAGAGGTGCCCCCTCTCGCCGAACGCTTCTTTTTGCAATTGTCCTTTTGCTGTTGATTGGCGCGGTCCGCCTGCCCGCGCAGCAGCCGCGATTCTGGTCCGTTGCGCTGGCAGACACGCTCATGAAACGCAACACCGGCGCGCCTTCTGATTCGCTCACGCCGTGGTCATACTGGAAGGGCTACACGCTCGATGGCTTCGAAATGATGTGGCAATCGACCGGAGACAAGCGATATCTGGACTACATCAAGCAGCAGGTCGATCCATCGATCGATCCCGATGGCAATCTCGTCGATGTGAAACTCGACAGCCTTGATAATGCGATGGAAGGCAACATCGTGGTGGGCCTTTACGAGCAGACACACGATCCGCGTTACCGTGTAGCAGCGACCCAGATCCGCAGAATGTTCGATACTTATCCGCGCAATCCCGACGGTGGGTTCTGGCACAATCCTCGGCTTGGTGGAGAGATGTGGGTGGATGGCGTTTTCATGGGCGAGATATTTCTGCTGCGCTACGGGGATTCCATCGGCGACCGCAAATATTGCTTCGATGAAGCCGTACGGCAGATTACGATCTTCGCGCGGCATGCGGCCAAGGGCAATAGCGGCCTCTACTATCATGCGTGGGCAGCAGAGCCCTATCGCACACAACGTGGAGTGAGTTGGGCCGACCCAGCAACCGGACTTTCGTCCGACGTGTGGAGCGAGGGCCTTGGCTGGTACGCCCTGGTGCTAGTTGAAGCGTTGCACCGTCTGCCGGTGGGCTATCCCGGCCGCGCAGATGTGCTGGACATCTATGAGCGGCTTGCGGCAGGCCTGAAGCGAACGCAGGACCCGGCGAGCGGCGGCTGGTATTTCATCGTCGACAAGCCGGAGGGCAAGGGCAATTTTATCGACACTTCGGGCAGCGCGATGTTTACCTACTCCATCGAGCGCGGGATCGACCTGGGACTGCTGGAGCGAAAGGAATATGCGCCGGCAGTGGCAGCGGGCTACCGCTCGATTACCAGCAATGCACGTGTGAACACTGACGGCCTGGTTGACATATTGGGCGCCTGCGACGGCGTTGGCGTACAAAACAGCTACGCGGATTATGTGAACTTCAAACGCGCAGTCAACGCCAAGGAAGCCGTGGGCGGATTTTTGTGGGCAACCGCGATTGTGGAGAGGCCGGGCCGCGCCGTTAAGGGGAACGCTCGGCGTTCGGCACCCTAAGCATTGTCGGCTCGTATGACGTGGTCTGAGATTGATTGGGGCCGTTGAGATTCAAACGGCTCTGTTCTCGACAAGGCGCAGAGCCGCTGATACCAAATGTACCCCCGCGATCATCGCCATGCGTTACTGATTCCGCCCGCTCGGCGATATCCGTATGGACTTCAGGATCGTCATCAAGTGCGCCCAAATAAGACTGGATTCATGGTTCGTGAGCGGCCTGATGCCATCGAAGACTCCCATCGCTTTCCACCCGGCATCTGTCTCGAAAAAATAGCAGGTAGCTCCCGCGAAAGTTACGTAGAGTTCCCCGCCAATTGACTGCGACATTCCTCCCTCGGCGACTTCGTAGCCCGAAAAGCGACGTTGCCCGATAAGGACAGAAGTGTGCTTGTTCTCATCCGCGATTGAAGCGGCCATAGTTTCGCATTGGGTTTGATTGGCGCCTGCGGCCGTGGCGTAAGTGAACCCAAATCCCTCCAAGTCAGTTCCCAGATATGGCGCAGGCGTGGTGTCAGGCGGTGGGCTGTCCGCGCTGTATCCATAGCTCGCGATGATGTGCGCATCGCTCGACGTGGTCAAGAGCGGCTGGTGATACGCAAAGCCCGTACCCGCAGTCCATGCCGACGGATAACGGAAGGTCACGCCGTGCCCCCTGTCGGTATAAGTGGCATCGAGGGTCCATACCTGCGCTACTGTCAGTCGTTTCGGAGTCGCGGGGGGTGTCTTTTGCTCAGCCTGGCCATAGGCCAAACCTGCAAAAGCGAATGCCAGAATGAGGGCTAGCGGACTTCGTAGCATGAGCGACTCAATTCTTTGCGATGCGAATACTCGCCTAGGTTCTAAGGCCCGTGAAATCCCGGCTGCCCGTCCATCAATCCCTATTGGGCCGTGGCTAGTTCTCAAGAAACCGCTGCACCGCTTTTTCCAAAACACCGCGCGCCCTTGGCAGTGCCGCTTCAACCCGGTCGGAGAAGGTTTCACCCAGCTCGGTCGAGCCTGCGCCAACGGTGAGCAGCATCGAATGCACCGAGCGGGAGCCATAAAGCTCGCTGGCCAGGCGCAGAAGCTCGTTAGCATCTACGTGGTGTGTTACCGAACCGTTGTGGTTTTCCTGCGGCTCGACTGGGTCAAGGTGCACGTGTCCGGGCGGAGACTTGATTGACGAGTCGACGAAGAGGACCGACTCGACCGCTGCAATCTCCTCGGCAAGATCCGGGGTCCATTGCTGGCGCGCGACGACTCGAACATCTTCATTGGTCCGGAATCGTTCTTCGGCCCACTCGGCCAGCCGCGTGCCCACACCGTCGTCGCTGCGCAGAGTGTTGCCGCAGGCAAGAATGAGGCAGCGGACTGTACTCCTACTTCCCACCAATGGCTGTCCTCCTAAAAATTAGGGGACGTGCCAAAGCCCGCCCCCTTTTACCTTAACTTCCGGATTCGAGCGGTTTCTTCAACCTCGAACCACTCGGTCTACTAATTCGCCATTCGCATTCACAAGCTTGATCTCGAGCGGCATTTGTCCAAAGGCGTGGGTGGAGCAGCTAAGGCATGGGTCGAAGGTGCGCACCACGGCTTCAACGCGGTTCAACAGCCCCTCGGTGAACTTGCCGTCTTTTACATAGTGTTTCGCTGCCTGCAGCACGCCGCGGTTCATGGCGTTGTTGTTCTGCCCTGTGGCGATTACCAGGTTGGCCCAGAGCATTTTGCCGTTCTCGTCCACTTTGTAGTTGTGCATGAGCGTGCCGCGCGGCGCTTCGGCTTGCCCTGCGCCCTCAAGGCGATTTACGCCGGCGGTCGCGCGCACATGGGTGTCGAGAATCTTCGGGTCGCTTAGAATCTCCTCTATCTTTTCGATGCCATAGAGCATTTCAACCAGCCGCGCATGATGGTAGTAGAACGAGCTCTCGACAGGCCCCGAGGCAAGCTGCTTGTACTCGGCCAGCTCAACGTCGGCTTGCGGCGTGCCCATTTTGCTTATGATATTTAACCGCGCCAGCGGACCCACTCGATAACTGCCTTCCGGGTACCCGAGCGGTTTGTAGTAGGCAAACTTGGTGTAGGTGTATGGCTCGACCGCCTCGCCAATGGCTTCGGTGAAGCGAGTGGCAGTCATGCCGTCCTCGATGGTTGCGCCTTTCGCGTCGATCAGCCGCAACGCACCGTCGGTGAACTCAATCGATTCGTCTTCATTCACCAGCCCCAGATAGTTGGTGGGGAAGTTGGCGAAGACTTCGATCTCGGCTTTGAAGGTGGAGGCAATCTGTTTATAGGCATCGATCGCGAGGTGAAGATTCCGGTGCGCCTCGGGAATCATGCCCAGAATCTCATCGCGTTTGGCGCTCGACAACGGCTCAGTAACACCGCCGGGCACCACCCAACCGGGATGGATGCGCTTGTTGCCGAGCAGTTCGATAATGTGCTGCCCAAAGCGGCGCAGCCCAATGCCCGCGCGTCCCAGTTCCGGCTTGGCCGCGGCCACGCCCAATATGTTGCGCTGCATGGGGTCCGATTCCATGCCCAGCAGCAGGTCGGGCGACGCGAGATAGAAAAAGCTGAGTGCGTGCGACTGCACCATTTGTGCCAGGTTCAGCATACGGCGCAGTTGCGCGGCGGTATGCGGAATGCGCACCGCCATAATGGCTTCGCAAGCTTTGGCCGAGGCAATAAGATGCGAAACCGGGCAAATGCCGCAGATGCGCGCCATGAGGCTCGGCATCTCGTAAAAAGGGCGCCCTTCGCTGAAACGCTCGAATCCGCGTACCTGGGTAACGTGGAAGTTTGCGTTCTCAACCTCGCCCTGATCGTTGAGGTAAATGCTGATTTTGCCGTGACCCTCAAGCCGGGTTACGGGATCGATGGTGATGGTCTGGCTCATTTCACTCGCCTCCGATTAGGCTCCGAAGCGGGTGAGCGCTGAAATATCCAGCGGGCCGCCGTTGATCAGCGCTGTGAGCGCGGTATGAAAGGTGTCGGCCGAAGGCGGGCACCCGGGAAGGAAAACGTCCACCTTCACAAATTCGTGAATGGGCCGCACAATCTTCAGCAGCTTGGGCACCACCACGCAGGGAATCTGCTGCTGCGCACTGGCGTTTTCGATGTATGCGCGGTCCAGGATTGCTTCGGGCCCGATGGGATTGCGCATGGATGGCACATTTCCGGTGATGGCGCAGTCGCCCATCGCCACCAGCATTTTGGTGTGCGCGCGAATTTTCTTTATCTTCTTCTCGTCGTCGACCGATGCCACCGCGCCTTCAACCAGCGCGATGTCAACGCTGTCGGGATACACTTTTGTGTCGACGATGGGGCTGTAAACCACGTCGACATACTCGGCCAGTTCAAGCAGCCGCTCATCCATGTCAAGGAACGACATGTGGCAGCCCGAGCAGCCGTCAAGCCAGACCGTTGCAAGTTTCAATTTGCTCATTTAGCTTCCCTCATCAGGTTTAAGTAAGGGAGAAAGTCAGGATATTTGGGGTGATCGGAGCCGATTTTGCTCTTGTCGAACAGTGCTCCGGTGGGGCAAACCTGTACGCATTTGCCGCAACGGGTGCACGCCGATTCGCCCCACGGCTGGTGGAGATCGGAGATGATAACCGAGTCAGTGCCGCGCCCCATCACGTCCCAGATGTGCGCGCCTTCAACCTCAGCGCATACCCGCACGCAGCGTGTGCAGAGGATGCAGCGATTGTGGTCGAGAGTGAAGCGTTCGTGCGACGCGTCCACGCCCAGATCTGGGTTGCGGTAGGGCAGGCGTACGTGGGTCAGTCCCTGCTCCTGCGCCAGCGATTGCAGTTCGCAGTGGCCGTTCGACACGCAAACGCTGCAAATGTGGTTGCGCTCGGCAAACAGCATTTCGAGAATGGTGCGCCGATGGGTCTTGAGCCGTTCGGTGCCGGTCGAAATTTCCATGCCTTCCTGCACCGTGGTGACACATGCCGGCAGCAGCTTGTTTGAGCCCTTGATTTCAACCAGACACAAGCGACAAGCGCCCACATCGCTCAGCCCGTCAAGGTGGCACAGCGTGGGAATGTTAATTTCGTTCTCCCGCGCGACTTCGAGAATGGTCTGGCCCGCGCGTGCGCTTACTTCCTGCTCGTCGATGACAAGAGTTTTGACATCCATTTCTCCGCTCATGCCACCACCTCCACCTGCGATGCGATGTTGCATACGCCGGCTCCGCAGCGCTTATGCAGAATGTGATCGATATATTCGTTGCGGAAATATTTGAGCGTGCTCAGCACCGGATTCGGCGCTGTCTGCCCCAGACCGCACAGGCTCGCCTCCTTGACCGTGGAGCACAATTGCTCAAGCAGTTCAAGGTCGTCCATGGTTCCCGTGCCGTTGCAGATGCGGGATAGCAGCGTGTACATCTGCGCGGTGCCTGCGCGGCAGGGAATGCATTTGCCGCACGATTCGGTCATGCAAAACTCGATAAAGAATTTGGCGACATTCACCATACACGAGGTATCGTCCATCACGATCATGCCGCCCGAGCCCATAATCGAACCCATCTTCAGCAGCGCGTCGTAGCTCACGCCCACGTCCAGCATCTCAGCTGGAATGCATCCTCCCGAAGGCCCACCGGTCTGGACCGCCTTGAAGGTGTGGCCCTTTGGAACTCCACCGCCGATGCGCTCGATGATCTCGCGCAGTTTAATGCCCATCGGCACTTCAACCAGGCCGGTGTTGGCAATTTTTCCCGTAAGCGCAAACACCTTGGTGCCTTTGCTGCGCTCTGAGCCCATGTCGTGGAACCACTTGCCGCCGTTGCGCACGATGGGTGCGACGTTTGCATAGGTCTCAACGTTGTTAATCAGAGTGGGCTTTCCAAAGAGGCCGCTCATCGCGGGGTACGGAGGCCGCGGCCTGGGCGTACCGCGCTTGCCTTCGATGGATGCAAGCAATGCGGTTTCCTCTCCGCAGACAAACGCGCCTGCTCCCAGCCGGATTTCAACGTCAAAGCCAAACGGAGTGTTACAGATGTTGTTGCCCAGCAATCCCCGGCGTCGTGCTTCGCGAATCGCGGTCGTCAGCCGCGCTACGGCCACGGGGTACTCCGCGCGTACGTAGATGAATCCCTTGCTCGCGCCCACGGCGTAGGCCGCAATTGCCATGCCCTCAATCACGCGATGCGGATCGCCCTCCATCACGCTGCGGTCCATAAACGCGCCCGGGTCGCCCTCATCGCCATTGCACACTACATACTTGAGCTCGCCGTGCGACTTGGCCACCGTGCCCCACTTCAGGCCGGTCGGATAGCCGCCGCCGCCGCGCCCCCGCAGTCCGCTTTCGGTAATGCGATGGACGACGCCCTGGGGAGTCATCTCGGTCAGCACCGTCAGCAGCGCCTTGTAGCCGTCACGCGAGATGTAGTCGTCAATCTTTTCGGGATCGATGTAGCCGGCATTCTCCAGCACTACGCGCACCTGGCTGTCAAAGTGCTCGTTCAAATCGCACTGCAGTTCGGCAACCGGTTCATTGCCAAGTTGCGCCACAATTTTGCCTGCGTGCGACGCGCTCGCCTTGCTGTACAAAACTTCGTCGGGGTCGACGCGCACCAGCGGACCGTGCGAGCAGGGGCCCATGCAGCCTGTCCGCCGCACCAGCACCTTCTTGCCCGATTCCTCAACTGCCTGCACCAAAGCGTCTTTCAGCTTGTCAGCGCCCTGGCTCGCGCAGGCCAGATCCATGCACACACTCAACTCGAAGTCGTACTTGGCGTTTTCCTGCTGCACGCTTTTGGCTATTTGTTCGAGCTCTTCGATCGTCATGCCACGGTCCACCTTTCCAGCTGCTCGATCATCTGCTCTGAGCTCATTTCGCCAACCACTTCACCGTCACACAGCCCAACCGGCGCGCGGCTGCAGGCGCCCACGCAGCGGGCCACCATCAGGCTCACGTTGCCGTCTTTTGTGGTCTGGCCCTGGGCTATGCCCAGCTTCTTTTCTGCAGCGGCAATCAGCTTATCGGCGCCCTTGATATAGCAGGCCGTACCGGCGCACACCGTTACCGTGTGCTTGCCCGGAGGTTTCAGGCTGAAGTAGTGATAGAACGTCACCACGCCGTAGGCCTGGCTCAACGGAACCCGCAGGGAGCGCGCCACAAATCGGATGGCATCGTCATCAAGATAGCCAAACGACGACTGCACCGTGTGCAGCGTTTCAATCAGCGCAGTATGGGCAAAGCCATTCTTGCGCATGGTACCGTTTACGATCTTCCATCGTTTATCGTCGCTGGGTAGCGGCGGAGGGGTGTAAGCCGGCACAGGTCCTCCTCATGCAAAGACTCATTTCAGGCGGTGAACTTGATCGTGAAATCGCGTTCGCCGGTACGGCTATCCAAAATCCACTCCCGATCGCGCTATTAAGCCGCCGATCGAGCTCAATAAACTGGCGATTCAAGTTTACCCGCAGCCCTGAACCTCGCGCTGCAGTCACCCGGAAGTGCGTTGCATGCTTACTGAACGCAGCGCCGCCAGTCGCTTACTAACCTTCTACGCTATCGGCCGGATGGATAGCGGTGATAGTGGTCACGAGGTCACGTACTATCCCATTGCCTGTCATTGGTTTGTGTCCACTTTTGGCGAATTCGGCAAAAAATGTGAAGCCGCTTACAATTCGGCCTTATGATGAACAAAACACCGCACCACGCCAGCCCTGCAAGAGAGTGAGGCGCTCCATGAGGGTTCTCAAATCAATCTCCTTAGTCTTCTTCCTTTGCTTCGCGGTCTCATTTTCCGTTTCGTGTCAGGAGAGACGACCGGAAAGCCCCAGCGATTCGTGTCGCAAATTCGTTGGGAAATTCTATTCGTGGTACCTCGCAGCCGACTCAAAAGGAGATCAGGGGCCAGCTGGAAGTGTGGCCTTGAAATATCGTCCTTACCTGTTCAGCCGGGCCATCGTTGAGGCCGTTCGGGGAGACTACGAGGCGCAAGAGAAAGCCGGCTCGGACCTCGTGTCACTGGACGGCGACCCATGGGTTGGGGCCGATGGCCTTAGCGAAAAATACATTGTGGAAAAAGTCACGGCGACGAATGGGAGGTGTCTGGCCGAGGTTCACGCCGTGTGGGAAGGGAAGGAAGATGAGGCGCCTGACATAATTCCCGAACTGTCGATCAGCAATGGCAGGTGGCGATTCGTGAATTTCTACTTCCCGAGCCCATCCAATCCGAGAGGATGGGACCTCTTAAGCGCGTTGAAGGCGTTGCGCAAAGAAGGGAAGCGAAGCCCTCTCGATAAAAACAAGAAACCATGAGCGGAGATGAATTGCAACAAAGCGATCGGACTTCGGCCTTTCACTTCGCCGGCGCCAGGTCGAGCTGATATTGGCTGTAATCGATTGTCACTACCGAGCGGCCAAGCAGCGCGCTGCTCGATTCAGCCCGGGCGTGAAGGGCCATGGGGTAGCCATTCACTTCAACGTACTGCCGCATCAGGTGAGTGGAGCCGGCAAGTGCTGACGGGTTCTTCGACGCTATTCCGTCGATTCTCACAGTCGATCCGTCGTGGGCGTCAACCCAGATGACGCCATTGATTGTGTTAGGTGCTTTTCGTTTGGCGATCACATCAAGAACGTAACAATCGCGGCCGTCGAGGTGCTGAACTTCTGCTGTCTTGAGCTTCATGTCGTAATTCGCTGAGTTGAACCACGACAGCTCAATATTGCCTGGATGATTTACGGTCAGTTCGGTTTCAAGAAGCGGCTTCAATCCAAATCGTAGAATCAGCGCCGAACCACTTTGGGAGAGTACGGTGTAAGTCTTTCCCACGCCCCTCTTATAGGTATCCTTCACCGTCATCTCTGCGGCTGGACGGGTTTCGTCGTTGCCACGGAAAACAGCATAGTGCTCAATGTCGGTGAATCCCAGCACATGCTCGTATCGCGACTGAACGTTTGCGTCCACTAAGCCTATAACAGAAGCGCCGTCCGGTGCGCTTTGAGCGAACGGGACGGCGCTTGTTTGACACCACAGCGCAACGGCGACCGCCACATGGGTCACCGCTCGCTGTGTGCGATTGATCATGCTGAGAATTCTCTCACGGCACAGATTGCGCTGGCCGCAAGAGACCAGTTGCTATTGAGCCGCAGCTTCGCGAGCCTGATGATGCGCAGCCCTTACGGCGTCAAGAAATGCCATCGAAGACGCTGGCGCCGGCACCTGACCCGTAAGCACGGCGCGAGTCGAGGCATCCGATCCGTAATAGGCCTTCATGGCGTCGTCGTCGCGATGCACGGCTGCGCCATTCAGGGTGAGGCCAGCGAAGATGCCCTTGGCCCGCGAGTACGTCAGGATCTCAGTATTCAGCTTCCAGTCAGTATCCGCAGATGCGTGCCGGCCCACCGGACCCGCCGCCGCTGAAGCATCTGCGCCAATCTTGAACTTGCTGTTCAGCAACTGCTGCATGCCCTTGTCGTTCTGGATGACCATTACCAGGTCGATGCCTTCAACACCGATCTGCAGGCCCCAGCTTCCGCCTTCCACGTCAAAAAAGGCCGGCGCGCTCCATCCATGCTCGGTTCGGCAAGTCGCCACGCCGCGGCCGCCCTCGGCGCCAATTACAAATCCGCCTTTTACCATGTGGGGAACCACCGCGATGCACTTTGCATGGTCCATCACTTCTTCCGGTACACCCTTATCAGGTGTTGCCATGACTTGCCGCAATACCTCGCCCGCATGCTGAAGCCGGTCGGCGGCATCCTGTGCCGTTTGCTCCGCCCGGCTCAATGGCGCGAGGCTCATCAACGCTATAACACATAGAATCTTTTTCATTGTCTCCACCTTCTCTCGGAATCATTTGAAATCATTCTGACCCCCCTGCCGGTCTCCGCAATTTGCGGCGGCTCCCGTGAAGGTGTGCCAGTTCAGGGGCCGAGGGTGGAAGATGCACAAAAGTCTTCGTCCCTCTAGCCGCTTCCGATTGGAAGCGCTCTCAATTCCAATTGGTTGTCCGCTCAGCCTGAACCCATTTGAATTGAACACGTGCTTCAAATTGGTTGCCTGCCAGGCTCAAAGCCATGTGGATTGAGTAGGAGTTGACGATCAAAAGGGTTTATGCTGTGCCAGGATCACCACCCGATGCACGAATCTCAACCAGGAACGGTAAAGCGCGCAGCGGAGCGGCACCATGTGCGCCTCGAAATTCGCGTCCAGGGCGTAGTGCAGGGCGTCGGTTTCCGTCCATTCGTCTATCGCCTCGCTCAGGAAGAGGCGCTCGCAGGCTTCATTGGCAACGACACCGACGGCGTGATTATTGAAGTCGAAGGCTCACCGGACCGCATCGCGTCGTTCTTGCGTCGGCTGCGTGAAGAGCCGCCCGCGTTGGCGCGAATTGATGCCGTCTCGACCAAATGGATTCCAGCGCTGGCAGATACTTCGTTCCGGATTGTCGCCAGCGAAGTCCACGGCCAGGTGGCAACAGGAATCCCAGCCGATGCCGCCACCTGCGCTGATTGCCTTAGCGAGCTTCTCGACCCCCACGACCGCCGCTACCGCTATCCGTTCTTGAACTGCACCAATTGCGGGCCGCGCTTTACCATCACCCGGCGCATTCCCTACGACCGTCCGCAGACTTCAATGGCGAAGTTCAAAATGTGCCCCGCCTGCCAGGCCGAGTATGACGACCCCGTCAACCGCCGCTTTCACGCTCAGCCTAATGCCTGCTGGGACTGCGGTCCGAGAATGTGGTTGGTCGATGCCGCAGGAGTTTTGATCGAAACCATAGATCCCGTCGCCGAAACCATCCACCGCCTTCTCGCTGGCCACATCCTCGCTATCAAGGGCATCGGCGGGTTTCACCTGGCCTGCGACGCCACAAGCGATGATGTG
>Ga0265338_10003732_pt1 | contig 21182 bp, 12 predicted proteins | sample 42126metaG_FD_193579 | JGI IMG/M metagenome (GOLD analysis project Ga0265338, IMG submission 193579) | Rhizosphere microbial communities from Carex aquatilis grown in University of Washington, Seatle, WA, United States - 4-21-26 metaG | ecosystem: Host-associated > Plants > Roots > Rhizosphere... | reverse complement strand
AGTCAAGGCCACGCCGAACAGGTGTCCCACAGCCCAAGTGGCCGCGCCGGCCGCGGCGCCGATGAGCAGCATACGCAGTCCACTCCACCAGGGCGAGCGGCCCGTGAACAGGCTCACCACCGCGCCAGTGCAGAATAGTCCCGCCAGCGTCAGCACGATGGCTACCACCAGGTCGTGGCTGCCGCGCAAGAGGAAGGGCAGCAGCGGCACCAGCGCGCCGATGGCGAAGGACAGGAACGAGGCGATGGCCGCGTCCCAGGGTGAGCCCAAGTCCCGCGGATTGAGTCCCAGCTCCTCACGGGCCAGCGTATCCAATGCCTGCGTGGGATCCTGTATCAACTTGTCCGCCATGCGCTGCGCATCCGCCGCGGGCACGCCGCGCGCCTCGTAGATCATCGCCAGCTCCTGCGCCTCCTCTTCCGGGTAGGCCTTGAGCTCCGCTTCCTCCAGGCTGATCTGGTATTCGAACATCTCGCGCTGGGAGCGCATGGACACGTATTCGCCCGCCGCCATGGAAGCAGCGCCGGCCAGCAGGCCCGCCACGCCCGCCAGCAGGATCACCGGCTCACCCGCAGAAGCACCGGCCATGCCGAGGATCAGACTGCCGTTGGACACCAGGCCGTCGTTCACGCCGAACACCGCCGCGCGGAAGCTGCCGTTGTTGGCCATGTGCCGGTGGCGGAACTCCTGCCGGCCCGCCACGGGCATGGCATGGCCGCCGGGCGCGCCGTGAGTGTATACCGACAGGCCGCGCACCTTCATGGCCGCCAGCACGTGCAGCAGCCGCTCGGGTCCCAGGCGGCGCAGCATATGCGCCACCAGCTGCGCGCGCAGCTCCGGCCGGAAGACTTCCGGCAGTGTGATGCCCTTGCCTGCGGCGATCTTGTGCCAGTGCAGCGCTTGGCTGTCCGCCGCGTCCGCCAGCTTGAGGAACATGGCCTTTATCTCGGGAGACTTCTCGCAGGCAGCTACGATCCGATACAGATATGCGGACTGCTTCTCCTCGTGCCAACTTTGGATCTCGGTCTCTTCTGCCATGGTTCATCCCGTCCGGTTGCTGATGCCGTGGGGCACGTGGCCGGTGGCCACATAGTCCGCCGCGGCCTCCACGTGGCCCTTCTGGTCGTCGAAGAAGATGTCCGCGCCGAAGGTCTTCAGGAACTCACCCTTGGGCAGGCCGCCCAGGAACAGCGCCTCGTCGATGCGGATGTTCCAGGCCCTGAGCGTGCGGATCACCCGCTCATGGGCCGGCGCCGAGCGCGCGGTGACGAGCGCAGTGCGGATCGGCGAGCTGTCCAGGGGATATTCGGCTTGGATGCGGTGCAGTGCCGCCAGGAAGTTCTTGAAGGGTCCGCCGCTAAGGGGTTGGTGCGCCTGGGCCTGTTCACTCTCGGCGAAAGCCGCGAGCCCGCGCTCCTGGTATACCCGCTCCGCCTCGTCGGAGAACAGCACCGCATCGCCATCGAAGGCGATACGCAACACAGCATCGTCGCGGCGCGTCACCTGGGAAGGCACGATGGCCGCGGCGGCGAAGCCCGCATCCAGGGCCTTCACCACGTCGGCGGCTTCCGCCGAGAGGAACAGGTCCGCGCTGAAAGGCTCCACGTAGCGCCAGGGTGAGGCGCCGTTGGTGAAGGCGGCCAGGCTGATGTCGAGACCGTGCTTCTGGATGGAGTTGAAGACCCTGAGGCCCGTGTCGGCGCTGTTGTGGGAGAGCAGGATCACTTCCACGCGCTTCTGCGGGGCACCCTGGTTCAGCTTCAGCAACTTCTGCACCAGGGTATAGGCCACGCCGGGCTCCAGCTGCACGTCCTCCCGCTCTACTTGATAGCGGGAATAGGCTTCCAGGCCCTGGCTCGTGAACACCCGATGGCTCTCCTCCAGGTCGAAGAGAGCCCGCGAGGAGATGGCCACCACCATGCGGTTTTCAAGGCTCTGGCCCATGCGGTTCCCAGGAGACGAAGCGCTGCAGCAGCGGGAAATACAAGGCTATTTTAACACGCCGCGATTCGAGGCCTCGCATCAGGAACGCGTATCGTTCCAGTTGCGGCGCATAGCGCTTGCGCTGCTCTTCCAGGAAGGCGTCCACGTCGCTGCCGGAGTGGCGGCTGGTCTTGTAATCCACGATCCAGCGCATGCCGCTCTCGTCCACGAAGCTGCGATCGATGATGCCGGTCTTGAGACGGCCGTCCTCCAGCAGGCTCAGTGCGTATTCGCTGCGCGCTTGGAGGTGGGCGGTGAGCAGCCAACGCCCACGCTCGTCGTCGAGCATGTTCTGCACTGCCAGCGCCGCGTCCCGCGCAGCACCCTCCAGTTCCTCTTCACGCACGCCGGCCTGGACCAGCAGCTGCCGGATCACCGGCAGCGCGCGCTTCAGACGCGCCGCATCCCAGGTGCTCACACCCTCGTCCGCGATGCGCTGCAGCATGCGGTGCACCACCGTGCCCACGTGCCGCAAGGTCTCGCCCACCCATTCGAACTCCGGGACTTGCTCCGATGCCAGTACCGTGCTGCCCGCCCAGCGTACCGGGGTGCCCGGTGCGAGGATGCGCCAGTCCTGTTTCAGGCGCGTGAATCCCACCGGTCGTCCGCCTCTCGTGGCCGTCGCGGGCACCGCATCCATGCCGAGCGAAGCCTCGAACTCCTGCTTGATACCAGGCCATAGCAAGGCCAGCAGGGAGCCGGGACGCGGATCCGACACTTCGCGACCCTCCTCCTGTTCCTTCACCGTCACCGCGCCCAAGAGATGCAGTCGCTCCCGCGCCCGGGTCACGGCCACGTACAGCAGACGCGCCTTCTCCAAACGTGCTTGCTCTTTACGCAGCAGACGCACCCAGGCATAGAGGGGGTCCTTGTGGTCTTGTCCCGGCGCATCCAGCGGCGCCAGCAGGATGTCTGCTTCCTGTTCCGCGCGCGGCCGCTCCAGCCACACCAGGAGATCCAGGTCGTCGCCGCGGGTGGCCGCCGCAAGGCCCGGCAGGATCACCACGTCGAACTCCAGGCCCTTGGCCTTGTGCACGGTCATGAGTTGCAGACTGTCATCAGCTTCCGGATCGGGCCGCGCGAACAAGAGCGCCAGACGTTGCTCCAGGTCTGCACTGCTCAACAGCGCGCCGCCCTCATCCAGTTCCTCCAGCAGTTCCAGGTAAGCCTCGGCGTCAGCGAGCGCCTCGGCACCCGCGAGCGCTGCCGGCCCACCCAGGGCGAGCCAGGCGTGTTCCACCTGTTCGCGCAGGCTGCCCCGGCCTCGTGCCACCAAGGCCCGCAGCAGCACATCGCGCGTATGGGCGAAGCGCGGATGGATCTCTGCCAGCGCGTCCGCTCCCTGCATGCGCGAGGGCACGCTGGCATCCAGGTCATCGGCGGCGAGGCCGTGCAGTTCCACGAGGTTGAGGCCGCACCAGGGTGCACGCAGCACCGCGAGCCAGGCGGTACGGTCGGCGGGATGGGACAGAGCACGCGTCAGTGCCAGGAGATCCTGCACCACCGGCTGGCCGCTCAGGTTCTCCACTTCGACGGCACGGAAATGCACGCCTTGGCGGCGCAAACCACGCACGATGGCCGCCAGATGGTTCTTGGCCCGCGCCAGGATGGCAGCGCTCTGCCCGTCGCGGCGTGCCGCCGCGATGATCTCAAGCACCCGCGCCGCTTCCGCTTCGCGCCATGCGCTATCGCCGGCATCCGCGAAGCCGTGGACTTGCACTGCCGCGCCCGGGGCAGCATCGCGCCGCGCAGCGGCATCCACATAAGGCACCGCGCCGCTGGCCACGTCCGCCACGGCGGGGAAGATGCCGGCGAAGCGCCGGTTGCTCCATTCCACCAGCGCCGGGCGTGACCGGAAGTTGGCGTGCAGTTGCAGGGCTTTCAGCGGCAGGCTGCCGATGCCGCGTTCCCAGGCCCGCAGGAACAGGCCCACCTCTGCCTCGCGGAACCTATATATGGACTGGGCCGGGTCTCCCACCAGGAAAAGCGTGCGGCCGTCTTCCGGCTGCCAGCCCGCGGTGAGCATCTCCAGCAGATTGAATTGGTTGACGGAGGTGTCCTGGAACTCGTCCACCAGCAGATGGCGGATCCGGTAGTCCAGCGACAGAGCCAGGTCGGTAGGGGCCTCCGGTTCACCGAGGGCCTGCAGCGCCCCCAGGGATACTTCCGCGAAGTCCACCTCGCCCCGCTCGGCGAACACCAGTCTCAACTGCGCCGTGGCCAGCGGCAGCAACTTCAACAGCGCTTCCAACACACGCCACTGCTCGTCGCTATAACGCGGCTCCGGCAGGTGCGGCACCAAAGCCAGCAGTGTGCGGCAGGATTCCTGGTCGCCCAGGCGCCGCAACAGTTCGCCGACCCGCGCCTTCATGGCGGCATCATCCTTGAGCACGCCCTGGCGCTTGTCCGGTCGCACGCGCCAACCACCGTTCTTCGCCAGCAGGAACTCGGCGATACCGGCCCAGGCCTTGAGCCCGCTCGCGTCCGCCGCCGGTAGCGCCATGAGGTCCGCGCAGGCGGAGATGGCGCTCAGGGCGCCCTCGCCCCGCAGCACCTGGCCCGCGATACCCACCAGCTCCAGCAATTCCTGGCGGCAATCCCGCGGCAACGCGGCGTCCACCTGCATGAGATATCCGGTCACCTCCCGTGCCAGCGCCGCTTCCAGGCTCGCCCGGTCGCTCTTGAGATGCCGCAGCCATTGATCGCGCCGCGCCAGCATCCGCGCCAACAGGCGATGGATGCGGCCGAGGTCGTTGTCCAGATGCTGGGCCAGGCCGCGCACCGCGGCGGCCTGCTCCGGTTCGCCCTCATCCAACAGGCGCAGGCTGCGGCGCGCCGCCTCCTCGTGCAGTTCCAGGGGCCGTTCGTTCACCCGCGGCTGCACGCCGAAACCCGAGAGCAGCGGCATCTGCCGCGTCAGTTCCGCATTCAGGGAATCGATGGTCTGGATACGCATGCGCGCGGGATGCGCCGTGAGCTGCCAACCGCGCCTGCCGGACTGTGCCTCTGCCCGCCTGGCCAGGTCCCAGGTCACTCGCTTGTGAGCTTGTGCAGGCTCGGGCCCGGCCGCGGATTCCAGCGCCGCCACGATGCGGCTGCGCATCTCCCCCGCCGCCTTGCGCGTGAAGGTGATGGCTATGATCTCCTCCGGCTCCTCCACCGTCGCCAACAGCGCCAGGTAGCGCTGGGTCAGGAGTTCGGTCTTGCCCGAACCCGCGGGCGCCCGCACGATGCAGGACACCGCCACATCCAGCGCATGCCGGCGCGCGGTGGCGTCGGCGGTCAAGGCGACGTCATTCATCGTCGTCCGCCTCCGCTTCTTCCAGTTCCGCGCCGCGCAGTTCGTGGATGCGGCACAGCGTGGAGAGATGGCAGTACTCGCAGGTCTGGGCGCGCTTGGGGTCCACCCGCGCATCGCCGGCGGCGTAGCCTTCCGCCAGCTGCGTCAGGTTCTTCTCCCAATACACCAGCAACGCATCCCAATCCGGTGCTTCCGCCGGTCGCGTGCGCTTCTCCGCATACACGGTCACGCCTTCCGGCATGCCGGGGCGCGCCGCCAGACCCAGGAACCCCGTCTCGCCGGGTTTGAGGCAGGCGTAGCTCACTGCCGCCAGATCCTGGCGCTCGCCTACGGCGTAGAGCGGCAGTTGCGGATCGTCGGGCCGTTCCTCGAGCCAGGCTTGCAGTCTCACCTGTCCGGTCTTGTAGTCCAGCAACAGCCGGCCGCCTTCCGCCAACTCGTCGATGCGGTCGATGCGCGTAAGCAGGGTCAAAGGGCCGATCTTGAAGCGATGCTCACGTTCTGATTCCACGACCCGAAATGGGGCACGCTGCGCTTCGATCTCCAACCAGATCAGGACGCGGCGCGTGAGGCGCTCCCGCTCCAGTTCCGCCACTCGCGGCGTATAGACTTCCGGCAACACCGCCGCCCGCGCAGCCACTGCCGCCGCTGCACAGCGGCCCACCAGTTCCCGTCGCGCTGCCGCGTCTCGCGCCACGAGACCCGCATGATCTTTCAGCTCAGACCACACCCCATGCAACACTGCATGCATGAGACTGCCCCTCTCCAGGGCATCGGGCCCGAGAGCCGGTTCCTCCATGCGCTCCGCGCCCAAGCGATAGGTACCGAAGGCCTGGAACGGACAGGCTGACTGGGCCCCCAGCAGATAGGCGCCGCCGCGGATCTGCTCACCGCTCTGCACCGCCGGCGCCCTCATATCTATATAGGTCTCCGCCGCACGCCCATGCTGGGCCTGCAACTGCACCCGGTAATCCTGGATGGCGGCGCTGGCCTCCGTCGCCACGGGCACGTGCGCCACCAAGGGACTTGCCCGCAACTCGTCGTCCGCTTCGCTGCGGGGGCTGCTCACCACCACGTCCGCCGCACTCAGCAACAGCCGCGCCGTCACCTGCTGGGCGAACTTGAGTTCGATGGACGCGCTGGCATGGGGCAGACCGTATTCCCGTTGCAGGCGCGTGGGGATGAACCCCACGGGCCGCGGGCCTGCGGGCCACACTGCGTCCGACATGCCCATCACCCAGAGGTGATCGAAACAGAGGCCCGAGGTCTCCAGCAGGCCCAGCACCTGCACCGGTGCATCGCCGCCCGCCGGCTGGAAGATGTGCTCGGCCGAGAGGCGCTTGAGCCGCGTCAGCGCCTCGCCCAGTGCCACCGGACCCAGGGCCGCATCCAGATGCACCAGGGAACCCATGAGGTCCTGTAGTGCCCTCACGGTCTGGTACTCGCCGCTGTCCAGGGCCCGTTCGCCCGGCCAGCCGACCCGCGTGAGTGCGTCGGCGAAGTCCCTGGCCCAAGCCGAAGGCAGTTGCTTCGATGGCAGTGCCGCGCTCTTCTCCATCACGGCTTGCAGCGCTGCCAGCAACCTCGGCAGGCCGCCTTGGTTGCCAGCGAAAGCCGCCAGCGCCTTGAGACTGATAACCTCGCTCACCCGCCCCCGCAGCCTGAGCTCCAGCCGTGCCCGCGCATCCCGTTCCGTATCGGCGCCGCCCAGGAACGGCGCACGCAGCAACAGGCTCACGGTAGGGAACGGTGTACGCCGCCGCAACAGGTCCAGCACCGCCAGCGCGGCTTTCACCACAGGGAACGAATCCAGCGGCAAGCCGAGCGAAAGGTCGTAAGGTCGCAGCAGGTCCTGGCCGGCCACGGCACCGGGACACAGCGCATCGTCCAGGGTGCGCGCCAAGGAAGCACGGCAGCCATCCAGGTCGCGGGCCACGATGCCGATGGATGCAGCGGGATCCTGCTCCAGCAAGCCGCGCGCCCAGGCTGCGGCAGCGCGTTCTTCGGCCTGGGCGTCGTCTTCCAGGCGGCGCCGTGCATGCGGCGTACCGGCCGGCTGCATGGCCGACAGTTCCACCACCGCACCGGCAGCCTTCAGGCTCTCCAGCAGTTCCCGTTGTTGCGGCGTGAGTTCGTCGAAGCCCGTGAACAGGACGCGCCGCGGCACAGGCAGCGCCCGTTCCCGCAGCCGTGTCGCCAGCCAATCCGTGAGGCGCGCATCCTCCAGCCAGCCTTGGGCACGGCTCAGCTTGCGGAAGGATTCCGCCCAGGCAGCGAAAGCCTGCGCATCTTCATCGCCTGCTGCGAGGCGTTCCAGCGGCACGCGGTAGGCTTGGAGCAGCGCCCAGGCCCGCGCTGCCTCCCGTGCCGTGGCCGCCGGTTGCAGCAATGCGGCACCCTCAGGCGAAGCGCGTATCGCCTCTTCCCAGTGGCTCTCGCAAGCGGCGTCGGATAGGCGCTTGGGGCATGTCTGGGCCGGATCGCCGAGGGCCGCATCCGCGGCCTTGTCATACAGGCGGTCCAGGAATGCGTGGTAGGAGACCACCTCGGGCCGTTCCCACACCCGCGCGCCGGCCGCATGGTGCGCCTCGCCATGGGCCAGGCGCACCGCCCGCGCCAGCCGCTCGCCGGAGACCACCACGGTGGCGCCCGCATCCAGTGCGGCCAGCACTTCTGTCTGGTGCCAGATGCGCTTGAAAGCCATGACCCCTGACCCTATCTATGTATACAGACAGTGTACCGCCCCCGTCGCCGGGCGACGGCTAGGCGGCATACAATACCGGTATCCGGAATCCTCAACCGCAAGGCGTGTCCATGAACGAACCCAACAAGACCGGCAACCCGGTCCTGAACTCCAAGGCCTTCACCCAGACGGGCGTCATCACCGGCGACCGCATGACTGTGGCCGGCACCATCGGCAAGAGCGTCATCCTGCTGGTGCTGCTCACCATGACCGCCGGTTGGGTCTGGAGCCGCTTCTACACGGAAGGCACCGTCGAATCCATATCTCCCTACATGATCGGCGGCGTGATCGGCGGCCTGGTCTTCGCCCTGGCGGCGAGCTTCAAGCCCAATTGGTCGCCCATCGCGGCGCCCCTCTACGCCATCTGCGAAGGCCTGGCCATCGGCGGCTTCTCCGCCATGTTCTAACTGCACTACCACGGCATCGTGATCCAGGCCGTGGGTCTCACCCTGGCGGTGGCCTTCAGCATGCTGGGGCTCTACAGCACCGGCATCATCAAGGTCACGGATCGCCTGCGCCGCATGATCATCGCCGCCACCGCCGGCATCATGCTGTTCTACCTGGCGACCTGGATCATGTCGCTCTTCGGCCTGGACACCAGCATCGTCTACGGGCACAGCGGCCTGTCCATCGGCATCAGCCTGGTGATCGTGGCCATCGCCGCCTTCAACCTGGTGCTGGATTTCGACATCATCTCCCGCCAGACCGCCGCCGGCGCGCCCCGCTTCATGGAGTGGTACGGCGCCTTCGCCCTCATGGTCACGCTGGTGTGGCTGTACCTGGAGATCGTGCGCCTGCTGGCCAACACCCGGCGCTGATCGACGCCCAAAGAAAAAGCCCCGAGAGCGCTGCTCTCGGGGCTTTTTTATTGCCTATGGCTCAGTTGACCGGATTGCCGTCGGCGTCGATGTAGTGGATCGGCCCCAGGTTCAGGGCTTTCACCTCCGCCTCGATCTTGGCCCGGTCGCCCACCACCACCCATACCATCTGCTTCGGGTGCACCACCTCGGTGGCAGCCTGGTTCACCTGCTCAAGCGTGAGGCCCTGCACCTTGCCGGTGTAGGTATCCCAGTAGTCCGCCGGCAGGCTGTTGGCCACTTGCGTCACGATGGCGTTGCCCACCGCACCGTTGGTCTCCCAGTCACCCGGCAAAGTGAGGGTGAGCAGGTTCTTGGCGCGGGCCAATTCTTCCGCTGTCACCGGCTTGCTGCTCGTCACGCCGGAGAGCTCCTTCTGCAGTTCCGCCATGGAAGCACCGGTCTTGTCGGTCTGCACCGGCGCATACACGATGAACGGGCGCTGTCCGCGGGCCTGCCACAGCAGAGAAGAAGCGCCGTAGGCCCAGTGCTTGTCCTCGCGCAGGTTCATGTTGATGCGCGAGGTGAAATCGCCGCCCAGCACCTCATTCATGGTCTGGATGGCGATGTTATCCGGCGTGCCGTAGGGCGGCGCCACGTTGCCGGCGAAGATGATGCTCTGCTCGGAACCGGGGCGATCCACCAGGTAGACGGCCGAGGCTGCCGGCAGCGGCACCGTGGCCAGGGTCTTGGCCGGCACATCACCCTGGCGCCAGCCCGCGAACAGCTTCTCCAGCTTCGGTCTCATCTCCGCCAGCGTTGTATCACCCACCACCACTAACGTGGCGCGGTTGGGCTTGAACCAGGTATCGTGGAAGCGCTTCAGGTCCGCCGGCGTGAGCTTGGCCACGCCGGATTCATAGCCCGAGCCCGTGAGCGGCAGCGAGTAAGCGTTGCCCTCGCCGTACAGGAGCTTGGGGAACACCCGCAGCGCCATCCGCACCGGCGACTTGCGTTCTTGCTGGATGCCCGCCAGCTGCTGGTTGCGCAGCTTGGCCACGTCGCCGTCGGGGAAAGTGGGGTCCAGTATCACGTCGGCGAAGATCGCCAGGGCCGGATCCAATTTGTCCTTCAGGGCCGAGAGGTTCACGGTGCTGGTATCCAGGCCGGAGCCCGCGTTCAGTTCAGCGCCCAGATCGTCCAGCTCGCTGCTGATCTGCAGCGCCGTTCGCTTGTGGGTGCCGGCGCCCAAAGCCGCCATGGCCAGCTTCGCGGTACCGGGTGCCGTGCCCTGGTCCGCGGCATAGCCCGCGTCCAGCACCAGCGAGAGGTTCACCAGGGGCACGCCGCTGCGGTGCACCAACACCACCTTGAGCCCGTCACCCAGGGTAGCGGTCTCCTGCTGCGGGAAGCTCAATTTCGGGAAGGCACCGGGCGCGGGCGGCGTATCGCGCGGCGCGTCCTTGGCCGTAGCCGCGTAATCACCGAAGGGCACCACATCAAGGATATATACGCCGTCCGAGAGCCACTTCACGGCCTCGTCCTTCACTTGATCCGTGCTGGCGGACTGGATCCGCGCCAGGGATTCCTTGTAGTCAGCCGGGTCGCCCTCGAACACCTCGCCCTCGGCCAGCACGTCGGAGGAACCGCCGAAGCCGCCGATACGCTCCACGCCGCGCACGAAGCCGGCGTACTCGGCGGTCTTGGCGCGCGCCAGCTCCTCGGACGTGGGACCGGATTTCAGGAACTTCGCCATCTCCTCCTGGATATCGGACTCGACCTTGGCCAGAGGCTTGCCCGGCAACGCGGTAGCTTCGATCACGAACTGGCTGCCGATCTCACGGTCGTCCACATATACGCTCACGCCGCTCGCCACCTGATCGTCATAGACCAGGCGCTTGTACAGGCGCGATACTTTCCCGTCACCCAGCACCTCCGTCGCGAGGTCGAGATAGTTCTCCTCGGGCGAGGTGTCGCCGGGCACGTTCCATATCATGAGCACGCGGCTCGCAGGCACCCGGTCCTGCAGCACCTCGCGCTGGGTGCCGCTCATCTTCGCGACCCATTCCTTCACGTGCGCCACCGGCGGCGTGGGCGGGATGGCACCGAAGTACTGCTGCACCTTCTGCTTCACCTCGGCGGTATCCACGTCGCCGGCGATGGACAGCACCGCGTTGTTGGGGCCGTAGTAGGTCTTGAACCAGTCCTGTACGTCGGCGAGGCTCGCCGCGTTCAGGTCTTCCATGGAGCCGATCACGGTGTGGTGATACGGGTGCGCGGCCGGATAGGTGGCCTCGGCGATATGCAGCTCCACCTTGCCGTAGGGCGCGTTCTCGTCCTGGCGCTTCTCGTTCTGCACCACACCGCGCTGGGTGTCGAGCTTCTTCTGGTCCAGCACCGGCAGCAGGAAGCCCATGCGCTCGGATTCCATCCACAGCGCGGTATCGAGGGCATTCTTGGGCACGTTCTCGAAGTAATCGGTGCGGTCGTTGTTGGTGGTGCCGTTGTTGTCGGTGCCGCCGATGGAGGCCAGGAGCTGGTCGAACCCGTCCGGCGCGTGCTGGGTACCGGTGAACATCAGGTGTTCGTAGAGGTGGGCGAAGCCGCTGCGGCCTGCCGGCTCGTTCTTGGAACCCACGTGGTACCACACGTTCACCGCCACGATGGGCGCCTTGTGGTCCTCATGCACGATCACCGTGAGCCCGTTGCTCAGGGTGAACTTGGTGAAGGCGATGTCCACGCCCGGCGCGCTGTCCGGTGATTTGGCGGCCTGGGCAGTGAGCGCCAGCGACAGGCCGGCGATGAGGGCGATACCAAGACGGCGATACAGCATGTCCTTAGACCCCTGTCAGGTATGGGATATGGCGGGCAAAAGCCCGCCGGCGAGCCAGTCTACACCGGGACCCTGATTGGGCTCTGAAAATTCCGTCCCTGGAATTTTCAGACTCGGCGAGCCCGGGAACGGCCCGGACTCGCCTCCGCTTCGCGCACGGTACATCCTGCACCACGAGCTTCTTGACGCAAGTAGCTGTATCGCTATGGATTTAGAGAACGAGCGCGGTCAGCGCTTCTGGGGGGCGAGGGCTTTCATCATGAGCATGATGGCGTGATCTATATAGGCGTCGATGGCCTGCTTGTTGGGCAGCCGCTCGATGCCCAGCTGCGCCTTGAGCTGGCAGCCGTTCAGCATGCCGAAGAACTGCTCGGCGGTGAGTTGCGGGTTCTCCACGTGCAGGGTGCCGCGCTTGTGCTGCTCCGCCAGGTAGTCCGCCACGAACTTGCGCACCACCGCCGGGCCCGCGCCGTAGAAGATGTTGCCCAGTTCCGGGAAGCGTGGCGACTCCGCCATCAGGATGCGGTACATGGCCACCCGCTGCTCGGCGCTGCCGTGGTCCAGGAACTGGTGCGCCATGGTACGCAGCGTGTCCTCGGGCCTCGCCTGCTTGGTCGCCTCGCCCATCACCACCAGCTTCTGGTCCACCCAGTAGCGGATCATGGCGGCGAACAGCTCTTCCTTGGAACCGAAGTGGTTATAGACAGTCTGCTTGGAGACCTTGGCCTCATTGGCGATGGCATCCATGCTCGCGGCGCCGAAGCCCACCTCCATGAACACCTTGCGTGCAGCCTCGAGGATGGCCTCGCGCTTGGCTTCGCGTCCTGCCGGCACAGCGGCTGATGTGTCCTGGGGGAGGATGGGGCCGCTCATGGGATCACTGGCCCGCGGCAGCGTCTGCGCCGTCGCTGGCGATCTGGGTCACCGGCAGATGCAGGTCGGCGGCGGTGAGGGAACCGGTGGCGGCCTTCAGGGAATACTCGGCCACCGTCTCATCGCTCTGGGCCTTCACCTGGTTCACCTTCGCATTGAGCAGCTCCTGCTCCGCGTTCAGCACGTCCAGGGTGGTGCGCTCGCCTTCCCTGTGTTCCGCCACTACGCCGTCATAGGCGGACTGGGCGGCGGTGATCTCCACCTGGATGGCGGCGAGACCGGCGGTGGCGGTCTGGTAGGCCTGCCAGGCGCTGATCACCTGGTCACGGGCCTGGCGGCGCGCGTCTAGGGCCTGTTGCTCGCTGCTGGCGGCCTGATGCTTCGCGGCATGCACCTGCGAGGTCGCGGTGCCGCCGGTGAAGATCGGCCAGGAGAGGTTCAGCATGATGGAACGGGTATCCAGGCGCTCGAACAGGAACTGCGGCTCGTTGGCCTTGGAGACCTGGCCCACCAGTTCCAGGGTCGGCTTCATGCTGCTCTCGGCGATGTCCACGTTGCTCTGGGCCGCGGCGCTCTGGGCCAGGGCCGCCACCACTTCATAGTTGCGATCCGCCAGGGCCAACGCATCCTGCTGGTTCGCCGGCAAGCCGGTGAGAGCCGCGGGTTGCTGCAAGCTGTCAGGTTGCCCGCCGATCACGCGCTCATAGGTCGCCATGGCCGAGATCACCGCGCCTTCCGCCTGGATGCGCGCCGCCTGGGTCCCGGCGAGACGGGCCTTGGCCTGGTCCACGTCGGTGTGGGTCACCTCGCCGTTATCGAAACTCGCTTGCGCGGCGTCCAGCGCCTGCTTCAGCACGTTCTCGTTGCCCTGCTCCAGCTCCAGTACTGCCTGGGCTTCCAACACGCCCATGTAGGCCTGCGCCGCGTCCAGCAGTACCGCCTGCTCCACCGCGTGCAGGTGCGCATCCTCTGCGTCACGCAGGTGCTGCGCCACGTCCACGCCACCGCTGATCTTGCCGCCCTGGTAGAGCGCCTGATCCAACTCGATGCCGACCTGGCGGGTGTTCAGGGAGAACTCGTTGAGCGGCAGCTGGAAGCCGGGGATGGCCATGAACGTCACGTCGTTGTGTGACGTGCCGATGCCGCCGAACAGCTTCACCTGGGGGTAGTAGCCGCCTTTGGCGGAGTCCACTTGGTTCTGGGCTGCCTCGAGCGACTCGCGCTCGGCCGCCAGGGTGGGATTGTTCTGCCAGGCCTGCACTAGGGCCTGGTCGAGGGTAGCCGCGCCGGCATAGGTGCTCACGGCCCCGGCGGCTGCTAAAAGAGCGGCTTTCACCGCTTTTTGTAGGATTTTGTTTGACATCGTTTGTCCATCAAATTAGACTAGACCGTCTAGTCCATTCTCCCATGCCTCCGGAAGGATGTCAAAGCAAATGAACCCGCGTATCCGCCGTCTGCTGCTGATGGTCGCTCTTCCTATCGTGCTGATCGTGGCAGGCCTCTGGTATTGGGTGCATAGCTCCCGCTACCAGGACACCGACAACGCTTATGTAGTGGCTGACCAGGTGAACGTGGCGCCCCAGGTGGCCGGCCGCGTGCTCAGCGTCCCCGTAATCCAGAACCAGGCGGTCACCGCCGGCCAGGTCCTGCTCAGCATCGACCCGCAATCCTTCCAGATCGCGCTCGACCAGGCCAACGCCAACCTCGAGAACACCCGTAACCAGATCCAGTCGCAGCAGGCTGCGTTCAAGGGCGCCGTGGCCCACACCGACTACCTGCGCCGCGAGGTGGATCGCCAGACCAACCTGGTCAGGCAAGACGTGGTCTCCGCCTCCAAGCTCGATGACCTCAAGACCCAGCTCACGGTGGCCGAGCAGCAGATCGCCCAGCTCCGCGCCAGCCTCAACGGCAACCCGGACCTGCCCTACACCGATCAGGCCACGTACAAGCAGGCCGTGGCCGCACGCGACGACGCCGCGCTGCAGCTCAGCTACGCCACCCTCAAGGCCCCCGCTGACGGCGTGGTCACCGAGGTGGACATCAAGCCCGGCGACATCGTGGCCCCGGGCCATCCGGTGTTCGCGCTCGTCATGAGCGGCAAGCGCTGGGTCGAGGCGAACTTTAAAGAGACGCAGCTGACCCGCGTGCACGTGGGCCAGAAGGTGCAAGTCGAAGTCGATACCTATCCCGGCCACAAGTGGCAGGGCACCGTGGAGAGCATCGCGCCGGGCACCGGCTCCGTGTTCTCGGTGTTGCCGGCGCAGAACGCCACCGGCAACTGGGTGAAGGTGGTGCAGCGCATCCCGGTGCGCATCGCGCTGGACCAGATCCAGGGCGAGCCCGACCTGCGCGCCGGCATGAGCGCCGAGGTCAACATCGACACCCACTACAACCCTATCTTCGGCCAGGCCAACGCGGACCAGAGCAGCCCCCAGAATTGATCGTGCGGTACTGATCCCGTGGTCATGAACTTCTCCAAGCCGGCGGCGGGCGAACCGCACACCGCGATGATCACCATCGCGGTGATGCTGGGCACCCTCATGCAGGTGCTCGACACCACCATCGCCAACGTGGCACTGCCCAACATGCAGGGCACGCTGAACGCCACCCAGGACCAGGTGGCCTGGGTACTCACCTCCTACATCGTGGGTGCGGCCATCATGACGCCGCCCACCGGCTGGCTCGCCGGCCGCTTCGGCCGCAAGAAGATGTACCTGTTCAGCATCGTCGGCTTCACCATCGCATCCTTCCTGTGCGGCATCTCCACCTCCCTCACCGAGATGGTGTTGTTCCGCATCGCCCAGGGCCTGTTCGGCGCCTCCATGGTGCCCATCTCCCAGGCCATCCTGCTCGACAGCTACCCGCGCGAGAAACACGGCATGGCCATGGCCATCTTCGGCGTGGGCATCATGCTGGGACCGATCCTGGGGCCCACCCTGGGCGGCTGGCTCACGGACAGTTACTCCTGGCGCTGGGTGTTCTTCATCAACATCCCGGTGGGCCTGCTCACGGTGGGCATGGTCACCAGCTACGTGCATGAGACCGAGATCAACAAGACCCGCACCTTCGATGCGCTGGGTTTCGTGTTCTTGAGCCTCGCCATCGGCGGCCTGCAGCTCATGCTGGACCGGGGCGAACGCGTGGATTGGTTCGCCTCCCCCGAGATCATCATCGAGTTCGGCGTGCTGCTCTCCGGCATGTGGATGTTCATGGTCCACGCCACCAGCACCGAACATCCTTATATAGATCTGCGGCTGTTCAAGGACCGCAACTACGTGCTGAGTACCGTGGTGGGCCTGGTGGTGTTCACCACGCTGTTCGCGGCGATGGCATTGATACCGCCCTTCGCCCAGAACCTCTTGGGCTATCCAGTGGTCACCACCGGGCTCATCCTCATGCCCCGTGGCATCGGCACCATGCTCACCATGATCGTGGCTGGGCGCTTCGCCAACAAGATCGATCCGCGCATGAGCATCAGCGTTGGCCTCGCCATCATGGCCTGGTCGCTGTTCGAGATGAGCAAGTTCGACCTGCAGATCGACATCTGGGCGCTCACCTGGACCGGCTTCGTGCAGGGCCTCGGCATGGGCCTGTCCATGATCACGCTCATGACCATGGCCTTCTCCACGCTGCCACCGGCGCTGCGCACCGAGGCCACCGGTGTCTACAACCTGATCCGCAACCTGGGTGGCAGCATCGGGATCTCGGTGGCCTTCACCCTGCTGGACCGCAACGGCCAGATCATCCACCAGTCCCTGGCCCAGCACCTCACGCCCTATAACCAGGCGCTCAGCGCCTCGCCCATGATCACGGACCTCTCCAGCACCCATGACCTGGTGATGTTGAACGGCATGGTCACGCGCCAGGCCTCCATGATCGCATTCAACAACGACTTCAAGCTCATGATGATCCTGAGCCTGGTGGCGATCCCGCTGGTGCTGATGCTGCGCCGACCCAAGTTCGACAAGGACAAGCCCAAGGAAGCCGCGGTGGTGATGGAATGAGTCAACGCATGCCTGCGCTGTTCGTCTCTCACGGCGCACCCACGCTGCCGCTGGACACCGCACACCCCACCCATGTCTTCCTCAAGGGCCTCGGCGCCACGCTGCCTGTGCCTAAATCCATCCTGGTGATCTCGGCCCATTGGGAGACCCGCGCCCCGGCTCTCACCACGGCCGCGCACCCGGACACCATCCACGATTTCTACGGTTTCCCCGAGGAGCTGTACCGGCTGCGCTATGCCGCGCCCGGTTCCATGGACTTGGTGCAACGCAGCGCCAGCCTGCTGCAGGGCGCGGGACTCGAGGTCCACGCCGACGACGCGCGCGGCCTCGACCACGGCGCCTGGGTGCCGCTCATGCTCATGTATCCGCAAGCCGACATACCGGTAGTGCAGCTCTCGCTGCAGACCGCCGCCGGCGCTGCCCACCATCTCGCGCTCGGCAAGGCGCTCGCGCCCCTGCGCGACGAAGGCGTGCTGCTGCTGGCCAGCGGTGGCGCAACGCACAACCTGCGCGAATTCTTCCGACCCGCCCCGGGGCTGGACGAATCCTACGTGCCGCGCTTCAGCGGCTGGCTCAAGGACGTCCTGGAGAAGGGTGATCAAGCGAGCCTGGTGGACTACCGCCGGCTCGCCCCCGACGCGGCCCGCGCTCACCCCAGCGAGGAGCATTTCTTCCCGGTGCTGGTAGCGGCCGGTGCCGGTGGTCAGGCGGAGCGCATCCATACCGCCATGTCTGGGGCATCTTTATCTATGGATGCCTACAAATTCGCCTGATTTCCGCCTTGATGACAGTCGACTGAACTATCTATAGGCTCTTTGACTCCAAACGGATCATCTCCAATGGGGTACATCATGAGCCTGCGGGTCCTTCGCAACCTTTGCTTCGCCTCGTCTCTTATCTTCTGCACCGTCTCCGCCCTGGCGGACGACACCTACGCCCGGGACCCGAACCAACCGGTGGACCAGGCCTACACCCAGAAGATCGCCCAGTACACCACTGACCCCAGCTTCAACACCGCGCTCACCGACTACCTGCCCCATTCCGATACCGTGCCCACCCCCATGGCGGTGCTGGGCGACGTGTCCGGCGCGCCCAACTTCCTGCCGCACTCGAAGGAGGTCTACGCCTACTTCCGGCTGCTGGCTGAGAAGAGCCCGCGGGTGAAGGTGTTCGTCATCGGCAAGACCGAGGAAGGCCGCGACATGCTCGCGGTGGCCATCGCCGACGAGTCACTGCTGAAGGACCTCGACGCCAACAAGGCGCGGCTCGGCCAGCTCGCGGATCCGCGCAGCATCGGCATGGACGACGCCAAGGCCGCGCAGCTCGTGGCCGCCTCCACGCCCGTGTACTACATCACCGGCACCATCCACTCCACCGAAACCGGTGCGCCCACGGCGCTCATGGAACTGGCTTACCGTCTCGCCGTGGACGACGCGCCCTACGTCAAGTCCATCCGCAGCCATGTGATCACACTCATCACCCCCATCGTGGAAGTGGACGGCCGCGACCGCATGGCCGACCTCTACGCCTGGCATCGCGCCCATCCCGACCAGGCCTGGGCACCGCTCATGTACTGGGGCCACTACGTGGCCCACGACAACAACCGCGACGCCATGATCGCCTCGCTGGACCTCACGCGTAACGTCATGGATACCTTCGTGGGCTGGCATGCGCAGGTGCTGCACGACCTGCACGAATCCGTGCCCTTCCTCTACGACAACACCGTGGGTGACGGCCCCTACAACGCCTGGCTCGACCCCATCCTCACCAACGAATGGCAGATGCTGGGCTGGAACAACGTGCAGGAGATGACCAAGAACGGCCTGCCCGGCGTGTTCACCCACGGCGACTTCGACACCTGGAGCCCCGGGTATCTCATGTTCATCGCCGCCACCCACAACGGCATCAGCCGCCTCTACGAGACCTTCGGCAACGACGGCGCCGACACCGTCACCCGCCAGCTCTCGCCCGGCGAATATTCCCGCACCTGGTACCGGCAGAACCCGCCGCTGCCCAAGGTGCTCTGGTCCCAGCGCGACAACAACAACTACGAGCAGAACGGCCTGCTCACGGCGCTGCATTACTTCTCCGACAACAGCAAGCTGTTCCTCAACGACTTCTACCTGAAGAGCAAGCGTTCCCTCCAGAAGCCGGACAACGGCGGCCCCGCCGCCTACGTGTTGCCCGCCGACGATGCCCACCTGGGCGCCCAGGCGCAGCTGCTGCAGGTGCTGCAGCGCCAGCACGCGGAGATCAGCCGCGCCAGCGCCGCCTTCACCGTGGACATGACGCCGCAGGCAGGTCCGCGCGACGCCGATCCCAAGCACGTGAGCCGCAGCTTCCCCGCCGGCAGCTACGTGGTGCGCATGGACCAGCCCTACAGCCGCATCGCCGACGCGCTGCTGGACCGCCAGTTCTGGTCGCCGGACGATCCGCAGAAGCACCCCTACGACGACACCGCCTGGTCCCTGGGTGATCTCTTCAATACCGAGGTGGCCCGCGTCACGGACCTGTCCGTGCTCAAGGCCTCCATGCAGCCCGTCACTGGACCGGTGCGGGCCGCGGGCGGCGTGCAGGGTGACGGCGACGTGTTCGCCCTCACCGGCAGCGCCGATACTGCCCTCATGACCCTGCGCTACACCTTGAAGGGCGCCGACATGGAAGCCAGCGACGTGGCCTTCGACGCCGGCGGCCGCCACTATCCCCGCGGCAGCTATCTCATCAAGGGCGTGAGTCATAAGGACATGGACAAGGCTACCCAAGACTTGGGGGTGAGCGCCTATGCCCTGGCTGCCATGCCCGAAGTCGCCAAGCACAAGCTCGGCACTCCGCGCATCGCCATCATGCACAGCTGGCTGGACACCCAGACCGAAGGCTGGTGGCGCCAGGCCCTGGATACACTGCACGTGCCTTATACCTATATAAGCACCCAGGACGTGTCGAAGGAATCCAACCTGAAAGGCAAGTACGACGCCATCCTGTTCGGGCCCATCGGCTACAACAGCACCCAGCTGATCGTGGATGGCCTGCCTATGTACGGCAAGCCCATCCCCTGGAACAAGTCGGTCATCAGCACCAGCCTGCCCATCGACGAGACCGACGACATCCGCCCAGGCCTGGGCGAGACCGGTGTCGCCAACCTCAAGCGCTTCGTCAGTGAAGGCGGCCTGCTCGTCACCTCCCAGGACACCGCCAAATTCGCCATCGACGTGGGCCTCGCCGCCGGCGTGAGCGTCACACCCACCCACGACCTCAAGGTGGTGGGCAGCGTGCTCAAGGCCTATACCGTGGACGACAAGAGCCCGGTGGCCTACGGCTACGGCGGCCCCTTGGCCATGTATAGCGCCGACGGCATGAGCTTCATGATCAGCAACCAGACCCTGGGCGACGGCGGCATGCCCACCGCCAGCGACTACCAGCGCGTCACCGGCCGCGGCGGTCCGGAAGACGAAGACGTGGTGCAAGGCCGTCCCGGTGTCACGGCGCCAGCCCTGCCTTCGCCCAAGGCCTGGGAAGCCATGCCTCTCAACGAGGATCAGGCCCGCAACAACTACTTCCTGATCCCGGAGGCCCTGCGCCCCCGCGTGATCCTGCGCTACGGAGATGCCGGCGAACTGCTGATCTCGGGCCTGCTGCAAGGCGGTGGTGAGATGGCGGACCGCCCTGCGGTGGTGGACTCGCCCTACGGCAAGGGCCACGTGCTGCTCTTCGCCAGCGACCCCATCTACCGCGCCGAGACCATCGGCACCTACCCGATGGTGTTCAACGCTATCCTCAACTTCGATCACCTGGACGCCGGGCGGAGCGATAAGTGAAGTCGCGCATCGCACTGCTGGCACTCCTGACGGGCCTCGCTGCCTGCAGTTCTGCATTCGGTCCGTATGGGAACGATGTGTCCACGGGTTTCGATTCGAGTAAGGATCCGTATTGGAAGGATCCAAGATGGGACAAGACGCTTCTCGATGCGGCTCAATCGGCTGTGAACGACCCCGCCGACCCTGCTGATACATCGACTCCAGGCCTCCATGCGGTGGTCAAGTTCACCTACTCGGATGGGACCGCCGAGTATCCTGAGATCATCCAGAGCACTGGTGACCCGAAGAAAGATGAACTATTGCTGCATCAACTGGCTTCAGCCTCGTTGCCGCAAGCGAAGGGGATAGATGCCGACAAGCCCCACGAATTCGTCCTTGACTTGGACATGCCCACACCCTTCGAGGTGTTCGAGTATGGCGTATTCGATGCGATCGATTCTGCGAGGGTCTACCCCAAGGACGCGCTACTCGCCGGTGCGACGGGAACCACCGTGGTGGGCTTCGACTATCTGGATGGCAAGGCCAGCAACGTCATCAGGGTCTCATCCAGCGGCAACAAGGACCTGGACAAGGCATCCCTGGACGCAGTGACGAAGGCGACATTGCCGCCGACTCCCTCCACCTATGCGGGCAAGACGTTCCACATGCAGTCGGCGTTCTGCTTCTCGCTGAATGGTCCGGGCAAGTGCCCGGTCAAGAGAGGCGTAATCCTGGTGTATGGCACCCGGATACGCCGCGTGGGCTTCTGATTGAACCACGCTTCGGAAGTCGCGGTGGTTCAGCCGGCTTCCCCACCTTCGGGCCCGTAGAAGAACACCCAGGTAGAAAAGTCT
>Ga0265338_10003731_pt1 | contig 21185 bp, 21 predicted proteins | sample 42126metaG_FD_193579 | JGI IMG/M metagenome (GOLD analysis project Ga0265338, IMG submission 193579) | Rhizosphere microbial communities from Carex aquatilis grown in University of Washington, Seatle, WA, United States - 4-21-26 metaG | ecosystem: Host-associated > Plants > Roots > Rhizosphere... | reverse complement strand
TGAAAGTTTAGTTTTGCTGCTCATCGTGCGTTAAATTTGTCGACGGTTGGTTCCAGCCTGTCTCGACGTATCACGGTCGGGGTCAGTCCCGAAGGTCGCGAAGCGATCCCTTCGGGAGTTGAGCGAGCGGTCAGGGCGGCGCTGATACTAATTAGTATGAGTGATAAAAAGTCCAATCAACCATTGCAGTTCTTATCGGAAAATTGGTCAAGAATTACAGTGAAAGTAATTACACAATATTGAATTAGATCTGCTCGAACAATCAATTCTCTTCGACGAATCAAAATGGCTGTTGCGGTGAAAATCCAGGCGAGACAAGATATATAGCCAATTACACCGACAATAAAGAGGAGAGGGTAAACATGGATCAAGGTAAATCCTATCATTTGTGGACCGTGAGTCCACGTCAAATAGGTTTTCTCCCACAGAATTCTTCCTGTATAGCACAGAGCTGGCAAATAGATAAGCCAGCCAATTTGAACGAATGGTTTTTGGAATGATCGTTGCATAGAATAATCTCAGCGCCGCTTAACGTTCTGGAGCTAACCTGCGGCGACGAACAGACAGTTTCATGTAATCAGTTGCGCCGACGTATCTGTTGATGATATCATTCCCGGCGGACTGCCGCGCGGCGAAATCGTCCACGGCTGGTTCCAGCCTGTCCCGACGATTCACCGTCGGGACCTTCGGGAGTTGAGTGAGGGGGTAGGCCGCAAATCTCAAAAGCTAAGAACTAAGAGAAATTCCATTGACTGATTGTCAATGCTCAAATAGTTCGAAGAATAACTTTTTTGAAAATTGGGGCTATACCTGAACTCAAAGCCGAGATTAAATCCTACCATAGATAATGTTCCTAAACCAAGCCCAAATGTTCCTCCCACATTTTCTTTCTTATAGTCATTACTTCTAACTTCTATCTCATCACCTTTTTCCGATAAAAAGAAATCAATACGAGGCCCAGCTAATAGATAAGCAGACAATATTGGTAGATCATATCGAACTTTCATTAGAAATGGAATAGACATATAATCCAATCGAGGAGTAAATGTGTGCCCCTCATCTATATAGCCTTGAGGAGTATTAGCTACCTTTGTCAGCATCACATTTGTAGTTACATCTGATATTTTTTGAATGTAATGGATTTCTGTGACTGCGCTTAAGACTGGAATATCAAGCCATTCTACAAAGGCTCCTACAGTCGGGACCTTCGGGAGCTGAGCGAACGGTTAGGCGGCAGCAACTTATTGCTTTACGACCGCCACTTAGTAACAACTAAACTCAATCCAATGCCGAAAAGTATCATAAAAATGACAAGAGGGAAAAAGATCTTATAGAATAGGCCCGGTTGGAGAACGCTTTTGCTATGATCGTTGGGATCAACACTGACTGTGACAATTCTGCCTCCATGAAATTTATTTGAGATCTCCGTGGCTGCAGATTTGCTGCCTGATGTTCCTCCAAATCTTACCCTCGATCCTTCGTATGTAACGCCTTCAACGGTGTATTTGTAGTTGATTACAGGTTCATATGTTGGGGTTTTGCCGCCGCGATACTCGACTCTCGAGTCTAGGATTTCGCCATTGACATGCATCCATTGTTCACTATCGATCGCTCGAGAAATTGATACGACACAGACGACGATTCCTCCCAAACCAACCAAAGCAAAGAGAAGTGGGCCGATTACATTTGGATTCATAATCAGTTTATTCTGCCGCCTAACTGACCGGAGGTAAGCTGTCTACGAATCCCTACGGGTCTTCGACCCGAAGGGATTCGTAGACTCGTTGAGCGGCGACATGCAGCATGTTGTTGGTCGTTCGTCGCGCGGACATTGTTGATTGAAAGTTTAGTTTTGCTGCTCATCGTGCGTTAAATTTGTCGACGGTTGATTCCAGCCTGTCCCGACGCTTCACAGTCGGGAGTTGAGCGAGTGGTTAGGCTGCACACCTGTGAGGCTTGATCTCTATTTACGTTTGACCAATCGGACATGTGCTGCTGCCTCAGAAGCTATGAACTCTGCATATTCATACCTTTTAGCCACTTCGTCAGTTCCGTCAAAAAGGCGTTCGCCAGATCCAAGCAACTTTGGCGTTATGACGAGGTGCAGTTCGTCAATGAGTCCAGCTCGCAAGTATTGCCTCACCACGGTTGCACCACCGCCAATCCGGACGTCCTTTCCCTTTGCAGCAACAAATGCTTTTTCTAATGCAATCTCAATTCCCTCTGTTACAAAATGGAAGGTTGTTCCACCCTCCATTGGAATTGATTGTCTCGGATATTTCGTGAGCACGAAAACAGGATGGTGATACGGTGGATTCGCCCCCCACCATCCTTTCCAATCCTCATTGAGCCATGGTCCTCGAATTGGCCCAAACATATTGCGCCCCATTATGGTCGCACCCACACCTTCATCTGCTTTGGCAGCAAAAGTATCATCGATGCCAGTGGATCCACCTTCGTTGCCGAACATTGTTTTAAATGTTCGAGTTGCAAGTGCCCAATCCATGATTGCTATGCCTTCCTCACCAAAGGGATTCTCACGACTTTGATTAGGGGCCGAAGTAAATCCGTCCAACGACATGGTGAAAGCTCGAACAACAAGTTTAGCCAAGGTGTCCTCCTTTATAAGAGCTGTGTGCAGCCTAACGGACCGGAGCTATGTTGTCTACGACTCCCTACGGGTCTTCGACCCGAAGGGTCATTGACAACGAGTCGTAGACACGTTGAGCGGCGACGTACAGCATTTTGTGTGCAGTTCGTCGGCGGCTGGTTCCAGCCTGTCCCGACGTTTCCCAGTCGGGATCAGTTTGAGCGACCGGATAGGCGGTGAAGAAACAAATTATCGTAAAATTATTTTTACTATATACTCCATTAGTAATCCAAAAAATATGATAACTATAGTCTGAAGACACACTTTTGCAAACCTTCTACAACCTTGTCCCAATTGATAGAAGGAATACGACTGCCGATTCGCTAATATTAAACTCATGGCTCTCGCTACCTATGCCACTTGATGGGATCTCCGGAAGTTTATTAGAAGTAATTCTGTACCCACCTTCCAACGAAACGACCACTCGTCCAAGTTGGACTCGTGAACCGAGCGTAATTTCAAAACAGGGTCCCCAGCAAGTCTCTGAAAACTTCGAATAGGTATTATCTTCGGGAAAGTCGTTATACCGTACCTGTTGTGTAATCAGGACGGAAGAACGGGTGGCACCAGCCCGGATTTCCAAATCAATCGGAAAGCGTCCGATCTGTTCAACAGTGCTTTGCATCATCAAACAAACATCGAGATCACTAAGCGATCCATTCACTTTCAACGATCCACCATAGTCTTCATAACCTGAATATGCCGGAGAATACCAATACCCGAGAGAAAGGCCGAGTCGAGTAACTTTACCCCAGTTATATAGGATTCCACCGCCAATGACTACTGTCCTTCCAAATCCTACCTGGGTCTGGATGGGCACTCCTTGAGATCTATAATTGTCTACAATACTGTTATAATAGTCTTTTAGATCGCCCATGGACACGTAAGGGTATCCGATGGAAACGAATGGATAGAAGTAAGTGGAATCCTTTTCCTCCTGAGAGAATGCAACGTGAGGCAGAACAAGAAAAAGGAAAATAGGAATTGACATCCGTTTCATCATTGCCCACCTCCAAGATCAATAAACCATTGAATGTCAGATGCACCGACAAAGAGGTAGCGTCCATTTTCAGATCCAGCCAATGAGTGGACGAGGTATGTATAATTCCACGAGCGAGTGACTCCTCTTGATGCTATATCATATTCTACGACGAGACTTGAATCAGTTCCATGATTTTGAACTGTGTATGCGGCATACAAGAATTTTGTAGTTGCCTTGATTGCGGTAATATTTGTTACTGTTGGCATTGACGCCGATATTTGAAATGCACCGATTGAATTCAATGACTGTGCATCCCATGCCTCAAGAGTTGTATTTTGGCGCGTGATAAATATTCTTGAGTTTTTCAAATCTGGGTAAAACAAACCTACCTTATCAGTATTCTGAGATTGAAATGAAAACACTACAGAATCACCTTTGAGCAAATAGATTTTAACACCCATATTATCAACAGCAATCATTTTCGATGCATCAGGCAAAATACTAAGAAATCTTGCCGGACCGTTAAAAATATTATAGGAACCAATTGAGTTTCCAGTGCTATTTAAAACTTGTAGTGCACCATGACTGGTTGAATAATACAGCATATCATTATTCCCAACTGCAAATGAGCAAATATCGTTGAGTGGAATAGATGCACCGGTGATGGATGGATAAACTTGACCAGATATTGATAAATCTATTTGGACTATGGCATTATCATTCATTAAAAGGAACAATCTTTTCCTGTCAAGACTTGTACTAAGTGCTGCAAGCCCGAGTGCATAAAGGTCACCGTCATTGATTTGTTGAAGTGTTAGAGTTGAAAACGATTCAATCCACATCCAATCATTATTAAAATCTTCAATAAATACGACTTTATCATTGATGTCATCAGCAATTCCTCGCACTTTAGAGTTAATAGAGAGTGAATTCCCGTCAAAAATGAGATTCGTTTTATAAATATAAAGATTGTCATACAGTAGACTGAGTGTTCCAAGAGAATCATTAATGCTTGGTTTCTTATAAACATGGAAGATAATATTGTGTCTTCCATTGGGCCATGCACGTGTATTAATCGAAAGTTCATATGGATCAGTATATTTAATATTGTCATTCGTAATCATAATTTTACTTACACATATAGAGTCAATAAAATAAATCACAGAATCGATATCTTCGCGAATGATGTCGGGGACAAAATGCAGGTCAATAGATCCTGTTACTACCTGACCCGCGGAATAATTGATAAGAATTGCTGTCCCGTTTTTTATTGTTGCTGCATGTGTAGCTTTATTCACCTCCGGTTTCGGCTCGGTGAAATAGCTGCATGAAAACGAAATCAAAACAAGCACAACAACGATGAACGGCATGTTGAAGAATCTAAACTCTTTTCGATCATGGGTCATATTAATTCTCACTGACTTCTCCTCCTAACATTTGCTCGTGTGTTGCGACGACATACGGAAAAACCTCGTGCATCAACGCAGCACATTTTGACGTCGATATTTTATGAAATCGCAATCAGATAATCAAGAATCTGGAGATCTTTAGACGACCTCTAAAATCCATCCATACTCAAATGCCCTTTCCCTTACGTTCCTTTTTATGACAACCGCCGCAGTTTTAATCCAGTAACAGAGTCAACTCCCCAATATGTTTTTCGATCTGGATGATTGCCGAATAACAGCCAGAGATATCCTACAGAAAATATGCGTTCAAGTATTCCGTCAGTCCTAATTTATCTTTCTTGCAATACTTGCTGTGCCTTTCAAATCTCTTGCAAGGGTTTTCCGGACATCGCCTTTCCCTTAAAATATTTTGAGGCGCGGCGAGAAGCTGACAGCTGGTTCCAGCCTGTCGCGACGTTTGACCTTCGGGAGTTGAGCGAGTGGTTAGCCGGCAAAGTTGGTTCGTTAAGCCGCACAAACCCTCATACTAAGACTGCTTCGTTTTTCGTTTTGGATGTAAACATAGCTCCCAACTATGATCGCTCGGTAAGTTCCCGTAAAAGATGATACTACTTTCTTGCAGATATTGCAATTAGATAGTCTAACTTTTTATAGAATCATGTTTTTAGATACCCAAACCGAAGAATGAGCGTTGAACAACCAACAATACTTGTTTCTTAGCCAACCCAAGTTTTCTTTGCCGCCTAACGGACCGAAGCTAAGCTGTCTACGACTCCCTACGGGTCTTCGACCCGAAGGGTCGTTGACAACGAGTCGTAGACTCGTTGAGCGGCGGCGAACAGCCGCCGCAACCAAATCCAGTCCGCGCGAGCTAAGTCCTGTCCGATTGTAGTTACATGTTTCGCGCGCGCAAAATCGTCGACGGCTGGTTCCGTCAGGTTGAGCGAGTGGTTAGGCGGCAACGGTGACCGTAAACTCGGATACCGTTTCGCACTAAGAATGCTGGTACTTTTGAGATCAAGTATATACATAGCTTCCAGCTATGATTTCCAGGCAAGTTCCCGTATGAGGATGATACCACTTTATTGCAGACCTTGCAATTGGGAAATCTGACTGCTTACAGATTTATTTCCTTAATCATTTTGTGTCCTCTTCTTTTTACCAACTTGTTTTTGCCGCCAAACTAAGATTAGATTGCGTATCGTAGGATTGCGGGCGTTTGTGATATAATACACTGCATATCGAAGCTATGCGTTTGCGTTAAATACTTAGATTGCGCGGACAGCGGGTATCTGTTGATTATTGATATGGAGTACTGTACCCCGCAGAATAGTACAACTATGAGGGATGATCGGTAGGAATAAACGCGCCCCTCTGTGCAAAACTACAGCCAATCACGAACAAATGCAACAGTACAGAGGTGAGTCTGGGCTGAGCCGATGGTCAGAATGTTATGAAGCTATTTCGATAGAACAAGTTCCTTCGTTTGAGTGAATATTCCTGCTTGTATCCGATAGAAGTACACACCGCTCGCTAACGTGCCCGCGTCAAACGTCACGGAATGTGCACCTGCAGCCTGGCGTTCGTTGACCAGCGTTTTGATTTCCCTCCCAAGCATATCGTACACTTTCAATGCCACAAGTGTGTTCGTTGCCAACCGGTAACTGATGATTGTCGTCGGGTTAAAAGGGTTGGGATAATTTTGTTCAAGCACAAATCCGGCCGGAACAGCTTGGGAACTTTTTACTCTTGTAATTGCCCCCGGATAACTAAGACGCCAGATACCGTCTTCGGTTCCGGCAAAAATATAGGCATTGTTCAGTGCAAGAGAATATACGGCCCAATTTCCCAAATAAGGGATATTTAAACGGTCAGCGTTATATCCCATAGGGACAAGAAAGGGGCCAATGTAACCCCAAGCCTCGGAAAGTCCATAAAGATAACCATGTAAGGCTGTAAAAAGGGTATCATTCCTATTCGCAAAACAGAGTATAGGCTCAGCCTGTTTCGTGAGTTTGGCGAAACTAGTATCAGGTTCGAAAAGGGTGTCTCCACCAAAATAAAGACCTCCGATAGATCCGGCTATGACATAATCAGAAGGAACAACGCTTATTGAGTAGATGGGTGCAAATAGAGGCATAGGGTACTCATCAGCTGTACCCGTAGGTTTAATATCAAAATTCGACCATGTCAATCCATTGTCGAGAGAGAGAAATACCCCTTCACTCAATGTAACAGCGTAAAGATCGCGATAGCGATCAAAAACAAGTATAGAATGCACAGGCGCTGTCGTGTTTGATAACCCTGTAACGTTCCACTGTTCACCCCGGTCCGTAGAAGAATAAACCCCGCTCCACGATCCGGCAAAGATTGTTGTATCGCCGGCTGTACCTGTACTAACCTCCAGGGACCAAACACCCAAACCAGATAAGCCGGAATCAATGGATCTCCAATTTTCTCCGTTGTCTGTTGAAACTGAAACGCCCGTTTCCGTTCCTGCGAAAATAGTATTACCCACAATCAAAACAGTGTGGATGATTTTGTCTTGCAGTCCTTTATTACTGCTGGACCAGTTCTCGCCGTCATCCGTCGATACAAAGATCCCGTCTCCGTCTGTTCCGGCAACAACAAATGAATCCTTTATTTTTATGGTATTTACTTTTACGCTATCCGGCAGGGTCGTCCTTTGCCATTGGGCGTAACTTTCTCCGCACAAAATGAACAATAAAAGGACTGTCGGAACAAGATTATTCGTGCGATTCATACGATACTCTTTTGTATTCTACTTTTTTAGATTATAGCAGGATGCGGAAAAACAGAAGTAACCAGTCATTCTGAGGACCCCGACGCTTTCTGTCGCGGGACGAAGAATCTCCATAATTGATTCAAAAACGTTGATGGGATACTTCTCCCGACTTCGTCGGGATCAGAATGACGATATAGGAAGGCTGCATCCGCAAGCTGCTAGTTTTATTGTTAGAAGCCATTTCAAAAACGCTTGTTCATGTTCTTCTGATGGAACACTGACAGATCATTGTCATTCTGAACCCTCGACGAGTCGTCTATCTACGATTCTACGAATCGTAGATTCGTTGAACGACCCACGGGTCATAGACCCGGAGGGAGTCGTCGACCGTCGTTTTTCAGACGGGGTAAATGCCGAAGGCATCTCCCAAAGGGATCGCTTCGCGACCTTCGGGAGAATCCATGACAATGAGACACCTTGACTCTCCAAGGCTTTTATGTCATGGATGCTTCGCGGAGTCTACCCCGCTGAAAAGCGGGGCTCAGCATGACAATGACGACTGCTTTCTGCATGGAAACCATTTGTGAGACCGCTTCTAGATATTTTCGCCCGGATTGACAACTAATACCTTGAGGGATCATACTGATACCCAAAAGAACTAATGTAATCTTTGTTGACAACAAGGGAGGTGGAATATTTATAATATATTCCGAAGACACCTTTTCCTCCTTCAATATTAGAGTAATCTGTAGGTCGTAGTTTAACAGTAGAAGAATTTAGCCATACTTCGTACGCGGAATAATATTTCGTTAATTCTGGATCCAGGCTGGTTATGGTAAAGACTACCCTGGTGATTATATAATTGTTCTTATATAGGTCGCTCCCCGAAATCTCCTGCATCGTTCCATCAACAGCTTCACGAGATGTAGAAGCAGTATAATCAAATGAGAGGTTTAAATCAGGAGACAGTATAATCCCTTTATTCCCCATAAAAACACCATAGGTAAGAGGTACAAACGTCTTTTTATTGATGTACCTTCCTCCATCGATTGTTTCATAATCAATTTCAAATTGGGGGGAACTCAACATATCTGTAATCCATTCATGGTCCATTCTAAAAATCCAAGAATAGACCGGAAATTTTACATAAGTTTCGCTGTGATCTTTAGTATAATAACTCTGGGGAAAGGTAAAGGCTGAAGGATCTATATCGCAAACAGGTATCTGTTTTGCAGATTTTAATATTTGCCCGTCCGGCAAGGCTGCTTTGATACTGATAATTCCGCCCGGCTTTAACACAAGGTTTCTTACATAGTAGCAATCACACTGCACTGAACTCCCGGAATTCGTCAATTCAACGGTTGTATCCCTCATAACAAACAACGAGTCATTATTAAAGATTTGTATATTTACGCCCTTCATATTCGGCACGATCGTGTTTGGCGGCGGGGCTGCTCCATTTTCTGTGAAATAATTCTTCGAAATTGTTGCATACTGAATAGAAGTATCGTTCCGCAGAATACAATTCAAAACATAAACATCCTGATGGGGAGCATTGATATCGAAGTCGCTATTGCATGATTCAAGATACAGGCACAGGATGATGAGCAAAACCCAAGGAGCTTTCTTCATATTTCGGCCTTAATATCGACAGTAGGAAAGAAAGGAAGCATGTTGACCCGTTTCCCTGTGTCCTGATCAAAATAGAAGAAATTCTTCCGGTCGTAAACATTTATAATATCAAGATTGATGTATCCTTTCATGGACCAAAGATAGAATTTCTTGGATATACCCACGTCCAGCCTGTGGTAGTCGGGCAACTGAGCAGCGTTCCTACCAGCCAATATGGGAAAATAAAAATAGTCGGTCAGTGCCGATGACGGATTTGATATGTCTGAGGGATCAAATTTATTGTAATAACCCAGGATTTGAGTGAACGGCATGCCCGAGTTATAAATCCAAGTAATACTCGCGCTCCAGTTGTTTCCGAGATCGCAGTTGGCCAAGAACTTGACGGCGTTCCTGCTGTCGTATCGTGGATGATATACCAAGTCTCTGACTTTCCTTGTCGTCCACGAATATGAATAAGAAAGCTGTGCGTATATCCGTCCGGTCTCATAATTCATGGTTATTTCTGCCCCGTCAGATTTCTCGCTCGCAGCAATCAATTGTTGATCGGTAGGATAAATCAATGAATCATTTATCACGGCCAGGTGGTTCTCAGTTTTATAATAGCCCTCTACGTCAACTTTTAGCTTTTCGGTCAAGTAGTAATCAAATCCGCAAACATAGTGTATTGCATTGGGGATCTTTAAATATGTGGGGACAATAATCCAGGGTTCAAACAAAGGCAGAATCTCATCCTCGTCGGATACGGTAACCAGTTCCTGTTGATAGAATCCCCAGGCAGCCTTTAGATTCAGTGTCGGCAGCAAACCGTATGTTACGTTAAGACGGGGTTCACCGAAAGTGGAAGGCACATCAAGCAGGTTCATGAAATTAAAACGCGAACCAAGATCAATTCTGAGTTTGTTTATGCTAAGTAATCTGTACCCTCCGTATGCGCCGACTGCTTCGCCTTCCGAGCCGACGGCTTTCAATTGTCCGGTTGAGTTATTAAGGCGCAGCCCTGCTTTTATGTAATACATCTTGGTTCCCCCGTAGAGTTCGTTTGTATTACCATACACATGATAAAAATCGTATTTAACCGTAAAATCGTCGAGCTTGTTATCGAGATACCGGTCATTGCTGGAATAGGGGATCTCGCTGCCGGAAAATCCCGAATAATAAAAGGTGAATTCGGCAAACGAAAGATCGTCCTGTGCTGCATTGAACAGGTCAAAGCCAATATTTGAATTTGACCAATTATAATCGGCGTGCAAACTATTCTTATAGTCAATTCTATCGTTGCTTTTAAAGCCGAAGAATGAAAATTTTGATATAGGCAGAACGTCCGGGTTGGAATAATTAATTTTGAAAGAGGCATCGTAAAAATCTATAGGAACGGTCTCGTTGTTTGTAAATTTTTTTAATATATCGTTGAAATAACTCTTCCTGCCTGTTATGATAAAGGAGCCGTCGGGTATCGGTCCTTCCAAAGAGCCCTTAGCGGTTAATTCGCTCAACGCGGCGGCTCCACCAAAGCTGTTTGTGTTGCCGTCCTTTGTTACAATATTCATTACCGAAGAAAGACGTCCATCATACCTAGCTCCGAATCCGCCCTTGTAAAACTCAACACTGTTGATCATGTCGGGATCGATGACACTGAAGATTCCCTCGGCATGAAAAGGATTGTAAATAGGCACTCCATTCAACAGTACTAGATTCTCATTACTTGCACTTCCTCTTACATAGTATTTGGCTGAGACATCTCCGGTAGATTGGACTCCCGGCTCAAGCTGAATCGATCTCATGACGTCTGTTTCAACGCCGTGAGTCATTTTCTCAATATCTTGAACTGCCAATTTTTCAACGCTCACCTCCTCTACATTCGCTCTTTCGCCGTAAACATTCACACCCTCCATCTCAATAGGATACTTTGCCAAAAAAACATCGATCTCCGTAATATCATTTTCCCATATATGCGCGGTGGCCATTTTAGGCGAGTAACCAACATACGTGACAATTATAGTATATTCTTTCTTCGTCGGGATAGAAGGAATTACGAAAAATCCCCGACTATCGGTGCTGGCCCCGCGATTGATCTCCCGGACATAGACGCTAGCATAGGGCAACACTTCCGAAGTCGCAGAATCACGGACTATCCCTCTCAGCATTCCAAAACCCTGTTGATTATTTTCTTCATCTACATCTTTGTTCTCTTTGACTGTTATAATATTCTTAATTGTTGTGAACGTTAGTGCATATCTCTTTGAGAGTATTTTAAGGATTTGCTGCAAAGGCATATCCCTTACATCCAAAGTTACCCTTGCGCTTAAATGCAATTCTTTATTCAGATAGCTGAAGGTAAAGTTCGTTTCCAGTTCCAGAAGCTGCAGCACATCACGTAGCGGAATGTCTTTTACATTCAGGTCAACTTTTGGATCCGGAAGATCTTGTCCTTGAACATGCGATGCCAGCAGGATACCAATCATAAGTGAGACAATTACCATTCGAACGAAAGAAACAGAGATCATTGTTTTCATTGTCTGCGAGACATTATTTCCCATATTATATTAGGCCTGAATAGGATCCTTACTAAATTCCATTCACTAAGACTCCTCGAAATGATTCCCGTCTATCATGTTGCGCGTACGATAAGGAGTCATTTGGTCTTTCCGAAAAACACGATCTCTTGCACCTTATCCTCACCTCTGACAAGTCTATAATTTAGTCCGGTCAAACTTTTCAGAACATCAATCACTGTTTGTAGGGAATGTTTTTCGAATTTGACCGTTATTCTCTGCGCTAAAACCGGTTGGTCGGTTATCTTGAATTTTATACCATACGCTCTTTCAAGTTGGGAGAATACCTTGCCTAAAGGCTCATCCACAAATTTATATATGTTGTCTTTCCAGCCAACTGATTCTAACGAATCGAACAGGCCAAACGAGCCGACATCATTTTCCTTATCATACAGCAGCTGCTCTTTTGGTTCAAGCACAACTGTCTTGTCAATGTTTCCCTTTTCATTGCTTGTGACCCTTACCTTTCCTTCCAACAAGGACACGGCAATAGTTTTACTCTCAGGGTATGCGGAAACATCAAACTTCGTGCCTAACACTGTCGTTGATACATTGCCGGCATGGACAACAAACGGCTGGCCGCTAATATGCTGGACAACGAAATAGCCTTCACCTTCCAGATATACTTCTCTATTTGTGCCATTGAATCGATCCGGATATTTCAATTTAGTATCAGCATTCAGGGTAACTTGTGAGCCGTCCGAAAGGACTAGTACGGATTTATCTCCTGCCAAAGTAACTGCTTCATGCCAAACTGCAGGACGCGTTCGATCGGGAAATATTCCTGTTAAATATAGAATCCCTGTACTCAGAATGAAGAAAAATGCAATTGCAGCCGCTCTTTTGAGCAATGAAGGAGAAAAGGATGTTTTGCTGAGATGATGATTGTTCTCTTCCTTAATAGTCCTCAGAATCCGGGAAAATATTTTCTCTTCGACTTCTATCTTCTTTCCCATTTCGATTTCGACCCATTCCGTGTGATTCGTTTGAAATGTTCCAAGGAAGATTTCCAGCTTTTCTTTTTCCCGCGGTGACAGTTCGCCCCGTCCATATTTTTCGATCAAATTCGAAAATTTCGTGAAGTCCATATGCTTCCTTTGAAAATGAGCAAAATGTCCGTTTGTATCTAAGTAACATGAATGGCGGAAAAGTACTATTCTCCTCAGATTATTCTTGAATGTATTGAAGAATAGACTTGGAACAAGGGAAGCTGATGCCTCGGAAGGGGGACAGCGGATTAGAAAAACATCAGATAAAAGCTATTCAGAGATTTGCGAATGAATTTTAGAGATTCACTAATCTGATTCTTAACGGTTTGTGGTGAAATACTGAGATTTTCGCAAATTTCCGCGTTAGATAGACCTTGAATCCTGCTCATTTCAAAAATGATCCTGCGCTGCTCAGGCAATTTGGATATTACATGTTGTATTTGAGCTTTCAGTTCTTGCTTTTCATATGCCTCATCGGATGTATACTGTGTGCTCATCAGATCGAGCTTCATCAGCAATTGTTTCCTGTATCTACTGTTGCGGAAGTGATTGAAGATTTGATATTTTACCGATTGGTATAGGTACGAATTAAGATCAGAAATCTGAACATCATGCCTTTTTTCCCATAGACTGACAAAAACCTCCTGCAGAATATCCTCACATATTTCTCTCTCTAGTAAAACATTGAACGCAAAAATGTATAGTTTTGACCAATACTGTCGATAAATCTGCTCGAACGATAGTTGATCCTCAAGTACAATTGAATGAGGTAATCTGTCTCCGATTATATCCATTGTCCTTCCGATTCCGCTCAATTGTTGTGACCTTAATCCGATAAGCCCAGGAACTTCAGAATCTACACCATATTGTGAGCCGCTATCGAAATTGTAAGAAACATGTATTTTGATCTCAAACTGCCCGCCCTACAGCTTCCGTTCCGCCGGAGATCCTCCATGTTCCTACCGATCGATCTGGATTTTTGAGATCAGGATTTGGTTTCGCAGACTGCTGCGATCATTTGGCATTGTCGTCATGTGTTGCAACTGTGTCTCCGGTGTTTGGAGTTGTTGAATCGTCGTGGCCTAGTGGACTGGATCTCCACCAAAACGATGGTGGATAAATAAGCCGCGGCGCGACGTGGACATTTCGCGCGTGATATGTCCAGTCCGATTGAGTTGGTCGTTTCGCGCGTGCAAATTCGTCGACGGCTGGTCCCAACCTATCCCGGCGTTTCCCAGTTGGGATCAGCCCCAACGGCGTCCTCCGAAGGAATCCTTCGGACCTTCGGGACTTGTCGACCTTTTTTGCGAAGACCCCGCGCTTTCGCGCGGGGAGCGACTGGTTAGGCGGCACAAAGTGAAGTTAGTTAGTCCGTACGGGTTGTGTGGATTGCGGCCTCGTATTTTGATTGCTACCGAGCAGGACTTCCTTGTAATAAGGAAGCTAATGAATTCGACGCTCGATGGTGTTGCACAAAATTCCACGGGCGATTTGAGCGAAATAACGAATTAGGTGCTGTTTTTTGGAGTTCGGTGAAGAGTAAGAAAAAGTAGTGCGAGGACCCGCCCATTGAACCCAAATGATCTGAATCAAACTTACTGTTTTGCGCAATCGAATGCAAGCGTTTGCAATTTAAGAATACGACCCTAGTGCTGTCTAAGAGGGTGCGCTAAGCCGCAGAAAGCTTTGGATCAAAAATAGTTGTTTTTCTTTTGGGATCGATTTGAAAATCTTCGATAGGACAGTTGTGGGAAGGTATTAAACTTCTTATGGAAGAGACTTTGGATGATGCTGTCTGTTAATTCAGATTGCCTCGCGACCGCCATTGCGGCGAAGTTCCTCAGCTACGTCACTAAAGCCCTTCTCAAGTGCAATCGCAAGAGGTGTTTTGTTATAGGCGTCTGGGAGGTTCGGATTGGTAACGCCGTTTTTGAGCAGCCAGGATGTCATTGCCAGTTGTCCGTCTCTGGCAGCCGAACTGAGCGCCTGGTCATAATCTTTGGCATTAGGCGCAAGGAGCGGTTTTAACGCTTGAGCAATAGCAACATCTCCGCTGATGGCCGCGTGATAGAGCAAAGTGAAACCGTGTGGCCCTTTCGTATTGGCGATCGAAGGATTCGTTGCCAACAATGCCTCTATCCCTTCACGCTCGCCTAGCATCGCAGCGCAAAAGCAGTCAATCCGCGCGCCTTGAGCGAGCAGATATTTCGCAATTTCGCGGTGGCCCGTGTGCGATGCGCCGCCGAGTGCTGTTTCCCAATCTCCGCCCCCCCAATCCCATGCGGCGAACACTAATTTCGGATCTTGTTCAACCATCTCCTTTACGCGAGCGAAATCGCCGTGTCCGGCCTTTATGAATGAAAAAACTACATCAAGATCCTGACGGCCGTGTTGTCTTGCGATTTCTGACGGTGTCTTATTGTCAGAAGAACCGAGTTGTTGACTGCCTTCCTGAGCAAGGAGTTGCGATGAAGCCATAGCAGCCGAAGCTGCCAAGCCGGTAACAAGAAATCCGCGGCGATCGATACGCATAGTTCTAGAGTTGATATGTGATTTATTAGGATTGTCCGTTGATGTGCATAACAGTAATTATATCTGAAATAGTTCCAAGGATTACCGAACTCATTACCCTTACATTTTCCCAAGAATCAACTAAATCTTCTAGTGTTGTGTAACAGAAATTCCTTGAATAAGTGTGGCCAGCCAAATCCATGATTCCTGACGGATTTCGGACGTCGATGGATTCAGACATTCTTAACTTATTTGCGATACGGGACACTAGAAGCCATCTCAAAAACATGTCACCTTGTCCTTCCCTACGGGTCTACGACCGTAGGGTCGTGGACGATGCGCTCGCTCCGCTCGCTTACTCAGGATGAACGGGTGTTTGTTCACCCTGAGCAAGTCTCCCGAAGGGGGACGCGTCGAAGGGTCTGCGCAAAATCATTTTTGAGATAGCTTCTACCAATAAAGAGTTGGGAAAGCTTATCCACCATTCATCGCAAGAAAAGGACTCACCATTTTTTTTATTAACTGGACTCTCTAGAAAAAGGCAACATTCGTGCCGCCTAACGGACCGGAGCTAAGCTGTCTACGACTCCCTACGGGTCTTCGACCCGAAGGGTCGTTGACAACGAGTGTAGACTCGTTGAGCGGCAACATGCACCATTTTGTTTGTAGTTCATTGCGCGGACGTTCCGGTCAGATGCACTAAGCCAGTACAACACCGCGCGTCGAAATCATGAATAGCTGGTTCCGTAAGCTTGAGCGAATGGTTAGAACACACGCGGCGGATATTAACCTGCAATTACTGCGAAGTCTTCTTTTCGATTTGCAAGTACAAACTCTTGAGATCGTTCAATTTGCTGTCAAGAATCCTTAAAGCATTTGGCAGCATATTGGGGTCTTCAAAATCAATATTGAGAAATGTTTTAAGAAGATGCTCCGGAGTATCGTCAAAACCATTCCGCATCAACGCTATATAGCGATCGTGAAATCCAGTAGGATTGTCCTTGAACATTTCAAAATATTTTAACGACAGTAATCCGCCGTACACATAGTTTATTAGGTATAGAGGGTCTTCATACATAAGGCGGTTTGTCATCCATTGTTCTTTGAGTTCAGGGGTTTTCGATGTCCAAATAGAATATTGGGAATCAATTCGGAATGTCAGAGAATCCAGGTCGTCTGCACTGTTTATGCTGTCTTTCTCCACGGCATCGTATATTGCCAGTTCGAGCGCTGCATCATGGGCGGCGTGAAAGATTTCCATTCCTTTAACTTCAAAAAATTGCTCAAGATAAAAAAGCTTTCGCGCCGGATCGGTTTCGTGGTTGAAGAGATAATCGGCGAGTACGAGCTCATTGAAAATCGAAAACGACTCTGAAAAATATGATGGCCCGGAACCGTACGCTGGCTTCACGTGGTTGTTGCCCATCATTTGAAAGTGTACGACGTGGCCGCCTTCGTGCGCTAGAATGGACACGTCTTTATAGTATCCTGTATAGCCATTGGAGTAGAAAACATTGGGGATACCGGGAAATCCGACGCCGCCTCCGGCTGAAAGGCGGTTATCGCCGGGCACAATATCGATGCGGCCGTTTGCAGGTTCGAGAAGTTGCAAAAATTCTGATATGTATTCCTTCCCGAGCGGGCTCAGGGCCTTCGTGATCGTGGAGGTTGCTTCTTCAATCGTAAACCGTGGAGGATTGCTTTGAGCAGACCCTGACATTATGTCCCAATAATTCACGTCACTAGACTGTTCTGTCGCTTTCACATGGTCGGCCCGAATGTTCTGATATTGTTTGTAGATGTCCGCATGCTGCGCTAGTTCCTTAAGAAGTTTCTTGACGCCGGTGGTATTCAGATACCTGGAGAAATACGCTTCGTCCGGAAAATCCTGATAATGATGCGCGCGGGAAAGTGCATTCCGGGCCTTTACTATATTGAGGAGGGTAAACGCATAGAGATCACGTTGCCCTGCAAAACCGGCAAACCGTTCTTTGAAGCCTTTTTCACGCACGCCCCGGTCAGGGAAAATGGATATGGCGTTTCGATCTTTCCAGGCGTTCAGCTTCCCCTTTGTTGTCTCGATATCTTTGAATTGAGTTTGTGCGATGAGATTTTCATATAAGTCCGACTGCCAACCGCTGATAAAGGGAACCATAAGTCCCAGTGTTGTCTCTTCACCGGTCGAAAGAGTGTATGACCGAAAACGTCGCGACGATGTTATCTCAAAGAGATACGATTTGAGCTGCGGGACTGTATGGAGAAAATGTAAGAGCGTATCATCAGAAATTTGTCTTAACTCCTGATCGAGAACTTGCGTACGTGAATTCACTTCAGCAATGAGAGCATCGTCATCGCCTTTACTCACTGCGTCTTTGGTGTTCACAGCATAACGAAGATACAGATACGCATCGTGAAGAGCGAGTCTGGCCTGTATGCTGTCATTAAGTTCGAGGGCAACGAGGAGGTCTTTGGGAGAATGTACTATCCGGCCTTTAAACGATTCCATCTCTGCCAGCATCGATTGAAGCTGTTTATAATGGAGCCTCTCATGGGTGCGGTCGGGAAAGAAAAGCCGGGAGAAATCGATACGATACGATGTTTTGATGCTTTCTGGAATCGCCTCGAAATGCTCTTGAGAATGCGCGATGGATGAAATCAAACAAAGACTTACCACAACACGTTGCCAAATGGATCTCAATGGTACTCCTCTGTTAAGTAGTTTAGTTACGCCATTAGTATTTCGTGTGTTCTAACGGACCGGAGCTAAGCTGTCTACGACTCCCTACGGGTCTTCGACCCGAAGGGTCGTTGACAACGAGTCGTAGACTCGTTGAGCGGCGACGTGCAGCAAGTTCCATGTAGTTCATTGCGCGGACGTAATTGCTGATCAAATCATTCTCGGCGAACTCTCGCGCGGCGAAATCGTCGACGGCTGGTTCCGTCAGCTTGAGCGAGTGGTTAGGCGGGCAAAAAAGAAAGGAATAGAACTACTGCAGAGCTTGGATGATTTCTTTGTTTCCCCGCAACATTTTATTAACAACCGTTTGTGAATCTATCTTCTTTTGCTTAGCAACCTTCTGAACAAAATCAGCAATGTCTTTGTCAAGGTAGATAGGAAGATTCAATCGGACACCTTCGCGATAGAATTTCCCCCGCACCCCGCTCGAAAAATCGTATTCTTTTTTCATTAATCACCTTGTATTGTACTGTTTATCTTCCTGTTTGGTTGCCCGACGCGCTGAAATTATTCGAATTGTGGAATTATCCGAATCAACTTCTCGAAATGTGTGCACGACGACAATGGAAACATTATTACGATCTTTTCCAAGGGTGATCCATCGATCTTCGTTGGCACTATGAGATTCATCAAAAATAGATAACATGAATGGATCGAGGAATATCTCTGATGCTCGCTCAAAACTGATTTTGTGCTTGCGAAAGTTGGATTTGGACTTTGTTGGATCCCACTCAAAATTGTACTGCAATGCTTAATCCTGTAGACTTTACTTAAAGGTCTTGATTTTTCTAATCAAATGCCAATCTTGCCCGCCTAACGGACCCGGGCTAAGCTGTCTATGACTCCCTACGGGTCTTCGACCCGAAGGGTCGTTGACAACGAGTCGTAGACTCGTTGAGCGGCGGCGAACAGCCAGTTCCATGTAGTTCATTGCGCGGACGTATCAGCTGATCATATCATTCTCGGCGTACTGTCGCGCGGCGAAATCGTCGACGGCCCCTTCCGTCAGCTTGAGCGACTGGTTAGAGCGCGACACTAGGACCAAGTATTTTAGAACCAATTTGATGAATGAGTTTCTTAAAGATAGTCCCGTTGTTGCTAGACGGGCTGACCAAACTATTTGTTGCCATGTAATTAGACCTCGTTAGTCGATTGACATCTGCGATGACGGTGGATACCTTTAATAGAAATAAGACGCCGAGTATGCGAGGATGCCGGATGTTGGGCCAAGAAGTATGAGAAGAGAAAAGCTTTTTCACGGACTCTCTATTCGCATATTCAATGCTTTGTTGGTTGGGAACTTGAATGATGCTTTGTTCTGGATGAAGTATGAGATCGACGGATACGGCAACTAGGCCGAATTGACTAATAGTGCTGCTGTCAGTATTGAAATGAGCTTTCAGCTGAGAACCGGCTTCCTTAATTGCACGCTCCAAAGATTTTTCTTTTCTTGGACGTTTACACTCTATATAAAAGGTCTGTAAATCTTTGGTTGCGACAACATCGGTTCGTTGATCGAGGTCTAGGTCAAAATCGGCATTGGCAAACATGGAGCTGATAAAGAGCTCAAATCCGTAGTCGCGCGCCGGATGAGATTTTCCAACTTCTTTCTCCTTTTCAGAAGTTAATGGGCCTTTGACATAAAACTGTAGGCGAGATTTGAGCCCACGCGTCTCAGGGAACTTGTGAAGCGCTCTGTGGATAGATATCAATTGGGATGCTTCATAAAATGAATTAGCTACCTTCGAAAAACCTTCTTTTTTTGTGAAAGAGGCGATATTGTTTTGTCGAATGGCAGTAAGTAGAGACTTGATGTCTTGCTCATAAGAGACTATCCGGGTTGCTGAAAACTGAATTCCAATGGAGGTAAGCCATTGTGTTGCTTGCTGCAAATCAGCAAGCATGTTCGTGTAAGAGTAAGTTGTTGAGGATGAAGGCAAAAAATTGTGTCGCGCTCTAACGGACCGGAGCTAAGCTGTCTACGACTCCCTACGGGTCTTCGACCCGAAGGGTCGTTGACAACGAGTCGTAGACTCGTTGAGCGGCGACGTGCAGCCAGTTCCATGTAGTTCATTGCGCGGACGTATCCGTTGATCATATCATTCTCGGCGAACTGCCGCGCGGCGAATTCGTCGACGGCTGGTTCCGTCAGCTTGAGCGAGTGGTTAGGGTGCAGGCAGGAATGCAAAAGAGATTTGAGAATACGGCTGATTTGTTTCTTGAGGACAGGAATATCGTTTTGAACAGTAAGCCAAACCTTTTCGATATCGACGCCGAAATAATCATGAATCAACTTGTCGCGCATCCCGGCGATATCATCCCAAGGAACTTCTTACTTTCCTTACGAATTTCATCCGAAAGCCGCTTCGTTGCCTCCCCAATAATTTCAATCTGACGAATTACTCCATCTTGAATCAAAGTTTCCTTTTTAAATGAAATTACAGATACCCGTTTTGTATAACCTTCGATCTTCAGAATCGCATCGCGTATGTGTTTAAGATAAACAGAATCGTCACGCTGCATAAATTGGACGAGACTCCTTTAAAATGCGATTTCTCAAGTATGGGCTAACTGATTTAGTAGTCAGAAGATCGACTTTACGTCCAATAGTAGCAGACAATTCTCTTTCAAGTCCTACCATCTTTAGAAGCGATGTAGGCTTTGAGAACGTAACAAGAAGGTCAACGTCATTTTCGGCTTTTATTTCACCACGTGCAACTGAGCCAAAAACACGGAGTGTTTTGACATGATATCTGTTGCAGATAGTTAGGACCGCTTCGGTATTAAAATTGATCGTGTTCATAGTCTGCTTGTCCCAAGATACAATATTTCCGTGAAAAAAGCCTGCACCCTAACGGACCCGGGCTAAGCTGTCTATGACTCCCTACGGGTCTTCGACCCGAAGGGTCGTTGACAACGAGTCGTAGACTCGTTGAGCGGCGGCGAACAGCCAGTTCCATGTAGTTCATTGCGCGGA
>Ga0265338_10003730_pt1 | contig 21186 bp, 21 predicted proteins | sample 42126metaG_FD_193579 | JGI IMG/M metagenome (GOLD analysis project Ga0265338, IMG submission 193579) | Rhizosphere microbial communities from Carex aquatilis grown in University of Washington, Seatle, WA, United States - 4-21-26 metaG | ecosystem: Host-associated > Plants > Roots > Rhizosphere... | reverse complement strand
GTGCTGACCGGAGGTCGCGGAGAGATCGCTCGTGCTCTCTTGGTGGCGGGGCAGACGTTGGCTGCGGGTTCGCACGACGCCTGTTACCTGCTGGCTGTCGACAGTCTGGTGGTGGGGACCCGCCTGCGGCGTCTGGTCGATCGCGGGGCCGTGATCTACGAGGGCAATCCCGACGGCATCGTGCCCGGCGAGGCTGCGGTCGCCCTGCGCCTGTCGCCGGCCGATCGAGGTCCGGCGCTGGCCCACCTCGTCGCGCTCGGCGAGGGCGACGAGCCCGCGGCGCGCGCCAGCGACGACGGCGAGACGGCGCTCACCGGACAGGGCTACACTACGGCGGTGCGCGCGGCGCTGCGGGCCTTCGAAAGCCGAGGTGGCGGTCCAGGCCGCGACGGCGACCGTGACCGCGGGGGCGACACCGCCGTAATCCGTGCGCTGATTGTCGATCGCGCCGGTCCGCAGCTGCGGCTCGAGGAGCTCGCGCTCGCGCGGCAACGCCGGCCGCTCTCGGGGATCGCCAACGACGTGGTGTTCATGCCGGCGCTGTCGGCTGGCGACACCGGCGCCGCGGCCGGGCTGCTGGGTGTGGCGACGGCTGCCTTTTTCGTCGACAGGGGCGTCATCGACGGACCGGTGGCCTGCCTGTTTACCGGCGACGACGACTGGCGTGGGGCCGCGATCGTTGTGCGGCCAACCTCTAAAGACGACCGCAACCGCAACGCGAGTGAAGCGAGGGCGCATGCCTGACGACGTCTTCATCAACAATCGTGCCGCCGTTCACGCCGGCAGCCAGGGTCAGTCGATCGCGTTTCCCGACGTCTGTCTCTGTCCGCCTACGCCGCCTGCGGGACCCATTCCGACGCCGCTGCCCAACACGGTGATGGCGGCTGATCTCGCCGGTGGCGCGCCGTCGGTTTTGACTGGCGGCAATCCGACCGGCAAGCAGTCGTCGTACTTCGCCAAGTCGACCGGCAACGAAGTGGCGCAGCCGACCGGCGGCGGCGTGGTCTCGCACACCGTGCAGGGCAAGGCCTATTTCCAGAGCTTCTCGCCCAACGTGTTCATCGAGGGCGAGCCCGCCGTGCGCCACCTGGACATGCTGACGCACAACCACCTCGTGCAACCCGGCAATACGCCGCCCACAGTGTGGCTGTCGACGATGGACGTCGCGCTGCCTGGCGATCCCGGGCCGCCGGGCCTGGTCACCAACCCCACGCGTCTCGAGGGCCGCCTGATGGTCCGCGTCTTCGTGATCGACGAGCTCGGGGAGCCGGTAGGTACCGCGTTCAAGCTCACCACGCCGAGCGGTCAGACCGTCGAAGATCGACTGCTGTGGGGCGGGTTCGTGTGCGTGACCGGCCTCGCCAAGGGAAAGTGCCGGCTGGTGCTGGCCGATATCGACCAGCTTTGCCGCGAGTATCATCACCCACAACCCGCAGAGGCTGGCGACGGGCAGACCGCCTACCGCCCCGGCAGCCCGCTGGAGCTGGCCGCGGGCGAGCGGCACCAGGTGGTGGTGCCCGCATTCCGCACGCTGTGGATCGACGTGCCGCGCATCACCGACGACGAAACACTGGTGACCGATCAGCGCTTCACGCTCTCGAGCGACGACGGGCGCTACCGCGTTGAACGCACGGTCGCCGACGACCGCGGCGGGGATGACGAGTTGTTCACGCTGGCCTTTCCCGGGCTGTTCCCCGGGCCGAAATACACGCTGGCGCACCACGATGGCCAGCGCGCAGCGGGGGACGTGTTCACGGCCCAGTCTTTCGCGGCGCTGTTCCCGCCCGCGCCCGACGGGGAGGGCGAGCTCTTCGTCCACGGGCGCCGATCCGGCAGGTCCGAGGAGGTCGACCGTGGCTGACGCCGATTCCAATGACGTCCCCGAGAGGCGCTTCCACTACGAACCGAAGCCGTCGCCGTACGCTGGGACCGACGGCCGCCCGCGCGCGAGCGGTGTCGGGCCGAAGTACCACCACATCCGGATCGCGCGTGCCGATCGGCACGAAGATCCCGCGCGACCCGACCCGCAGACTCCGTACATCACGGGCCGCTACCAGAGCGACTCGGCCGCGGGGTTGCTGGATACCGGCGACGATTGCTTGCTGCACGTCAATCAAGCCGGCCCGTACGTCGAGGGCGTGCTGGTCGATATTTCGCACGAGCACACGTGGGGGAAACGCGCGGCGTTTCATCGATTCACCGGCGAGCTCAAAGGCTCGGCGTTCGAGATCAGGGAGGCCTATCCCGGCGAGGCAAAGGGCCGGATCGCGGTGGGGGCCAGTGGTCTCACCGTCAGCTACGAGTATCCGTTTGGCCCCGACTATCTGCTGCATTTCCGGCGGCGCTCCGAGACGCCCACGTTCCTCGACGAGTCACTCGACGCGATCCTGACGTTGAAAGGACCGCGTGGCGCCGACGACTCCGTGAGCCGCTTGATCGCGCTGGCCGAACGGGTGCCGCTGTCGACGGTCGAGATGGCGCGGATCCAGGATGGCGTGGCGGCGGACGCCGTCGACGCGTTGTTGCGTGCGTTCTTCGCGATCGGCGGAAGCATCCATAGCTACGATCACGGGAACCGCGCCAACGCTGCCCAGACGATCGAGGACTTCGCCAAGCGACTTTTAGATCCGGCCCTGTGGCCGCGCGATCAGATCGATCTGGCACGGGACTACGTTCGCACCCTGCTCGCTCTGCAGGTCAGCGCAATCAACGACGTCCGCAAGTCACAGCTGCAGTGGCTCGAGGACGTCGTCAGCACAGTGAGCGGATCGGACATCGTCCAGCGCCAGCTGCCGTATCTGGAGACGCTGACAGGTATCCGGGGGTTCGCCGCCCAGGCAGAGGGAAAGCCGATTCAGCGGCCGGAGTACAAGTACCGGCTCGAGTTCAATCTCAAGTACAAGGGCAAGACACCCAACAAGATTCTGGGCACGCTCCGCATCGGGGGATACTACGGAGACCTTATCGTGACCGCAGTGAAATCCCCAGCCTGGACAGGGAGGCCGCCGCAAAAGTTCAAGGTACTGCTGGCGGGGGGCGGCGTGGCAGCCGGCAAGGCTGACGCGACTGACATCAAGGCGACAGCCGACATGACAACCAGTGAAGAGTGGACGCCGGCTGACTTCCCTGGCTGGATCAAGCTATTCGAGGGGGGCATGTGGGCGGCCAAAAAGCCGAAGATCATCGACAAACGGATCGGCGTCGGCTTGCGAGACGCCGCGGTGGTCATTCACGGCAGGGAAAATCACCCCGAGGCGATCCTGGGGTTGCAGGGCGTAGATGAGAGCCGCACGGGGCGTGGTGCGGAGTTCAACGCGAACATCGGACGCATCTTCGACTTGGATCATGATCTGAGCGAAGAGGATTTCACCCGCCCCCGCCATAAGGTCGATTCGGTGGTACACACGGCCGATCGCCAGCAGGCGTTCTTCGATTTTGGCTGCGCCCCCGTGAACAAGCTGGGGCGGCGGGTCTTGCGGACATTTTGCGCACACTGGTTGCCGTGGTTGCAGTCGTCGACCTGTACGCTTCGGATCGTCGGACACGCCGACACGGTCGATACGGCGGAGTTCAATCAGATGCTGTCAGAGCTGCGCGCCAAGAACGTGCGGCAGGCGATCCGCGACATCCTCGGACCGCACCTGGGAATTCCCGACAATCAGATCGAGGTCCAAGGGCAGGGCGAAGCGGAGGCCGCTCGCGAGGGTCCGGACAACACGCGCGCGCGGAGATATCGACGCGTCGACATCTATCTCGACGGACAGCTCGTGCTGACCGCGTGGAGCGCGTGAACGTGCGCTTGCCGACGGCGCTTTTGCTGTCAGTCAGCTTGGCCGCATGCCGACGGCCGCTGCCGCCCGGACTGGACCGCGATCTGGTCAACGAAACCATCGCGTACGCGGAGGCGATAGCACCCCGATGCGACCAGATCGTAGAACACCCCTGCTACACCGGCCCGTCGTGGCCCGATCCGGCCGACCCATCCCTGCCAAAGGTGCCTGGATGGGCCAAGCTCGAGAATGACCGGCGGGTAAGGGGTCTGAACGCTTACTGCTACAGCCCTAAGCAACGGATGGGCGGCACAATCACATGTCTCTCCCAGACCATAGAGAAACAACCCAACCCAAACGATGACTGCAAGATGCAAGAGGCTACCGGATGGCCTACAGCCGATGTGTCGAACGTCGGGGAATTCGTCACCGTGACCAAGGGACCTTGCCAGACCCCGTGGGTCGTCCTCCAAGTCGTGCGGCGCACAACCGCCGGTAACGACTTCGTCGCGTCGGTCCGCGTGCTGCCCTCGGCTTTCCTCGACGCGCATCCCGAGCTGACGCAGGCGGTTCGATCACCGCCCTCGGAGCCGTGAGGGCGAGGCCAACACTCCGATCCACGGCGCCGTTTCACGAGTGAGAAGTGACTCGACTCAAGGCGAAGTAGAGATTGTCCCGCCTCCGCACGTCATTTGATAGCCCAACTGGCATGCGCGAGCTCGCAGCTTATTCGCGCGCGCAGGGTCGGTGGCGACACCGAGCCCCAAATCATGAAGCGCTGCCAATTCCGCGCAGCGACGCGCATCGTTCGCATTGCAGGCCTTCTCCAGCATCGCCGCGCTCCGCTTCGCATCGGGAGGTTCCGTCTTGAGAAGCAATTCCCCCATGTGACCGCAAGCCTCTGTGGCGCCACCGTCGCAGGCCTTATCGAACATCCGGGTCGCCGCGGAAATGTCCTTTCGGGTCCCGCTTCCTTGCTCGAGCGAGAGGCCAAAGTTGTAACAAGACGGCAGGAAACCAGACTCACATGCCTGCTTGAAGAGGACAGTAGCTTTCTTTTCGTCCTTTGTTCCGCCTTGCCCCTTCTTCAGGAACTGTCCCCAATTCATGCACGCAGCGGCCAATCCGCCATTGCAGGCGCGCTCATACAGCGTCGCGGCTTTTGGCTCATTCTTCACCACGCCATTCCCATGCGCGTAGAGTACCGCGAGGTTAGAGCAACCCGCCGGGACACCATTGCTGCATGCGGACTCGAAGAGCTCCCCGGCTTTGCGAGCGTCACTCTGCCCGATTGACCCGTTGAGATAGAGTACCCCGAGCCCGACGCAGGCCTCTCCACTTCTGGCATCACACGCCCATCGATACAGCTCTGCTGACGAGCTCGGTTCTTTCGCCGCAAGAGCGTCCGCTCGGCGCAAGCAGCTCCGCAAATCGCTTCGGCACATCTCGGGTGTCATCGGTGAGTGAACACCCGCGGTGCTTGTGGGCTCTGCGCCGCCGACGACCGAGACTTCAAGAAGGAAGACAAATAGCGCTGTACCTAGTGTTTTGACCGTCATAGTAGCTCGATGCGTGAACGTCACTGGATCAGGGGGCGGGCGTCATCGAGAGCGGCTGTACGAAACATCCGGCCGTCGGGCAGCTCGATGCGCCAAACAGTCGAACGAATCCCACGCCACCACCGCCTCCCGCTCCCGCGGGTGTCGTCGTGTTCCCGGGCATGCCAACCATCGCAGCAGCTAGCCCCGTAGCACCGGCCCCACCCACGTTGCCATAGACGGTGCCGCCCTTCCCACCGTTTGCGGTCATCGTACCTGACACGGAGATGGACGGTGATGCCAACAAAATCGATCCGCCACCGCCCGCGCCCGCGCCACCGAGATCCTGTTCAACGAAGAAATAGCCGCCGCTCTGGGTATCTGCCTCGATCGGTGCATCTCCTCCGTTCGCGGTCAGCGAGCCAGAGATCGTGATCGACGTCGTGGAAGCGATTTCGATGGCGCCGCCCCCACCGGCGCCCGCTATGAAACTCGGGAACGGAGTGCATGGAACGCCTGCCGTTGAGCACGTGATGTTGCCGTAGCCTCCCGCGCCCCCACCGCTGCCGCCTTCCAAATACATGAAAGTTCGGCTGCAAGTCGCAAGCGCCCCTGGACCCCCGGTCGATACTGCGCCGGCAGCGCCGACGGTAGCATTGCCACCGCCGCTCGCGCCCGACCCAATCGCGTTCACGGTATTCCCGGGGTTGCCCCCGCACGGTCCGCTACCTGGCCCTGGTTGCGTCATGCTCGTGCCCGTCCCTCCTCGGTAACCGCCAGCTGCACCGGGACCACCGGCCCCAGCAAGGGGTTGGTTCACATCCGTTGGGGCGCCGTCCAGGTTGATGGCACCCGCTATCGTCACCGGTCCTTTCACAAGAAAGGCAATTGATCGCTGTCCAATAAACTGCCCGTCGGTGTATCCGAAGCCGGCGTGAAGTGTAGTTCCGATCGGAAGGTTCATCTCTGAGAGACAGAACAACTCGACGAGCGGCACGTTTGTCGCCTGCGCAAGCGTTTCCTGGGGGTTGATCGTCGTGACAGTGGGGTCGCCACAGTTTGGATTGCACGTGATGGTGTAGCCCCCGGCCTGCGCGACGTTTAAGCGAACCGTCGCACCGACAGGGGGACTGAGCTTGGGACCGTTGTTGCATTTCCCGAGCGACGTGGTGTTGATCAGCGGGGGATATACGCATGTGCCATTCACTGAAGCGAACGCGCATGGTGGAACGGTAGCGCCCCCGGTCCCGGTCGTGCCGCCAACGCCGCTCGCACCGCCGCTCCCCGTCGCGCCCCCGGCCGCTGTCGTGCCGCCGGCGCCGGTCGTGCCACCAACCCCGGTTGCACCGCCGGTTCCTGTCGCGCCCCCGCTGCCGGTCGCGCCGCCGATCCCGCTGGCTCCGCCGGCCCCGGTCGCACCGCCGCTGGCGTTCATGCCGCCGGTCCCTTTGGTGCCGCCGGTGTTCGATGCGCCGGAAGAATCCACGCCGCCATCTCCGATGTCCATCACGGCCCGGTACTGCGTGCAGGCCGCCCCCACTAAGAGAATCTGGAGCGCAAGTGCGCGGGCGAGTTGAGTCACACCGTGTCTTTTGACGACTTCTGGTCCTATGTGCAACCGCTCACTCCATTTGGCCATCTTCCACCTCTCTTCGGCCGCCCCCAGACCAAAGTTGCGTCGCTCGCGATGATTCTACAGCTCGAACTTCCTTCGAAGAGAGGGCGCCTGTCAAATGGAGGGCGATCGAACCCGGCGGCTATCGCTGCGCGGATCGAGGTCGTTCACGGCTTCGGCAACCTGACGCTCCCGATGCAGGGCCGTGACCATCGCCGGCGGAAGCAGGCAAAGGGCAGACCGGCAAGGGGCGGTTAGGGAGGCCGGCTGCCCCAAGGTCACGCAAAGCTCCGAGCAGCCGAGGACGCCTCGCGTGAAAGGCGCGATTTCATGGATCTCGAGCTGGAACGTTTCAAGCGTGACGTGAACCTTTCGGAGTTCGCCGCGAGCGTGGGATACCAGCTCGTCAGGCGGGAGCGGTCAGCAGGCGGAAAGTGGCGCGGCAGCTCGCCGGCTAGCATTCTCATGCGCCATCCCTCGACGAACGACAAGATCGTCATCCGCCGCGACGTCGATGGGCACTGGACGTACTTCTCGGTCCGCGACGACCGGGACAGCGGTTCCGTCATCGACTTCATCCAGCACCGCCGCCCGGTGAGCCTGGCTGAGATTCGGGTCGAGCTCCGTGATTGGCTGCACCTCGAGCGTCCGGCGGTTGCCCCCGAGCTCTATCGAAGTCCTCTGAGGATCCAGACCCGCGATGCTCTCGCGGTCGCCGCGACGTATGCGCGTGCGTGTCCCGGCGGCGCGAGTACGTATCTGGACGAGCGAGGGATCTCGCTGGCGACGCTTCGCAATAAGCGTTTTGCGGACACCTTCCGAATCGACAGCCGGGGCAACGTTCTTTTCGCTCATCGGGATCCCGAGCGCCCCTCCCAGATCGTGGGTTTCGAGATCAAGAATCGTGGGTTCACCAGCTTCGCGCCCGGGGGGAGGAGGACGCTCTGGACCAGCAACCCTCAGCAAGGCGACGACCGCCTCGTGATCGTAGAAGGGACCATCGACGCGCTCAGCTATCATCAAATCCATCCCTCTGCCCGAGCGCGCTACATCAGCACCGCTGGGAGCCTCGGCGCCTACCAGCTCCAGCTCATCCAGCGCGCTGTCGCAGAGATGCGGGCCGGCGGTGTCACGATCATCGCGACGGACAACGACCAGGCCGGCGAGCGGATCGCCGGAAGAATCGAGGAGCTGATCGCCGGCTCCTTTCGTACACGCCGCCATCGCTCACCGGTCGGCAAGGACTGGAACGACTGCCTGCGGGCTCACGAGCGCCAACGGGGCGACCGCGGCCGCGGCGAGCGCCCGCTTGGCCGCTGACGGCACTATTCACCTTGTATACGGCCGTCCGGCTTCGAGAGACCCCGACACGTTGCTCCCTCGCCATCGGCGAACCCATCGAGATCCGGCCAGGGGAGCGCGATCATCGTATCGCGATATTTGGTGCTCGACGGTTGGTCGGCTATCTCGTCCAGCAAGGCCGAAGCAGCGCTCTCTACATCTTCCGCACCTCGCCCGCGGCGACCGGTCGCACCAAACTGGCCGGCGTGTTCCCGGCGGTCGATCTGCTTTGCGTGGCTCCCACCGAACGCGCGATCCGCAAGCTGCAGACCGCCGTCCGGTTTCTCGAGCGGCGTGTCGGCGCGTTCTCAATGGGTACTCGGCCCGACGTGTTCTGGCTGCGCCTCGCCGAGATCATCGCGCAGCGCGGGCGAGCCGTCATTCCGTACGTCCCGGAGTTGCTAACGCGTGATGCCGAGTTCGATCCACCGGCACGTCATCTCCGTCGTGTCCCGGGCGTTGGCAATCGCGCGGCGGGCCGGCTGACCCCGCCTGCGGACGACAATTCGTGATCCAGCTCCTCCTTCCATCCCGATCGTCACGCCGACCGAGTTCACTCTTTTCCTGCTCGAGCCGAAGAAGCGCGCATGAACGCCTGCCCGCCAGGCCGGTCATTGTCTCCGCGCCACCTCCGCGGGCGCAGCTCTCGGTGGCTCGGGGGCAGGCTGGCCCGAATACTCTTCGTTGCGGCGATGACAACGACGGCCGGTGCCGCGGCATGCCGCGCAATGTGCTCGCGCCTCACCTGCAACCTCACCTCGAGCCTGCCCCGGGGTGTATACCTCTTGCGGCCGGCAGCGCCCATCGAGCGCGGCTCGATCGTTTCCCTGGTAGCCCCAGAGCCCGTCCGCTCGCTCATCGCCGAGCGACGGTACTTGCCACCTTCCGTTCATCTCTTGAAAAGGGTGGTAGCCGTCGCTGGCGACTCCGCGTGCTTCGAGCATGAGCGGTACCTCGTCAATGGCCAGCTCGTCTCGGCGATCGCCCGGAGCGATCGGGCAGGTCGGCCGTTGCCAGCACCCGTCCCGTTCTGTGGTCGTGTTCCCGATGGCTTCGTCTCCCTGGCCGGGGACGGCCGATCGAGCCTCGACTCTCGTTATTTCGGCCTCGTCCCGGTCTCCACCCTCACGCCGGCGGTGCCGCTTTGGACCAGCTCGTCGCTCTGATCCTCGCCTGTAGTCTCCATTTCGACGATCACCTCGTCGAGGCGCTGGCGCGCAAGCTCAGCATGTCAAATCAACTCTTCGTCGGCGATTTCGCGACGCTCGACACGTTCGAGAGCGTCCGCTCTGTGCCGGACGGCCTCCAGGTTGTTGAGCGTATCATGGCGAGGGGCGGGCGCCCGGCCGTCGGCTACATGGCCGTTCCTGTGGAGTGGGCGGCGCGATTCGGACGGCCGATCGATGATCTGTTCGACGGCTGTACCAATATCGCGGTCGCGACCGCGATGCTCTCCGAGTACGCGCAGGCTTGCTCTGCCGGCGCAGCTCGGCCGGCCAAGTTCCACCGGCGGCCTCGTCGGACGGCGCGCCATCCGACACGATCGCTTCGGTACTGCGTTCTCCGTCGCCTCGAGATCGACCTGAACATCGTCGGCATCGCGGACCACGTTCTCCCGGAGATCGCGAGGCTCGAGGGAGCTCGACCCGACCCCGACGTCGATCCCCCATCCGCGCGCTCTCCGCTTTATCCTGACGACAGCGACAGCTCCGATCTTCATGAAGGCGGCGATTGGAGCAGCCCGCGTGTCTTTCTTCCCACACCTACCGTTTCCGCCCGTTCGCCCGCGTTGCCTCGACCCGCCGAGACCCCGGTGTTGGACCGCCGGTCATCTGCCGTCTCACCGCTCGCTCCTGCACCGCCGCCCCCTTCGACGCCGGACGTTCTGATGCGTTAGCGCGGACACGGCGGGGGCGTATGCCCGGGCCTTGACCGGCGCGCATCCCCGTCACCACCGCGCCTTCAGCCCGCGAGCCGCCAGCGAGCGTCCGCCGGGGTGGCCCTCGGCATTGGCCCGCCGCGGTTCCGGCGCGTTGCTCGACCGCTACTCGCGGCTGCGCGCGCTCGCGGCAGCCCTGACCACCGGGCTCACCGCGGCCCGGCTAGTGATCATCGGCGCTGCGCCACCAGCTCCAACGGCCGGGTCCGCCGAATCGTCGCCCTTGGCATCTCGTTTGGTCCTGTTGCGGGACTTCGCCGTCGGTGGCGCCTACTACGAGCCGGGAAACGAGACATCGCCTGTCGCGTTCCAGCCCCTCGCGCGAATCGATCAACGGCCCGAGCGGATCTGGGCCACCCAGTTCATCCTGAACCTGTTCGCCGCGCAACGGGTGCCAGAGACGCCCGAGCTGAAGGCGCGGGTTGCGAAGGAGCTCGCGTGCCTCGCGGATGCACCCCTCGCTCATCGCACGTTGTCGGTCCTGACAGGCCTCCTCGGCCCTCACCTCGGCGGCGTGCTCAAGCCGTACACCGTGGATCCGGAGGGGGGACGCTTCGGCCAGATCTTCGATTCGACGAAGGACCATCTCGCGACCTCACCCTGGCTGCACTTCGAAATGGGCCCCCTCATGTCACTCGGCGAGGAAGCGATCGTACCTGCGCTCGACTACCTCTTTCATCGCGTGGAGCAGGGTCTCGACGGCACCCCCACCCTCATGGTCCTCGACGAGGCGTGGCTCTTTCTCCGGCACCCGATCTTCATGCGGCGCCTCCACGACTGGTTGAAGACGTTGAGGAAGCTCAACGTGTATCTCGTATTCGCGACCCAGGAGATCGCCGACGCGGCCGGCAGCCCGATCTTGCAGACGATCCTCAACGCCTGTCCAACGAAGATATATCTGCCCAACGAGGAAGCACTGACGCCACACCTGGTCGCCGCCTACGGGGGATTTGGCCTCAGCGAGACGGAGATTTCGATCCTGGCCAGCGCGCAGAAGAAGCGCGACTACTACTACCGTTCCGTGTGCGGCCGGCGCCTGTTCACGCTGGACCTCGGACCCATCGCGCTGGCGTTCGCCGGAATGTCATCTCCGGCGGATCAGCGCGCGCTTGACGAGATTGTCGCCACCGGCACGCCGGATCGGTACGCCGAGCTCATTCTTCGGCATCGAGGACTCTCGTCCGCCGCCGCCGCCCTCGCAGAGGAACGGGTCAAGCCCGGCCCCTTTCGCTCGTAGGAGGTCTGTATGGCACGACTCAGAATCGCTCTCGTCCCGATGGCGGCCACTGTCCTGGCCGCCCCCGTGGCATTCGCGCAGGTCCCGGTCATCGACGGTACCAATCTCGTCCAGAACATCAAGACCGCTCTCCAAGCGGTACAGATCGTGGCCAACACCGCCCAGCAGATCCAGTTGATGCAGTCGCAGATCCAGAACCAGCTACAGAGCCTCAAGAGCATCAACCCGACGACGTTCGCCGGGATTAAGGCACTGCTCTCGCAGGGACAGTTCACGTACGCGATGCTCCAGGGCGATGTCACGACCATCGGCTACAACATCAATCAGGTAAACCGCGACTTCGATCTGCTCTTTCCGAAATCGCAGAGCCAGTGGCGCAATGTCGGCTACTCCGACTTCAACACCTACTACGACCGGTGGAACGGTGAGGTCACGACGTCATCGAAGGTAGCGATCCGCGCTCAGGCGAGCATCAGCACCCTCGATGCTAACAACCGGGCCATCGCTTCGATCCTCGATGCCGCAAACAGCTCCTCCACTGGTGAGGTGCGCCAGCTCCAGCTCATCAATCAGCAGCTCTCTCTCATCCACACCGAGCTCGGCTCACTCGTCCAGAACCTCTCGACGGTCGGGCGCGTGATCACAGATTGGACTGCTGGATCCGTCGGGGAGCGAATGATGTCGCGAGAGCGCGCTCGGCGGCGCCTCGACGGCTACACCTCTCGCGGTCGGCCCCCTCGCGTGTTGAACCGACTCCCGTAGCCCCGGTAAGCGCCATGGATTTCAATCTCCTCACCACGGTCCTGACAACATTCGTGAACGCGCTCGCGGCGGGGCAAGCCCGTGTGCAATCCACCGGGACCGGCGTCCTGCGCTCCCTCGCGATCATCGAGATCGTTCTCGCGGGGCTGTGGATGGCGATGGATGCCCCGAGTCTGGCCGCGCCCTTCAAGAAGCTGCTCCAGATCAGCTTCTGGGTATGGTTCGCCAATAACTTCGGGACGCTCACCAAAAAGCTGTGCGACTCGCTGGTCCAGCTCGGCCTGTCGGCGGGAGGAATCAGCGGCAACCTTTCGTTGCTCCTCGATCCATCACGGATTGCGGGCCAAGCCCTCGATGCCACGCAACCGCTGGTGCAGTCGATGCAAGACGCCGGGCTCACGCATTTCGGTGACGCCATGGTTCTCGGGCTTTGCTTCATCGTCATCATGGCCTGCTTCTTCATCATGGCGTGTCAGGTCTGCTTGGCCGTCGTCGAGTACTACCTGATCGTCACGCTCGCCATCTGCCTGATTCCCTTCGGCATATCGGCGCATACGAAGTTCTTGGCGGAGAAAGCCATCGGGGCCGTCGTCGCCGTGTCGGTCAAGTTGATGGTGCTCGCCTTCATCATCGGGCTCATTCAACCTGTCCTCGGGCAGATCAAGTTCTCGGGGACCGGAGAGATCAAGTTGAACGAGGTCATGGCGATGGTTCTCGTCTGCGGCCTCCTCGCGGTAATCGTCTGGCGGGCGCCCAGCTTCGCCTCCGATCTCCTCGCGGCTTCCCCCTCGCTGAGCGCCGGCGTCGTGGGTCAGAATGTTGCCAGCGGAGTGTCCACCACCGCCGGCGCTGTCACGGGCGCGGCCTCCGGCGTCGTCGGAGCAGCGGGCCTCGCCGCGACCGCATTCAAGTCCGGGGGCAGGGGCATCATTGGCGGGGCGGCAGCCGCGGCTCGAATCCTGAGCTCGGCCGCAACTGCTGGCGCTCGAAAAGAAGGCTCCAGCAGCGCCGCCGCACCGCCACGCGCGGGTTCGACGAAGGGAGGGGGGAGCGACACTCCAAGGGAATGATCCCCGCCGGCCAATACGTGAACTGTTCTCTAGCGTGTCGGCGTCGGGCATCAGCGGACACGTCACGCTTCTTCGACTCCGGCCGATACCGGAGAAATGGGCGCTGTTGTCCAAGTAGATTCGGGCAACTAATTCGGGGTGCGGATTTGACGGAGCTGGCGCAAGACCTTGTCCGGGCGAACCTGATCCGTTAACTGCGCGGCCCACCCAGCTTGCCCTTGGCCCCCCTTCCGGCGGCGGCGGCGACCTGGGTGCGGTGGGACTTCTGGCAGTTCACCGACGGCGTGCACGGCGAGGCGCAGATCATCCCGGGCGTGAAGGGCCCCGTCGACTGCGAGCGCTTCCGCGGTGAGCTGGCGGAGCTGCAGCAGCTCGCCCCGCTGTCCCCCCTCGGTTTGACGCACACCCTCCTCTGCCTTGATGATGAGGTCTTGTCGGCAGGAGGTTGAGCTGGTGGAAGGCGACAACGCGACGAAAGATCTCACGGACCCGAGCGGCGGTGCGCTCGCTCCGAATGCCGTACTCGATACGAACGTGATGCTATCGATCTACTCATGGCATGACCTCGTCGAGGTGATGGAGCGCGTGGGTAAGATCGACCCGAGAGCGACTCTTCACCGGCCCGACGTCCAATTTCGGGCGCAACGACTGCGGTGGGGGTTCCTTCTCAGCCTTTTCCTGGACGAGAAGGGGTGGGCGACCATCTGCCCCTTCGAGGAATTCACACGAAAAATGGAGGACAAGGTCAATCCGAACAAGGCCGAACACGACACCAGGGTCGGCTACACGACCCTCTACGCTCATTTCATCAAGGATCTGATTCTCACGGGATGGAAAGCCGGTGCAGACACAGAAGATCATGCGCTCGTAGGCGATGACGTGGACGTGCACTGCGCCAAACGGGCCGAGACATTCTCCGTTCCTCTCATAAGCTGGGAAGGCGTCAGCCACACCGGCGAGATCGACAACGACAAGACCATTCGGAAGGAAGCTCTGCAGCGTGGCGTGGTCGTTGTGACCCCGCAGGAACTGCTCGTCCGCGAGAGATTCGATCCGCGTCCAGCAATAGAGCGCTTCTTCAGAGCCTGGGTCACTGCGGAGTCAGCCTTCCTGGAAGGACATAGCGGCCACGCGGCGGCAAACGTAGCCTTCATGAAAGGGGTATTCTTGCGTCTAGCGCGCAACGACTGGGATCCGTGACGTGTGCCAGCCCGCGCGCCGCACCAACTGGGCAGGCCCAGCCCGCCAGGTGATCGCGGGGGCTCGGCAATCGTTCTCCGACGGGAAAAGACGATCAGTTTGACCAGGAACCGGGACCGAGAGACGATTTCCCCCCGGGAGGGTTGGCAATGAGGCGAGTCATGATGGTGCTGGCGGTAGCGACGGCAGCAGGATACGGCGCGGGCGCTCTGACGGTTCGCGACCCACCCGTCGGCGATCCGCCGGCGCGGAGCGGCTGCTGCTCTCATCACAAAGGCGTGTGTGGATGCGCGGGGAATACCGCGAAGTGCTGCGACGGGACTCTCAGCCCGAGCTGTGATTGCGGGTAATCACGGCCGATGGGAGATCCGAGTCGATGCACGCCATGGGAGATCACTCGAATGAATGGTCCAGACCGGCACGACACCTTCGTGCCCGCGACGCGCACCTTGGTTCTTCGAATGTTGACCATCACCTACCATCGAATCTTGTCGCGGATAAGCAAGGGCGGCTTTGTCGGCGTCGCCGGCAGAGTCGCTTTCGCGGTGGCCTACGCTTGGATTCCGGTGTCTGCTCATTTCAAGCTCAAGGCCGAGCCGATTACCAAACTGGCGCTGTTCACGTTCGGGGGCGGTCTTATTTGGAAGGGCCTGAAGCTCACGATGCCGGAAGGGATGACCTACGTATCGCGTCACTACCTCGAGCGAAAATACTTACTCAGCGCCAAGATCGATGCGATGGGCCGGATGGCCTCAATGGCCGCGGCAGAGGTTCAACGCTATCGCGAGGAGGTGCTGCAAATCATTGCCCAGTATGTGCGCGACCACCGTGGAGACTTTGCCGGTCGCAGCATTTTCGCGAATCTGCTCGTGGTCGATGGTGAGGATATCGTCGTTCTCGCACGCGACCGTGAACACCGGCAGCCAGCAGTGCGTTGCCGGCGTTCCGAAATGGTCGCGACGGAAGTGTTTCTGACGGGAGAGATTCAGGTAATTGGAGATCTCGTGACGCAGATCCCCAATGCCCCAAAGAAGCCCTACAGTAGCTTCATGGTTATGCCGATTCGCTTAGGGAAGGCCATCGTCGGGGCTCTATCGATCGACAGCGCGGAGCGATATCACTTCGACTTCCAGGCTGATGAGCTCGCCGTCAGCCTGCTTCCATACATCAGTCTACTCGCATGGACTCTCACACCGGCTCGTGCTAAGGAGGCACTCACATGACTCGTCCTTCCGCACAGAGTATGACGCAGGGGCGAATTCAGGCTCTCTTCGCCGCGGGCGAGCTGACGGCCGCCGAGGCGGCTGACGCAACGATTGCCGCCAGACGCAGCAAGGGAACCAAGCGGCTCTTTCGCCATCCCCTCCTGCTTGTGTCGTCTATCTTCGCAGGTCTGGTCGCGGCTTTCTTCGGCGTTCGCGGCAACGACTGAACCACGGCCGCCACCGCGCCGGTCACCCCGCGCGCCGCAGCCGCGCGTTCATCGTCGCGCGTCGGCTCGCCCAGTTCGCGATCCCGATCGCACCGGCCGGCGTCGCCGGCGACGTCGACCCGATATGTGAGCCGAACCCAGCGCGCGGCGTCCGCCTTTCGATCGTCGCGCTTCGGACGCGGCGGCAGCAGCCCGGCGAGGATCTCGAACGGGGACAGGAAGAACAAGGCCCGAAGTCTGATCGCGGGTTGTCCGATAAAACCTGATCCGTTAACTGCGTGCCGAATGGAACGCAGGCGGGGCCGAAGGGAGTCCGAGGTTCTCCAGGATGCGCGTAACCGCTTCGGTCGACGTGACCGCCGCGATGATCTCCATGCGGCTCCCGCAGCGACCGCATTCGAGAACGTCATTCAGGAGCACTCGCCAGATCAGAGACGCCCATGGGACTCGACCCGGCCGTTTGCGCGTCCTGGTCTCTGCCGGAGGCGAGCCAGGAGCCGGCTGGGAGGTTGCAGCCTCGGCGGGAACGATCCCCGACCTGGCCGCGAAGGCGGGCGCCAACACGCCAAAGTACCGAGTCAGGTGCGCACGCGGGCGAGGCACGATCGCGACGAGCCGCTCGATGATCTCGTGTGGCGTGAACACGAACGCCGTCGTGCCATCACGCCAGGGCCGCTTGAGCCGCAGCTCGAGGCGGCCGTCGTCGAGCTGGGACAGCCGCTCGGTGGCGATTGGGGGGCGCGCGAGGTAGCGAGCTATGCGCTCGAGACCTTCGCGATCGTTTGCCCGAACGCGCGTGGCGGCCTGGAGGTTGTACCCTTCGACCTGCGCGCAAAGCTTCCCCATCACGAACGCGTCGACGTCCGCTGGTGCGCCGCGAATGCGGATGATCCGGCGGCCCCGGCGCGGACCGGTCGCGACGACGCCCAGCGCCGAGGCCTCGGCTACCGCGGCCAGGACGGGCGCGCTTTCAAGGAAGCGTCTCTGCGCGGAATCGAGCTCGCGATCGTGCAGCACACGTTCGACCCGGCGGAAGAGCGCGGCGACGACGCGCGCCACGTCCTCGTCGTTAGGTGCGGGGGTAGGATGGAACACCGGCTCGCGACCAGGAGGAAAGCTGTACGCGCCGTCCAAGAAGAGCGTGTGGTAGCGAACGCTGAGATCGACCGCCGAGTTGAAGCGCTGGATCACCGTCACCGCCCCGGTCTTGAGCGCGCCGCGGACGCCGAGTCGTCGCGCCCGCCGCCGAAGCCACGACGAGACGACCCCGATGAACTGCCGCAGCACCACGCTCGTCAACGCTGGGTCAAACGCCAGCTTGACGCGAAGACCATGGGGGACAGTCAACACCCACTGTCGCACGGGCACGTTCGGAATCACTCGATCCACGAGAGCGGCCGCGAAGTCGCACATCCTTCTCCCGACGCAACTGGCGCAGAAACCGCGTCGTTTGCAGCTACTGTCGCGAGCTCGCGATAGTAGCTGTTGTCCGCGGCGGGAGACTATCGGCAGTCCCGCACGAAGTGGGCGATGAGGCCCTCGTGAAACAGGCAGTTGGCGGGATCGATGACGTCAACGATCTCCATGCGTGTTCCACGCCAAAGTGATCACCCATTCCAGAGCATCGTGATCACCGTTTCCACGGCGGACCATAGTCGACGAAGACCTTCTCGCCGGCGCGGTGGACCTGGCGCATCGTCGCCCCACGACGCTTCGCCCACAGCATGTACTCGTGGCAAAACCAGCTGTAGCGGTAGCCGCCCGGCTCGCGCTGCAAGTACTCCAGGTGCAGCAGCTCCATCGTCACGCCGGGGCGCCGCCGCTCGGCATGGACAGCCGCCCAGTCGGGCATCGGTCGGGCCGGCGCTGCTGCCGGATGCGCAGCTGGATACAGGCGCGCCTCCAGTTGGTCATCGGTCAGCGCCTCGATCTCCGCCCAGGTCAACCTGGCCGCCGCCGCCCGCCGCACCATCGACCCGACGGTCGACACCTCCAGTCCCACGCTGGCGCTGATCGCGCGGTGTGCCCGGTCGAGGCACCAGCCGCTGCCTCAATATGTCTCGTGTCTTACGCATGGACAATCGCTCCGTGGCCATCTCGCCTCCCTTGAGGCCGGGCACGATGCCAGCGTCGACTCCCGTGATCACGCCCCCTGGAATCCGCGATCACGATGCCGTGGAACGGCCGATCACGATGCTCTGGAACGGGCGATTACGATGCCGTGGAACGGCTGATCACGATGCTCTGGAACGGGCGATCACGATGCCGTGGAATCGCCGATCGCGATCGGCTGGAACACGCACTCCGGTCGTATTGATCTCGTTTGTGGCCGGTTGCAGCGAAAGCTTCGTGCCCAGTCTCGTCGAACGCATGGCGGGATCCCTAGCCGAGAAATCGTCGGAGTCCCCCTCACCTGCGACAACGTCGCCCGACGTTCCGCGATCACATGCATCGCCTTGAGTTAAATGGCTTGATTCTCATCTGCTCCACCCCTTCGTAATCGAAGGCGAGGTCTCCTGACCCTCCGAGGGAGAAGGTACAAGAAGCGTTCTCTTATGCAGCGTGATAAGGAGCGTCGGAGAAGCCCGACGCTCCATCGCGCGACGCTGCCTTCACCGGCTGTCGCGCCGAAGAGCCTCACCTGCCGCTTGCTCCAAGTGCCCGAATCCTCCGGAATCGGCGCCCGGATCACGCCGGAATCAGTGCCCGGGTCCGTCCGGATTTGGCGCCCGCGTCATTTCGGTGTGCAAGAGCGTTCATAGGTGACACTGGTCCGAGTGACATAGGTGACTCGGATTTCATTTCACACGAGCCCAACTCGTGACGGGCGGGCGTATCAGGCCCAGCTCCGGCCTGGCATCGTCGATGAAGCCGAGCGAGACATCGGCGAAGTAGATCTGATGGACGCCGTTCCGCTGCTCGATCCCGATCCATTCTCCTTCAAGCGCGTGATTAATGGTGACGAGAGCTCCGTTCCACCGGATGCGTCCGCTTGCGGTGACCTTTCGCGTCTGGAACGTGGCGGGGTAACTCGGTTCCTGGAGCCGGCGTGGCAACGCGACTGACGACGGTGTGTAGAGGGCCGAAGGTGGACGATCTTCGAGAGATTCGTGAGGCCTTTCCTCGTTGTATTCCCGACGAAATTCGTCGAAGCGGGCTTGCTGCTTTCGAAACGTGCCAGCGGGCGGCCGGAGCGTCTCCTGTTTGAGCGTTCGATGCATCCGCTCGTGTCGCCCGTTCTGCTCCGGGTGGCCTGGCTGGATGCGTTCATGGCGAATGCCGAGCTTCACCCACCAGATCGAAAGCGGCGACAGGCCCCCGGCTCCTCGACTCGCAAACGGCGTTCCGTTATCCGTGCGAATCTTCTCTGGCAGTCCCAGTTCTCGAAACGCCTGTTCAAAAATGGGCCGTACTCCGACAACCTTCGTGGATGGCAGCGCGGTGCACCGAAGCAGCATGCGGCTGCAGGCGTCAGTCACTGTCAACGGGTAGCAGCGCCTCCCATCTCCGGTCCTGAAGTCGCCTTTGAAGTCCGTGCACCACAGGTCATTGGGGGCCTTTGCCTCGCTGAACGGCTCCGTATAGGGCGGCGCTCGCCGACGCGCTTGGCGCGTCCGGGAGAGTCCGTACTTTGCAAAGATCGCGCTGACCGTGCTCGCCGCAGGGCTCTCGAACTGCGGTTGCTTCCGATCGAGCCACGCAAGAATCTTCCGCGCGCCCCAATGTGGGTGGGCACGCCGAGCCTCCAGGACCGCCTCCACCACTACGGCATCGAGCCGTGTCGGATGCGAAAGCGGCGCTCGGGACCTATCGGCCAGCCCTGCGGGCCCGTCCTCCTTGTATCTCGCGACCCACTTGTACGCCGTCTTGCGGCTCACGCCGAACTCCTGACAGAGGTCGGTCATCGCCCGTTCACCCTTCACGTATTCACCGACCAGCAGCATCCGTTCGTCCACTCGCGATCTCTCCTTCCAGGCCATCAGCTCTCCTTTCGGAGAACGACCCTCGCCTGATCCGGGGCTCGTCACCTATGTGAATCGAACAACTGTCACCGGTGTGAGCCGGACAAGCTGTTACCCATGTTGCCGGTTGTTACCCGGAATCGGTGCCCAGATGCCACCGGAATCCCCGTCCGGGTCCGTCCGGAATACGCACTTGGCGAGGTCCTGCCGGTCTTCATCGCTAAGCCCCCGGGCCCCACTTGCCGACGTATTCCTTGGGTTCGACGGCGCCCAGAATCCGTTGGCGGCTGGTCCTTGATGCAGCCCTTTTTGTGGCCCTCGTGACGGAGGCCACAGGAGATGGGTTTTACCTGCGGACGTTTCTCTTCGTACTGCCCCGGGCCGGCTGTCGGGGGAATAGGGTCATTGCTCAATTTGAGCAATCCGGACCCGGCCCAAGTCGCCAATGCCTTACCAATTACTTCCGACATTCACTAAGAACGGGACTATAAATCGATTCAATTGCCTTGACGCACCTCAGATGCGTCCCTATTCTGGCGCGCGCCGCTGGAGCATCGCCGGCGATGCCGAGGGAGGATGAGAGGCGCAATTCAAGGTGCTTCCGAATGGTCAATCGAGGGTAATGGCGCCGATCGCTCGTTGCGCACGCCTGATCCTTCGGGCTAACGACTGAAGCGCGCCATTTGGGTGGCACGTTATTCAGTTCACGCTGGCGGCCAATGCAACCTTCAATCAATTGAAAGGAGCTATGTCGCTGTAGGCGTTGCCCGCGCCGGGCGCTCGCGGTAACAGACAACGAGAAGCGAATCGCGCTTTGTACGCCGACGCAGAGGTCGGCATAAACCGTCAACCGTCGAAGTCGATAAAGGAGAAAAGCATGCGCTCTACACAGCTAATAGGCATTCTAATGGGTGCGTTCATCTTCGGAGTGAGCGCCATGGCGAACGCCGTTGGCTGGGACAAATTCTTGTACGACGATACCAACTGCTCCCACACACTCGGCCAGTGCCGCATTCCTAATACTGGAGATCATCCGACGAGCACCATCACCTCGGTGTTCGTGAACGTAAAGAACAACAACGCGGCGAGCTTTATGGTCAGCAGCTTTCGTGGTTGCGGCCGCAGCATCGCGTGATGTACGAATTGAACATGGTCGCGAGCAGTCGAGAGTGGCCCGTTGTGCGCCGAACCCGCGCCCGAGGCGCTGCGCTGGTGGTGGTGGCCGCCCTGGCTGGTTGCGGCCGCCCTCCCGCGTCGAAGGCCACCGATATAATAGAGGAGACCCGCGCGGCGTTGACCAACTCCGACGTGCTCGGGTTC
>Ga0265338_10003729_pt1 | contig 21186 bp, 14 predicted proteins | sample 42126metaG_FD_193579 | JGI IMG/M metagenome (GOLD analysis project Ga0265338, IMG submission 193579) | Rhizosphere microbial communities from Carex aquatilis grown in University of Washington, Seatle, WA, United States - 4-21-26 metaG | ecosystem: Host-associated > Plants > Roots > Rhizosphere... | reverse complement strand
CGCAGCGACTACAGCCCGGTCATAGCGGATGGAGTGGTGTAGGGGTTGTGGATCGCAAATCACCGAAAGGTGAATCGTCGAGGATTGTCCCGCACCGATTTCGAGATCGAACCGTATCTCGTCAGGGGAGATCTGAGCTGGCACTGGATGGCATTCGATTCGCGTTTGCCGGATTACGCGATCAAGACCCTCATACGTCATGAGAATTGAATCGGTGTCGATCTGGTCCTCGAGGCGCCGCCCTCGTTGTTCCCGGCGCATGCCGCGCACTTCAAAAATGTCGGCGAAATCCGCGCCGATTGACACTCGCACCGGGACATCCAGGGAAGCCATTCCGTAATTGAAGAACTTGAACTCCTCGTACGCGGCTCCTTGCCATAGAAATCGGGAACGAACGATGTGGAGCGTCCCTCGCGCGATCGTCACGTGCTGTTTCTCGCCGACGTCTACATTTGCGAGGTCTGCGGTAAACACGAAATTGTCGGATTTAACAGTCGAACTCAGCAGCAAGGGTCGAAAATTCCAGAGTGCAAGCACAAGTTCGGAAAGATAACGGGTGCCCTGGAAAAAGAGACCATGTTCTCCCATGCCGAGCGGCTCGATATCGCCGTACCGGTTGAAGACGGCAAAGCTCTTGCCATACTTCAGCACGCGCACGTGGTCGTCAGAGGGAGACGATCCTGCCGCTATGTAGTACTGCTGGGTGACTCCAGTTCCATCCAATTCAGATCTCCATCGCTAATAGTGAGCGCTTTCGACTCTTCTCTGACAATACGCTCATAGATCGCCGAATAGTCTCGCGCCATCCGCCTGGCGGTGAAACGCTTTTCAAATTGCAGGCGGCACATCGCTCGATCGATGGACGGGATACGCTTCAGCGCCGTCACCGCCTCTTCCACGTCCTTCACGAGAAAACCCGAAACTCCATCTTCGATGATCTCGGGGACGGACCCAAATGGATGGGCAACGACCGGCACTCCACATGCGAGCGCTTCGATCATCACGAGCCCAAAAGGTTCTGCCCAGTCAATCGGAAATAGAAAAGCCCAGGCGTTTCCCAGAAATTCATTCTTCTCGTGATCGCTAATTTCGCCGATGAAGTCAATCAAGGGATGATCCATGAGTGGCTTAATGCGAGTCTCGAAGTATTCCTTGTCCGCCCGATCGACCTTCGCCGCAATCTTCAGTGGCACCCCGGCCCGTTTCGCGATCTCAATCGCCCGATCCACCCCTTTTTCGGGAGAGATCCTGCCCAGAAAAGCCAGATAGTCTCCACTCTTAGCGCAGGGTGCGAACTTATTTTCCGGCAACCCATGGTGAACGGTTCCCTGCCAGTTGACCCACGGCAATGGAATCCGTTGTGCATCGGAGATCGACACGACTGGCATCTCAGCGAATTCCCGATACATCGGAACCAGATCAGGAATGTCCAACCTTCCGTGCAGTGTGGTGATTTGCGAGAGTTGCTCGCTCCGGCTCACGGGGAAGTGTTGGTAATCGATATGGAAGTGAATGAGATCAAAATCATCCTTCCGGTTGACCACCTGCTGCAGCATATAAACATGATGTGCGAATTGATCGATACAGTTTGGATTCAAACGCAGGGCCTGCGGACAAGCCGACACCAGATTCGCAGTAGTAAGCGAATCCCCGCTGGCGAACAGCGTCACTTCGTGGCCCTGTGCTACCAATTCCTCCGTGAGCCAGGACACTACGCGCTCCGTGCCCCCATAGAGCTTGGGAGGAACGCTTTCATAAAGCGGCGCAACTTGCGCAATTCTCATGATGACCTCGCAAGTGAATTAAGGGTATTCAAGAGTCCGAGAGACAGCACTGCATCGCAGGAATGCCCGGGCACAACTCCCGCAGCGTCAGAGACCTATCGAGTGTCCTGTCAAAAGACTACGATTGCCTTGCCGCTTCCACAATCAGGTGATCCCTGCAGCTATTGGAGCCGGGTTCTGTACCAGGGACAAAACGTGTATATCGCCCCGGGCGGGATGGGCCAAAGGGAAGTATGCTTAGTGGACTGCCCAAAAGCACTCGGTCGTGCATCTAACGGCCAGAGCCTGAACCGTTCGCGCTGGTTTTGGGAGTATGAATCGCGGCAAGCTTGTTTCCACCTCGGGATCCAAACGGAAGCTAGTTGATAGGGGATTACATTTGGCATTGAAAGTCGAACCGGGCTGGTATAAAGACGCCGTCATTTACCAGGTTCATGTGCGCACTTTCTTTGATGCGAATGGCGATGGAATCGGCGATTTCCAGGGCCTCACGCAGAAGCTTGATTATGTTCAAGAACTCGGCGTCAATGCGATTTGGCTGATGCCATTCTTCCCGTCTCCGCTGCGTGACGATGGTTACGATATCTCGGACTACCGCTCGGTCCATCCCCGCTATGGAACGCTCGACGATTTCAAGCGCTTTCTTTCGGCCGCCCACGACCGTAATCTTCAGATCATCATCGAACTCGTCGCCAATCATACTTCTGATCAGCACCCATGGTTTCAAGAGTCCCGGAGTTCTCAGGACAACCCGAAGCGGGATTGGTATGTGTGGAGCGACGTCGACACCCGCTACAGTGGCACCCGAATTATTTTTCTCGACACCGAGATGTCGAACTGGGCCTGGGATCCCATTTCCAAGGCCTACTACTGGCACCGTTTCTTCAGTCACCAGCCGGACTTGAATTTCGACAATCCGGCCGTGCGCGAAGAGATGTGGAATGTAATGAAGTTTTGGCTGGAACTTGGCGTCGACGGCTTCCGGCTGGATGCAGTTCCCTATTTGATCGAGCGTGAAGGCACCACTTGTGAGAACCTGCCCGAAACTCATCAGGTGATTCGCGAGTTGCGTCAGAAGGTTGACGAACATTTCCCCGGCACCATGCTCTTAGCGGAAGCGAACCAATGGCCAGCCGATCTCCGTCCCTACTTTGGCAACGGCGATGAATTTCATATGGCCTTCCATTTTCCCTTGATGCCCCGCATGTTCATGGGTTTACGTTTAGAGGATCGCAAACCAATCACCGAAATTCTTCAGCAAACACCGGAGATTCCCGCATCCTGTCAATGGTGCTTGTTCCTGCGCAACCATGACGAATTGACGCTCGAAATGGTGACGGATATCGAGCGCGATTACATGTATGACATCTATGCCAGTGACAAGACGATGCGCCTGAATCTGGGTATCCGCCGGCGCCTGGCGCCCTTGCTCGACAATGACCGGCGGCGAATCGAGCTGATGAATGGCATGTTGATGTCCCTGCCCGGAACTCCAATCATCTATTACGGAGACGAGATTGGCATGGGGGATAACATCTACTTGGGAGACCGCAATGGCGTCCGCACCCCCATGCAGTGGAGCGGTGGCGGAAACGGCGGCTTCTCCAGCGCCGATCCGGAAAACCTTTATTCACCGCCTATTCTCAATCCAGTCTATGGATATCAGGCCGTGAATGTCTTGTCCCAGAAACGTTTTGACCACTCGCTGTTGTCATGGATGAAACGCTTGATGCAGGTCCGCCGTTCGACTCCGGTATTCGGTTCGGGCTCGATCGAATTTTTGTATCCTGCCAATCACCGAGTGCTGGCGTATATACGCCAACTCGGGAAGGAAACAGTTCTGATCGTGAATAATCTTTCGAGTGCCGCGCAAGCGGTCGAACTCGACCTCCGGCGCTATAAAGGAAACATCCTCATAGAAATGTTTGGCAAGAATATTTTCCCTCGCATCGGCGACTTGCCTTACCTTTTGACAATGGGTCCATATCAGTTTTTCTGGTTCCGCCTGCGGCGCATCTGATGAGAGCGCACGCAGAAGTCCCTGCAAGCTCGATTTCAGCAGGAAAGGCTTCATAAGGGAGCAGCAACTTGGCGGATGAGACTCTTCTAGCAGACGACTTTGTTCGCCAGTTGATCAACGTCGGCGAGGTGGACATCCTCATCGGCCTGCCCACCCACAACAACGCGAAGACCATTCAGCCAGTTATCCGCGCCATCCAGGCAGGCATCCTTAAGTGCTTCCCGCGGGAGCGCGCCGTGGTGATCAATCCCGACGGAGGATCGCATGATGGTACTCCGGAAATGGTCACCGGCCTTTCAATCGACGACGTGTGGAGCGCATCAAAAGTCTATGCACTGAGAACGTTGCACGCCGTTAGCACACAGTATGCGCGTGTCCCCGAACCTGGACTTGCCCTGCGCACTATCCTCGCGGCAGCTGACCTCTTGCGCGCCAAAGCTTGTGTCGTCATCTCACCCGATTCCGTCACCATCGAACCCGACTGGCTGCAGCGACTTGTCCGGCCTGTGCTGGCTGACAACTTTGATCTGGTATCCCCCGTTTATCAGAGGCAAAAATCGGAAGGCGTTCTCATGCGAAACGTGCTTTACCCGATGACCCGCGCAATTTACGGGCAGGCGATTCGGGAACCCTACGCTTCCGAATTTGCAATATCCAGCCGCCTGGCCACTGATTTTCTGACCCGGGAAAGCTGGAATGAAGAATGGGGGAGAGAGGGCGCGGAGATCTGCCTCACCATTGCCGCCGTCACCGGAAAGTATCGCTTATGCCAAACCTTCTTAGGCGTTAAAACTCAGCTCCATCGAACGAACAGCGATCTGGTTTTGGCGATGCGACGCACGGTCGGAGCATTGTTTGCCTCCCTGGATAGCAACTTTCCTTTCTGGAGCGCGGTTACGTCCGCCGAGCCCGTGCCGACTCTTCAAGCAAAACGACAAGACACCGAGGATGCCGCCCGCATCAATCGGAAAAGGCTCTGGGAGATGTTTACCCACGGAGTATCCGAACTGGAGCCAGTTTTCAAATCGATTCTCTCGCCTCCAACTCTGTCCGAGCTGCAAGCAATGGCTGCGCTCGATATGACTGGCTTCCGGTATCCACCTGATTTTTGGGCGAGAACAGTTTTTGAGTTCGCCGCTTCGTATCACAAGTCAGTCATCAATCGTGACCACATCATTCAGGCGCTCGTCCCCCTATTCAGGGGCCGAGCTTTGACTTTTCTCCTGGAAAATCGAGAAGCTTCGGACGAGGAAGTGGAAACAAACGTCGAGTCTTTGTGCGCCGCATTCGAACAGCGAAAGCCCTACCTGCTGGAAGTTTGGAACGGAAGGAAGTGACTTGCTATGCGGGAAATCATCACAAACGAATTGAGTAGAGCCCTACAGGACCTCGCGAGAGGATTTGCGCATTACCTGCCCCGTGTCGTCGTTATGCTGATCATTGCTTTCATAGGGTGGGCGATTGCCTACCTCTTGAAGGTTGTGGTCCGCAGCGTGCTTCGGGTGACGAAATTTTCCAAGCTGTCCCAGAATGCCGGAGCCACTGAACTGCTAAAACAGGCGGCATTACCCTCATCCACCGAACTGCTGAGCCGATTTGTGTTTTGGGTAGCGTGGATCGGTTTCATCCTGCTCGGCGTGAGCGTCCTGGGCATTGTGGGATTGCAGGAATACACGGCGCGATTTTTTCTCTTTCTACCCCGGCTGTTTGTCGCCCTGCTGATTCTCTTTTTCGGTCTGCTGGCAGCCAGTTTCGTTTCCCGGGCCGCGCTTCTTGCCGCCGTGAATGCTGATTTTCGCTCGTCGCGCTTATTGAGCATCTCGATCCGGGTCATTATCAGTATCTTCGCGCTGTCCATGGTATTCGAGGTTTTGGGCGTAGCTGAGGAGACGATGCTGATTGCGTTTGGCACTGCGTTCGGCGCCATGATGTTTTCCTTGGCCATTGCCTTTGGTCTTGGCGGCCAGGATCTGGCTCGAGATTATCTTGAACGGAAATTCCGAAAGGGCAAGAGAGAGGAAAAAGAAGATGAACTGTCTCCTCTTTGAGAAAACCGCGCCGGAAGAAATACTGAACTTTCCTTCCGGCACAGTTTTCGACGTTAGGCCGCACTTTCTTCCTTGTTGGGATTCCTGGGAACTTTGGCGCCTTTCTTCCTCGCCTCGGACAGTCCGATTGCGATTGCCTGCTTCCGGCTAGTCACTCGTCCACCCTTGCCGCCCTTACCGGATCGCAGCGTACCCTTCTTCTCACGGCGCATTGCGCGTTCCACAGACTTCGATGCTGCTTCCCCATATTTCTTCGCACTCTTCTTTTTCGCTGCCATTTAGGGCCTCTCCTTAATTCGCGATTGGAATTTTCTTTGGCCGGACCGTATTTCCTGCTGTGACGCACCATAGGGGGCCCCGAGAGAATCTTCCATCCGGTAGTTTCAGTAAATATCAGCCAGCATTGCCGTAAACGTGGCACCACTGCGTTTCCGATCATAGTCACAACTCATCACTGAACGATCAGCCGCCTGCTCCGCGCAAGAAATGACCTATTCACTCGAAAGGCGCAGGAACGCCGGAGCTCTCAATGAATACAGTATTTTCTGTACGAAGAAAGTTCATGCCGTTGGCGGGGAAGTACCCGGTCTGCGCGTAGGCGAAGTCCACTGCTGATGTCCGCGTTGAAGATACAAAGAAAAGACGGATGGCACTCGCCGTGCTGTTCTTTGGATAGCCTTGTTATCAAGGTCTATAAAGGAGAAATTATGAACGCGAAATCCCTGTTGCTTAGCGGCGCATTGGTTGTTGGACTTGTCGGAGCTGCATTCGGACAGAGCTCCACCAGCCCATCACAACAGGATCCAGCCTCACCGACGACCCAGGCTCCATCGACTCAGAGCCCCACCACTACTCAACAGCCTGGTGAAATGTCGCCGACTTCCACGGCCAGCCAGGGCCAGCACAGTTTCACGGGCAATATCGTGAAGAGTTCCGGCAAATACATGCTTCACTCGGCTGGCGCGGACTACCGCTTGGATGATCAGAAACAAGCCAAGGAGTTTAACGGCAAACAGGTGAAGGTTATGGGCGATTTGGATCAGTCGACCAACACCATCAAGGTGCAATCGATCGAGCCCTCGTCTTCGATGTAAATCCGCATGCGTTCTGGCTAGTCAGGCGGCTATCAAGGCCGCAGCCTGCGAAATGGGATAGTTACAAGTGGGAGAGAATCTGTCTCTTCTACTTGTTTCTTTCCTCGTATAGATGAGCTCCCTTTGGGACACGAAAATCCACTGCTTGCCGCCCGCTGAACTCGGTAGACGCGGGTTGTCCCTGGCGGCGTGCAACGAGGACGCCACGAACTAGATTCTCCTCCTCCCCACGACATCACCCCTCTTTCGGACGTCATCCCTCAACGAAGGAGCGGTTTGGCAGATTCGAAAAGCCTCATAGCCACCCCACAGCTCTACGCAGTCGTCGATGCACAGTGGACATTTCCTCGGCACTGGCTCTACTGTTAGTGCGCACGGATTCGACGCTCGATGTCTACGGGACCCTCTTTCATGAACAGAATGTTCTCCTGTTTTTGTTTTCTAACCGTTCTCAGTGCATTGATCTGTATGGCTAGCCGGTCTTCTGCTGACGAGTGGAAGCCTCGTCATGATCTTGTCTCTCATACTGGCGTCATGAATCTGACGGAACCTCCGCCGCCGAGTGAGGTGTTTTTCCCGGGTCCGGCCTCCGCAGCCGACACAGCGCGCTGGCTTGAGGGACTCAAGATGTGGCGAAAGGATCGGACCACTCTCTTGCGATACAGAGGGGAGCAGTACGAGCGGCCGGACCTGCTCTGGACGCAAAGTATTTTTTCGCAGGTCCAGGTGCTGATCTGGGATCGCAGCCTGTATGACCCGGAAAAACGCGACTACACTGTCGACCGGTTTCTCTCGGAAAACGAAGGTCGCATAGGTCCGATCGATGCCGTACTCATCTGGCACGTTTATCCAAACCTGGGAGTGGATGATCGAAATCAATTTGACCTTTTGCGTGATTTGCCCGGTGGAGTGCCAGGGTTGCGCCGCATGGTCGAGCAGTTTCATAAGCGAGGAGTGAAAGTATTTTTTCCGTTACTGGTTTGGGATACGGGGACGCGTGATGAGCGCGGCGAGTACGCGACGGCCATGGCCCAACTTATGAAGGACGTTGGCGCCGACGGAGTCAATTTCGACACACTGGAAAGCGCTCCGGCACAGTTCCGGCAGGCCTCAGATGCGATCGGTCACCCGCTGGCACTCGAGCCTCAGTTTCAACCGCGTGACGAGTCCATTGCGTGGACCAATCTCAGTTGGAACGACTGGGTCACGTGGGAAGGCAAGCAGTATCCGTTCATCCCCATGGTGAGCAAGAACAAATGGATGGAGCCGCGTCACACTGTGAACGTGACGGACCGCTTCACGCGTGATAAGACCGACAGCCTGCAACACGCTTTCTTTAACGGGCAAGGATACGCGACGCTGGAAAATCTCTGGGGGTTCTGGTACGGCAATACTCCACGCGATGCGGAAGCGATTCTGCGTTTCACGCGCATCGAACGCGCCGCAGCCGAGTACCTTCGTAGTGCGGACTGGGAACCCCATACGCCGGTCATCCAGTCTGGTGTTTTTGCGAGCCGCTTCCCGACGGCCGATGGAACCCTGTGGACCATCGTCAACCGGAACGAATACGACGTCACGGGATCGCAACTCATGGTGGATCACTCCTCGAGGGCGCATTACTACGATCTTTGGCACGGCGTGGAACTGAGGCCGACACTGACCGGTGACAGGGCTACGTTGGACTTCGCCGTCGAAGGACTTGGTTATGGCGCGATTCTCGCCACAGAGCAGGATCCGACGCCACAAGTCCACGAGTTGATGCGCTTTATGGCAGAACGCTCACGACGGCCGTTAGCAAGCTATTCGAGGGAGTGGAAGGCGGTAGCACAAAGCGCAGTGGAAATCCCTGCAACAAAGCCAGCGGCGACGGCACCTGCCGGCATGGTGCACATTCCGGGAGGGGATTTCGAATTTCAAGTAAGTGGCATCGAAATCGAAGGTGGGAACGATCCGGGCGTGGACGTGCAATATCCCTGGGAAGACTTGCCACGGCGCTTTCACCGGCACGTGATTCCAATTCACTCTTTCTATATCGATCGCACGCCCGTAACGAATAGTGAGTTCAAGAAGTTCGTGGACGCAACGCACTATCGCCCTCTAGACGATCACAATTTCTTACATGCGTGGCAAAACGGCACCTTCCCTGCTGGCTGGGAGAACAAGCCAGTAACTTGGGTCTCGATCGAAGATGCACGGGCATATGCAGCGTGGAGCGGCAAGCGGCTTCCACACGAGTGGGAGTGGCAATACGCGGCCCAATCAAATGACGGACGGCCGTATCCGTGGGGCAAGGATTGGAATGCGCAACTGCTGCCAGCCACGGATTCTGGTCCGGTAATGCATGCACTCGCCGACGTCAACGATTTCGCAAAAGGTGCAAGTCCATTCGGTGTTGTGGATCTGATCGGTAACATATCGCAATGGACAGACGAATACCGCGACGCGCACACGCGGGCTGCGATTGTTCGCGGTGGGGCTTCCTACCAGCCCCGCGGATCGATCTGGTATTTCCCGCAGACGTACCGTCTCGATGAGCATCAGAAATATCTGCTGATGTCGCCTGGCCGGGACCGCGCTGGAACGATTGGCTTCCGTTGCGTAGTAGACGCTCCGTAACTCAGTGGGGAAACCCGGCCTCGGCGAGTTAAAATTTAGCGCTCAGATTTCTACCAAGCTGACAGGTGAGGTTCATGAAGCGATTCGCTGCCCTCCTACTATTGCTTTCATTTTTCGTACTCCCGAGCTTCGCGCAGATCGCGCCTTCCAACCCGCCGGCGGATCCATACAAGCCCACGCTTGACCGTCTCCAGTCTCTGGTGACTTTGCCGTTGCCGGATTGGCGCTTTCACGAAGATCTACCGCATCCTGAAGACACAACGCTCAATGACGCAGACTGGCACACCGTGAAGGTGAAGGAAGAGTGGACGACGGGGTCTCGTGTTTTGCGGCGCTGGATTGAGATCCCAGAAAAGATCAACGGCTATGCGACACAAGGCGCGCGCGTTGATTTGAAACTGGCGATCCGCAGCAGTGATTCGCTGATCCTCACAGTGTTTTCGAACGGAGGCATTGTATATCGCGGTGACGAAGACATGCAGGAACCGATCACGCTGACCCAGACCGCCCAGCTTGGGCAGAAGTTTCTGGTAGCAGTTCGCGTCAATTGCAGTTCGGCAAAGACCGGCATCTTCGATAGCGAACTGGCGATCGTACCGGCCTCAAGCCGTCCGGATCCCTCTGTTCTTCGTATGGAGATTCTGTCGGCGCAGCCGCTCATTGCCGCGTATGACGACGGCAAGGCTGAGCGGCAGCAACAACTCGAGACGGCGGTGAAAGCGGTTGATTTCTCGGCGCTCGAACGGGGGGACCAGAGCGCGTTCGATCATTCACTGGCCGACGCCCAGTTGAAACTGTCCGTACTCAGGCCATGGTTACAACAATTCAAGATTCACGCTGTAGGGAACGCCCACATCGACATGGCTTGGCTCTGGCCCTGGACAGAGACGGTTGAGGTGGTTCGCAATACTTTCCAGAGCGTGCTGGACCTGATGCGGGAGTATCCGGACCTCAGGTTCACGATGTCGTCGGCGCGCACGTATGAATGGATCGAGGAAAAATATCCGGACATGTTCAAGCAGATCCAGGAGCGTGTCCGCGAAGGCCGCTGGGAAGTGATCGGCGGGATGTGGGTTGAGCCGGACTTGAACATGCCGGACGGCGAGTCCCTCACGCGTCAGATTCTGGTAGGCAAGCGCTATTTCCAGAGCCGCTTTGGGGTGGATGTCAAGATCGGATGGAATCCGGACTCGTTCGGCTATAACGCGCAACTGCCGCAGATCTACAAGAAATCGGGCATGGGATATTTCGTCACCCAGAAGCTGCTCTGGGCGCACGAATTCACCACGTTCCCTTACAAACTGTTTTGGTGGCAAGCGCCGGATGGCAGCCGCCTTCTAACCTACTTCCCGCGCGATTATGCCGGCGGGATCGACGGTCCGGGCATGGCCAAAGACCTCTCCATTTGGGCGCCTGCGATCTACGGTTCGACGGTGAGCCACGCTCCGGAAACCATGCACCTTTATGGTATCGGCGATCACGGCGGTGGCCCTACGCGAGAGATGCTCGATAGTGCCAAGGCTTTAACGGCACCAGGCGTCGTCTATCCGAAATTTGAACTGGGCACAGCCACCGACTTCTTTGGTGAACTGGAGAAGAAGCTCCCCGATTTGAACGTGCCGACCTGGAATGGAGAGCTCTACTTCCAGTATCACCGTGGAGTGTTTACGACGCAGGCCGAGACCAAGCAGCGCATCCGCCGCAGCGAGGAGATCATGCTGAATGCGGAGAAGTTTGCCTCGCTCGCGCTGCTCGACGGCCAAGCTTACCCGCAAGAAGAAATGAACCGCGCCTGGAAGCGCTTGCTGTTTGACGATTTCCACGACATCATGCCGGGCTCAGGTATCGGCGTGAACTATCTGGATGCGCGGCGCAACCTGCAGGATGTTGGCCTTGCCGGAAACGAAGTTATTCGCGAGTCCCTCAAGGAGATTGCTGCGCGTATCGATACGCAGGGTGAAGGCGTGCCCGTGCTGGTGTTCAATTCGCTTCCGTGGGCGCGGACAAACGTCGTCGAACTGGAGGCGCAGTTGCCCGGTCCGGCACAGCACATTACGGTGACCGACGCAGCCGGCAAGCCCGCAGAATCGCAGTTGTTGAGTATCGATCCGAAGACGCATCGCGCGCGCTTTCTGCTTCTGGCAAGGACTCCCGCCCTGGGCTACAAGACATATTTTGTGCGCGGAATCGCTGGCGCCGCTGCTCCCAAATCAACCCTGAAAGCAACCGCGGACACGCTGGAGAACGAGTTTGTCCGCGTGAAGATTGATCTCCAAAGTGGATGCATGACCAGCTTGTTCGACAAGCGTACAAACTTGGAGGCACTGGCCCCTTCGGAAACCGACACTGGCGGCCCGACGAACAAGATCTGCGGTAACTTGCTTCAGACATTCGTCGACAAGCCCGAGCGTTGGGATGCGTGGAACATTGACGCCGATTTTGAAAAGCAACGCTGGGACCTGGACAAGGCTGACGGAGTTACGCTTTTGGAAAATGGACCGCTGCGAGCCGTCATCCGCATCAAGAAGCATTTCCAGAACTCAACATTCATCCAAGATGTGACGCTTTATCCCTCGAGTTCGCGAGTTGATGTCAACATGCAGGCGGACTGGCATGAAAAACACATCTTGCTGAAGGTGGCTTTCCCGGTCAGCGCCCACAGCACGAAAGCGACATATGAAATTCCCTACGGCACCGTCGAGCGGCCCACGACCCGCAATACTCCGGCAGAAAAGGCGCAGTTCGAAGTTCCGGCCATGCGATGGGCCGACATCTCTGACGACAAGCACGGCCTCAGTCTGCTCAACAATGCCAAGTATGGATACGATGCGAAGGGCAACGTGGTGCGACTCTCATTGCTGCGTTCTCCCGAATGGCCTGACCCGCACGCGGACGAAGGACATCATGAATTCACTTACTCCGTCTATCCGCACGCGCAAACCTGGCGTGAGGCGCTGACTGTTCGCCAGGGATACGACCTGAACTACAAAATGATCTCGATGCAAGTCGACAAGCATCAAGGTTCGCTTCCCGCAGAGCATGCTTTCGTAGAGGTGAAATCCGACAACGTCGTTCTGACTGCGGTGAAAAAAGCGGAAGACGATGACGATTTGATCGTCCGCTTTTACGAATGGGCGGGCAGAGATACGGACGTGAAGATTCAGCTGCCCCCTGGAGCTCTGAGTGCGCAAGATGCTGACCTGATGGAGCGTCCCAGCGGTGAGTTATCCGTTCAAGATGGTGTGGTTACCGTTCACAGCAAGCCATATGAAATCAAAACGGTGAAAGTGCGCTTTGCTCTTCCTTCCGTTCCACGTCCTGTTGAGATCGCCAAATGAGCAACGCTGCACCAAGCATCGAGGGAGCCTGGCGGATGAAAACGTATGTCCGCAACGGTGAATCGACGCCGCTGAGAGGCGTATTAATGATGACTAGGGGGCGCTGGTCCACGTTGTATTTTGTTCCGCAACCAGGCACGACTGAACACTGGGGAAGCGCCGAGTCGGGCCGCTACGTGATACAGAATGGCCGTCTTACCTTTCACCACGAATTCACTTTTCAGGGGGGAGGGGACAAGAACTTGGTGATCGACCTCGCTTCGACGACGGTGGAAACTTGCGGGATCGAGTTGACTCCCGACATCCTGAAGATCCATTTCCCGAGCGGCAACATTATCCACTGCCGCCGCGATTCCGAATGACGTTCCGGGGCACAGGAACTCCGCGCGCACCGACTGCTACAGGCCAATCCCGACTCCACTTGCGGCGAGAAATCAGCCTGCTGGGATTGGTCGCCACCGCGGTTGCAGCCATGGTCGGAGTCGGCGTCAATATCCTGCCCTTCATGGTGCAGCGTTCTCAACCGGGTATCGGCGCATGGGTGCCACTCGCGTATGTGATTGCGGCTGTTCCCGCGGTGCTGGCGGCGCTCTGCTACGCCGCACTGGTTTCCGCCATGCCACGTGCCGGCGGAAGCTACGTCACCGTAAGCCGCGCTCTCAACCCGTTCGCCGGTTTTATCGCCAGCTTCTCGCAATGGTTCGGACTCTGCATGGCGATGGGAGTCGTCGCGTACTTTTTAGTGCCCGTAATTCGTGACCTGCTGGCGGTGGCGGGATTTGCGCAATTTGCAGCAACTTTGGATCTCATGCTGCCCAGGTTGCTGTTCTCATTGCTCTCGATATGGCTGGCGTGGCTGGTAAATCTCTTGGGAATCCGGTTCTACGAACGCAGCGTTGTGCTGATGGCGGCGATCACGATCGTGGCTCCCATCATCATGACAGTTGCGGGTATCACAAACTCTCCTGAGACTGCACTAGCGAAATTGCAAGCGGCCGGGACGATGCCGGTCTCGTCGGCGGCCATGCCGTCCATCACGACGGCGATCTTTTTGGGAACCGCCGTCATTCTGTTCTCATCATTTATCGGCTTTGACGCAATCGCGCAGGCCGCAGGCGAGGCACGCCGTTCCACTGACCTTGCCCCGGCCATTCTAATTTCGATCGGGAGTGTCACCGCGTACTACGTCTGCTTCACCTGGAGCGTGTACCACGCCATTCCCGCTGAGTACATTTATCGCGCTTCCCTGGTGCACGATATCTCCGCTCCCGGCTTAATGGCACCTCTGCTACCAAAGTGGCTCAGCCTGACGATTCTCACCTCGGTCGCCGTCGCAATTCTGAAGGTTTTGCCGGCGGTGCTGATGGGCAATTCACGGACACTCTATGCTTTCAGCGCAGACGGCATTCTGCCTCCGGCGTTCTCTCGCATCAATGCCCGGTTTCGCACACCACACTATGCACTTACGGGGACGGCGATCGCCGCCAGTTTGTGCGTCCTGGGATGTAATCTCGCTCGAGATTTCTTTCTCGGAGTCGACTTGCTGGTGGTCTCAATGCTGGTAAATTTTATCCTGATGGCTGGAGCGCTGCTGACGCTTCCCAAGGTAAATCCGGACCTGCATAAGAAGGTCACGTTCCTGAGGTCGCGAGGAGCACAGGTATTCGTTGCCGCGACGGCCGTTGTGCTGTTGGGCGCGCTGCTGATCGTGCAAATCACCGGAGACGTTTCCTCCGCCGCCCCCTGGTATTTGAAATCGACCACCAGTTGGCTCGTCGTGATGGCCTCAGCATGCATTTTGTTTTGGCGCTTCTGGACAAGACTCAGCCATAAGGGTCTGGATCCGCGAGCGCAGATCTTCAGCACCTTGCCCCCGGAATGATATGCGGACTGCGGATGTAGCGATCATCGGCGGTGGAGTGATCGGTTGCTCGATCGCTTACCACCTTGCACAGTTGGGCGGTACGCGTGGCGTGGTGTTCGAACGCAAGCACGTAGCCAGCGGAGCGACTGGAGTATGTCCGGGCGGCATCCGGCAGCAGTTCGAAGGCGAAGCGGAGTGCAGGCTGGCCCGGCGCTCGATGAAATTTTTCGGACACGTGAATGAAGTGCTCGAACCGGAGTCTCCATTTTTTCTCGAACGCTCGGGCTATATGTTTCTTGCGGAAAGTGAGGCTTTGCTTTCGCGATTCCGCCGGAACGTCGTCCTGCAAAATCAATTGGGCATCCCGTCCCGTATCGTGAGTCCAACGGAGATCGGTGAAATTGTTCCAGCCCTGGTTCGCGACGGCATTTTGGGGGGATCGTTTTGCGCGGAAGATGGATTCCTCGAAGATTGCGACGGCTTCACACACCATTTGCTGCGCCGTGCCCGTGAAAAGGGGTTCGAACTCTGCTTGCAAGAGATAGTGAGCCTGAACCGCGAAGGGCGCGACTGGCGCGTTCATGCTGAAACAGAAGCGTGGAGGGTCAAGGACGTTGTCTTGGCGGCCGGGACCGAGAGCCTCTTGCTCGCGAATGCTGTCGGAATCGAATTGCCCATCCATGTCGAGCGGCGGCGCCTGGCCTACACCGAACCACGAGACGGTGCACTCATGCATCCCCTCGTGGTGGCGCTCGAACGCAGCTTCGCTGGAAAACAACTTCGCAACGGCGTCTTCTATATCGGGTGGCTCGGCGAAACACCGGAGAGCGACGACCTGACCTTCACCGAGCAGGCATTGACCGCAGGCTCTACTTTGCTGCCCCTCATGGGAGAACTCCCCGTCCGCCGCGTCATCACTGGATATTACGATTCAACACCCGATCATCGTCCGATCCTCGGCGCCAGTGGCCTTGAAGGTCTTTCCCTGGCAACCGGCTTCAGCGGGCATGGATTCATGCTGGCTCCCGCGGTGGGCGAGATGCTGGCCGGGCTGATCACGGGTTCAAACGTTGATCCGCTGCTGCACGAGTTCTCTTTGCAGCGGTTTGCAGACAAGACGGCAAGTGAGGGACTGCAAATCTGAAACGGCGAGTCTGGGACGACATTTCAGAAAAAGGAAACCGATGCGAAGCACAATTGCTCTTCTCTTCTCCGTTGTTCTGCTGACGATAGGATGCGCGGCTCAGAACTCTGGCTGGGACCAGTTGGTGCAGATCCACAAAGATCTTCTCTCGGTCCGCGATGCCGGAATGAAGGAAGCGCCCCATGACTTTTCGGCCGGCACCATCCAGGCCCGGGCTACCCAATTGGCCGACTTGCAAAAGCGCCTGCATGCGATCGACGCATCAGGATGGACGATCGACAAGAAAGTCGATTGGGTACTTGTCCGAACCGAACTCAACGATGTGGGCTTTCGTTTTCGCGTGGTGCGTCCATGGTCGCGTGATCCCAGTTTCTACCTCGATTTCTTCAGGACTCTGCCATACGTCGATGTCCCCGTTCCGGCGGATAAACTGGCTGACTTCCAGACTAGGCTTCGTTCCATACCGCCCCTGGTGGAGCAGGCAAAGAAAAATCTCACCGAGGCCGGCGGCGATCTCACCGACATTGCGATCTTTCACCTCGAACACTACGATGGCGTCGGTCAAGGCGAGCCACTGCGCCGGACTCCGCCCGAAGGCATCATCGGCTGGTATGAAGACCTGGAATCCCGCGCTCAGAAGCAGCAACCGGAACTCGCCAAAGACATCCACCAAGCCGTTGCGGCCGTTCACGACTATCGCGACTGGCTCGTTGCGAATCGCCCCAGGCTCAACCATCCAAGCGCGCTGGGCCTGAAGGAATACGACTGGTACGTCAGGAATGTCCGGCTGATGCCGTATACGGCGGACGATCTGCGAGTGATTGCCGAAGTTGAAGCCAGCCGCGCCCGTAGTTTCCTGAAGATCGAGCAGGCCACGAACCGCAACCTGCCTGAGCTCGAACTTGCCAGGAGCGAACAGGAGTATGCCGTGCGGGTGCGTCAGGCGGAAGAATTGATCCGTACTTTCCTTTCCACGAACCATCTGCTGACTATTCCGGATTATGTGGGTCCGCAAAAGACGGATGCCTTCTGGATTCAGCGTCCCGGTGGAAAACGCCATTTCTGGGAGGAACTCCAGTATCGCGACCCTCTGGTGGACCACATTCACGCATCCCTACCGGGGCATCGCCTCGACTTCCTGATTCACGAGCACGACACGCGACCGATTCGCCGCGATTACGAAGACGGAGGTCGGATCGAAGGCTGGGGATTTTACTGCGAGGAAATGATGCTGCAAGCCGGCCTGCTCAAGGATCGGCCGCGCGCACGCGAACTGTTTTACATCGCTCAACTCGCACGGGCCGCACGGATTCCCGCAGAGCTAAAAATCCAGAGCGGTGAATTCTCCATGCAGCAGGCGATCCAATTCATGGTTGAGACAGTCCCTTTTATGGATCCGAACCTGGCACGTTACGATCTCGAGGTGTACTTCCGCCAGCCTGCTTACGGAATGAACTACATCGCGGGCAAACAGATGATTGAACGTCTTCTCGCCGCACGCGCGCAACAACTGGGCGAAAAGTTCGACCTGGGAACGTTCCACGATCAATTTCTGGCCGAGGGTATGATCCCGAGCGCCCTGGCACAATGGGAGATGACAGGAATCGACGTGGACAAAGAATTTGATCGGCCGTGAGGGCAGCAAACGAGAAACCTTAACTGCTGAAGGTCAAGGTCACCCATTTGCCGCACTCAATGCCAAATTACTCTCTATCGGAAGTAAATCCACAGCCCGACTACCGTCGCGACTAAAGCTAGACTGAAGAGGATATTCATCACCCGCTCGGTCTGAGTTTCTCGGGCGGGTTTGCGGACTGGAACTCCCAGCGGAATCACATCCATTTTGTCGTCCACGGTGGCAAACGTCAGCCCGGCAAGCTTACGGCGTTCGGGGGCTGGAGTCATCAGGCTCACGGCCACGAGAACCAGCGAGCAGATGATGAACATGAAGATGGCATAGTGCAGAAAGTTCATCGACACCAGCCACGCCATGGCACCGGTAAACTGCGTTCCCTGCGCGGCGGCCAGTTCCGTTACGAATCGAACGGCACCGAGCACGAACCCGGTCATCAACGATGAGATGGCACCGGCCCCGTTCAGCCGTGGCCACAAGATTCCGAGAACGAAGCAGGCTGCGATCGGCGGGCTGATGTACGCCTGTACGCTCTGCAGATAGATGTAGAGCTGGCTGCTGATCAAGTGAATGAACGGTACCCACAGCAATCCCAGAAGCACCATGCCGCCCGTCGCGATCCGGCCAAAGCTGACCAGTTGGCGTTCGGACGCCTCCGGCCGCAGCTTCTTGTAGAAATCCAGCGTGACCAGCGTCGAAGCTGAATTGAAAACCGAACTCATGGCGCCCATCACTGCCGCGAGCAACGCCGCCATGACGAGGCCGACAAGCCCCGTTGGCAGAAGATTCAACACCAGCGTGGGATATGCGTAATCGGGTTTTACGACCTGGTCGGGATACAGCGCCTTGGCAATGATGCCCGGCAGCACGAGCATAAAAACAGGCAGGATTTTCAGGAAGCCGGCAAAAATCGTTCCGGCTTTCGCGTGTCCTTCATCGCGCGCGGAAAGAACACGCTGCACAATGACCTGGTCGGTACACCAATACCAGATGCCGAGAATCGGCGCCCCGAAAAAGATTCCAGTCCATGGAAACGAGGGATCGGATGCCGGTTTGATCATGTGGAAGTAGCCTTCCGGCACCATGGTGCGCAGATGTTCGATGCCGCCGACCTTGTGGAGTCCAATCACGGTCAAGGCCACTGCGCCTGTGATGAGAATCAGCGTCTGAACCGTGTCGGTGTAGATGACCGCTGCCAGCCCTCCAGCAATCGTGTAGACGCCGGTCGCGATCACCAGAACGACTGCTGTTTTCCAAAGCGACCAGCCCGCCACGCGCTCCAGAACGACGCTGGCGGCATAGAGTTGAACAGAGATCTTGGTGAAAATGTAGGCGATGATTGAAATTCCCGCCAGATATACGGCGCATTGGCGATTGAAACGGCGTTCGAGGAATTCCGGCATCGTGAACACATTCGAACGCAGGTAGAACGGGACGAACACCCATCCCAGGATGAGCAGGATCAGGCAGGCCAGCCACTCAAAGTGGCCGACGGCCAGTCCAGACGATGCGCCCGTGCCGGAGAGACCAATGAAGTGTTCGGTGGAAATGTTCGAGACGAAAAGGGATGCACCGATGAAGAACCATCCGATATCGCGGCCTGCCAGGAAGTATTCGGTGGAACTCCGCTCTTTGCGCGCGAAGTAGAAGCCAATAGCAAAAACGATCAGGAAATAAACGCCAATGATGATGAGATCGAGAGTCGCAAGATTGCGGTGAGCCACAGTGGCGATAGGATTCATTCGTTCAATCCGAATCCGCCGCGGACTGCCGCACCGCGAGCGGATCGTCCTTTCCTAAAACGAATTAGCTGGCGCCGCCCATCATAATCCTCTCTACGGGTTCGCGAAACTGAAAATGCGCTCTCGCGGCCTAGGGATTCACTTCCGCAATCATCAGCCCATAGGGTTCGAGCGTTACGTCGTTACCTTTCGCTGTCGCGGCGGACGATACCAATGGCTTCAGGCTCACGCTGGCCAATCCCTGGCTAGACAGATTGAAGGTAGCCTTTTGAGGAGAAGGCGACATGTTGAGCGCGACCAACACGGCCTTTCCTTTATAGGTCCGCAGGTAGGACATCACGTTGGCGTCGTTCTCGTTGAGCGCTGTGTATTTTCCATCCAGGAGGGCCGCATTCGCGTGGCGAAGCGCCAGCACCTCCTTATAAAGGCTCAGCACTGAGTTTGGATCCTTCGACTCGCTTGCGACATTGTGGGTTTCGTAACTTGGCGGAACCGGGAGCCAGGGTTCTTTCTTGCTGAATCCCGCATTCGCCGAGGTGTTCCATTGCATCGGCGTGCGCTCACCGTCGCGGCCTTTCTCCTTGGGCCAACCTGTCCGGCCGATGGGATCGCGAACGTCTTCTTTCCGTGTGGGATTGTTATTTTCCATGCCGATTTCTTCGCCGTAGTACATGATCGCCGTGCCTCGCAGGGTCAAGTAGAAAGCTCCCATCATCTTGGCGATCGCGTCGTTGTTCTTGCCGTCTCCATAGCGATTGTAAGAACGAATAATGTCGTGATTGCTGATCACGAATACGGGCCACCCTTTCGCTCCGTCCACGGCCGCAATCTGCCGCCGGAATTCGGCGGGAGAAAGCTTGTTGACGGTCGTAAACATGAAATCCATGGGCAGCTGAAGTTCATTCCCACCGTCGCCGTAATACCGGTTGAGTTGCTCGACATTCGAGGTCCAGGTCTCGCCGATAAGAACGGCATCCGATTCATCCGCGACCTTCCGGAGTTTTCGCAGTTCGTCGTGGACCTCCGGGAAATTCGTGTTGTACTTGTTCTCCGTATTCGGGTCTCCCTGCGCATTCGTTCCGGGCAAGATCGGGTTGTCACGCAATTCGGGATCCTCAAACAAGGTATCCACCGCATCTAACCGGAACCCCGCGACGCCGCGCTTGTACCACCATCGCGTCGTATCGAGCATGACCTTCTCGACTGCCGGATTACGCCAGTTCAAATCCGGCTGCGCCGCATAAAAAAAGTGGTAGTAGTACTGATTGGTGGTCGGGTCGAATTTCCAGGCGGAGCCGCCGAAGATCGAGATCCAGTTATTGGGCGGCTGGCCTGGGGCTTTGCCGTCGCGCCAGATGTACCAGTCGCGGTGCGGAGAGGTCTTTGAAGACTTGGAATCCAGGAACCATGCGTGCTGATCCGAGGTATGGTTCGGAACAAAATCAAGAATGATGCGGACCTGATGTTTCTTGCCCTCGGCGACCATGTGGTCGAAGTCGTTCAGGTTTCCATACATGGGATCGATATTCTGGTAGTCCGACACGTCATACCCGAAATCAACCTGTGGCGACGGAAAGCAGGGGCTGATCCAGATGGCGTCCACTCCAAGCTCGTGGAGATAGCTCATTTTGGAAGTGACGCCGTTGAGGTCGCCGATTCCGTCATTGTTGCTGTCGGCAAAACTGCGAGGATAAATTTCGTAAAAGACGGCATGCTGCCACCAGGCATGGCCTTCCGCATCCACGGGTTTCGTCTGCGCCACGGAAACAAGAGAGTAGGAGAGAATCAGGAAGCAAGAAAGGACCAGCAGAAAACGTCTCGACATTGCGTTGCGCTCCATGTTGCCTACTATCAAAACATAAAGCGATCGCAGAGAGTTGGCAAATCGCGACAAAGCACGACC
>Ga0265338_10003728_pt1 | contig 21193 bp, 15 predicted proteins | sample 42126metaG_FD_193579 | JGI IMG/M metagenome (GOLD analysis project Ga0265338, IMG submission 193579) | Rhizosphere microbial communities from Carex aquatilis grown in University of Washington, Seatle, WA, United States - 4-21-26 metaG | ecosystem: Host-associated > Plants > Roots > Rhizosphere... | reverse complement strand
GTGGCGTCGCATTCCCATCCGCCGCCTTGCCGGAAAAGTTGCGCGAAATTGCATTCGCGCGTGGCGACCACGGGCAGCGCAGCCGCCATCGCTTCCAAAATGGCGCTCGTGAAACCTTCCGAATACGAGGGAAGCACGAACAGGTCGGCGGACTTAAGCAGTTTGACTTTTGATTCGTGGGAAATTTTTCCAACGCGCCGGACGGAATCAGTAAGATTCAATTTCTGCATCAACTGATCCACCGTGGCCGCGTAACCGCCTTCATCCGGGCCGGCAATGATCAGTTCCCAATCTGATTTCTCTTTGGCAAGACCGGCCCAGGCCGACAGCAAATTATCCAATCCTTTTTTGGGATGGAGCCGGGAAATAAATACCGCGCGGAAACGGCGGTGCTTCACCAGGCGCGGAACGAGCGGCGTTTCAATTTCATCACCCGGCTGAAAAGGAACATTGAATTCAGTGAGGTTCAGGCCAACCGGAACGACAACGACCGGGCCTTTGATGCCTTGCGAGCGAATTTGGTCGGCCTCTTTGGAAGTGAGTGCGCGCCACAAACGAGCATGTTGAAAATTCGCATTTTCAAAAAGCCAATGGACCAACCGCTTTTTCCAGCGCGAGCGATTCAATATCCAGGGGTCGAGAAATCCATGGGTATGATAAACGAGTGGCCGACGTTGGCGCCGCGCCTCGGCGCCGATGAGATAATTGGTGCCGACGTAAAGGCCGTGACCGTGGATGACATCGGCGGAGGCCACCAATTGCCTTGCGCGCGCGCGCAAATCGGGCGCGTAGTAAAGAAAATCGGGTTTGATGCGACGGAATTCCATCACGCCGGCGGCCGGTTTTTGCGGAGCTTCGCCGTAAGTCGAGCAGAGCGTGGAGTCCACGCCCATTTCGAGAAATTGCCGATGCAGCGCGACCGTGCTGAGCCCCATGCCGCCGCCGTTCAAAGGCTCAAGCGCCTGCGTGAAATGCAAGTGTCTCATCAATTCACCTTGGAGGGCAGCAGCACTTCGTCTTCACCACGATGCGGCACTGAGGAATTTCCCAGGGCGGCTTTGACGGCGGCGAGCGCGTTGCGCGCAAAATTCCCGCACGAATATTTTTCGACGATGGCCCGGCTGGCCTCGCCCATTTGCTGACGCAGTTCGGGAACGGATTCGAAAACGGTCAGGGCGTTGGCGAGAGATTGGGCCGAACGCGGGTTGAACACGAAACCGTTTCGCCGAATGCGTCCGGCCAATTGCGCCAGACATTCGCGGAGACTTTCGGACAAATGAGACGGAGCGATTGATTTGCCCGGCATCAACAAATCCTCCGCGCAGCCGGTGGTTTCGCTCACGATGACCGGCAACCCGCAGGCCATGGCTTCATTCACGACCAATCCCCATTCCTCCCACAAGCTCGGCAGGACGAAGGCCGACGCCAAAGCGTAAAAAACGGGATTGTCGGAGATTTGGCGGAAGCCGTAGAAATGAACGCCCGGCGCGTCCTCGTTCCGAATGGACGCACCCGTTTCCGCCGAAACGCCGCTCTTCGATTTTTCATAAACTGGCAGGCGCAATTCCCGGCACAGGTTCCGCAACGCAGAATCCTCTTCGCCCGAACCAACCATGACCAGGTGCGTTCGCGTGCCCGGATTCGCGTTCAGAAATGTCCGGTAAGCGCGAATGAGCGTCGTGAGATTTTTCTTATGAACGAATCGCCCGAGATTCAGAAAATAGCTTTCCGGCAATTGGTATCGCGCGCGCCATTCGAGCGCTTGCGCGCGGACTTCCGCGGCTCGCGCAGAAAAGTAATCATTGTCCACGGCGTCGTAACCGATGAAGATTTTTTCCCGCGGGACACCAAAATCGGCGGCGTATCGTTTCTGCGGCTGGCCGCCCACCAAGGCTGAATTGAACAGACCCATTAACTGGCGTTTGGCGAGAATTCCCAATCCGCCGGCGCGCGCAGTTCCGGCGTGGCTTTCATTCATCATGACCGTGCGCAGGCGCAGGGATTTGGCCGCGAGGAGCACACCGAGCGCTTGCTTGGGTGCGTAACCGGGGAGGATGCAGACGTCGAGATTGAGTTTCTTGAACGCCCGCCGAGTTCGCGCAAACACTTTCCAGAATGAAAGCGTTTCGAAGACCGAGTCGGGGCACAAGGTAATCAATTCGGCGGTGCCCGATGACCGATTCCACGCGTAGGTGGAAGTTTGGCTGGCCACTTCGACGGCGTGGACGGTGGCGTTGCCCGCCATTTTGCGCAGCGCCGACATCCGCGCGAAATGATACGGGCCGTATTGCGCCCAGACGATGGCCACATTTAATGGAGCAGACATTTATTTTCTGACGAAGTCCGAGAAGCTCGGGAGTTATCGATGGGAACGGCTGATCAACCGCAATTTCGTTCCGGGCCTCAGGATGATGGAGTACCCGGGAAAATAGCAGCCGCTGGTGACCCAAATCGCCACGAGCCAGAGCACGAGCGGAATCAAGTTCCAGAAAAGAAATTTGGCGATGGAAATGCCGCCGTCGCGAAACCATTGCGGGAGCATGGCCAGGCCGATGAGATAGAAAAGACAGGGGATGCTGGAACTGCTGTGTTTCCAAAACCATCGATGCGCGCGGCCCAGCAGGCCCCCGACCATAGTCATGGTGAGCGCGAGACCTATCCAGCCGCCATTGATCCAACCGTCGCCGACCACGGAGATGGTCAGGCCAAGAAAATTGCCGTAGTTGTTCAAATTAAAAAGCCGCACGGGCGCGCCAACGGGTTTGTCCTTCCAGAGTTTTCGCGGCACGGGTTCGGTGAACAATTGGAGATACTGCGCGCCATAGGTGTAGGTGCCGGTCTGTTCGGGCACGGCAGCCATGACAAAGGCGAGGTAATCGAAATTCGCGAAGTCCGGATTGTCATATTTGGTCTTCCAATCTTCCTGCCCGACGGACGCTTCGTGTTTCCATTCCTGGCCGCGTAGAAAATCTCCGAGGAACTGGCGGTTGTCGCCGATCGTTTTGAACAGGAGAAAAACCGGAAACGCGCAAAGCACTGCCCAGAGCGGGGGCCACTTGCTGCGTTTCTGCCACGCATAGACGAGCGCGATGACGAGGAACAGCAACACAATGGTCCAGCGCGAGCCGCCAGTGTAAACGCGATAAAGGATGTAGGGCACCAGTGGAACCAGTGCCGGCCAGCGAAAGCGTTTCACCGCCAGCCACAACGCCAGCAGCGGCCCAGCCATGTATTGCGCTTCCAGGATGTAACCGCTGTCTCCAACCATCACGTAAGTATTGCCACGGTTTTCAATTTGCAATCCGCCGCCGTAGAGGCTCTTGATCGAGTAGAGAATCAAGGGCAACAACGCCACGGTGAGAATGGTTAGTGCGGAAACCTGCTCCGGTTTGAAGGGGTCGGGCGCGGGAGTGGTGAATTCCGTTTTGCACCAACCGAACGCGATTGAAGCCGCCGCAAAAACGACCAGTGCCAACGAACTGGCGATGAGCGGCCGGAGAAATTGCATCGGGCTCGGTTCAAAAAGCATGTATTGCCATTCGCGATCAAAATTGAGGTAATGGACCAGCAGCGGCCGAGCCACAAACGTGACGCCGTGAAAAAGCAGGTAAACAGACAGCGGATGATACAGCGACGCCTGCCGCGTCATCAGGAACGCCTGGATGACGGCCAACCAGACCAGCACCTGGCCCGCCAGCGCCAAATCCAAAATGGAAGACGCGTGGTTCATCGCAGCGTTTTCAAATGCCGCGCATGATGCGGCGCGACGTCATCGCAGATCTGCCTCGCGTTGGAAGGCAGGTCGTAAGCGAGAATTGTTTTCAGCGCGTTGCGGGACATTTCGCGGACGAGGTCACGCCGGGCATTCAGTTGCGCCAGCGCATCCGCGAGCGCCTGCGAATTTCTCGCCGGCACCAGCAGCCCATCTTTTCCGTGCGTGACGACACGGCCACAATTGGGCGTCACCACGACCGGAAGGGCGTGCGCCATGGCTTCAAGCTGAGTCATCGCAAAACCATCGGAAATGGTCGGCAGCACAAAAACGTGCGCCTGACGATAAATCTGGCTGAGGTGATCGCGCGTGATGCGACCGAGAATTTTTATGTTGGAAGGAAATGTGCGCATCACTTGTTCCTCAATCCCGAGCGGCCCGGCGAGGAGGAATTCGATGTCTTGCTTTTCGAGCAGCTTGGCGGCTCGCACCAGATATTGAATGCCCTTGCTGAGAATGACGTTTCCGAGCCAGAGCACTTTTAAGGTGCCCGCTGGTTCGACGGGCGGCGGCAGTTCGGAGGGATGCAAATCGATCGCCAGAGGAACAACGATGATTTTTTCAGCGGGCACACCTTGCTGGACGAGCGCGTCGCGTGACCAATTAGAATTGACCAACACCAGATTCGCTGCCGCCCACTCAGCGCTGCGGCGGTCCCAATAACTTTGCGGCATCCGTCCGGGAAATTTCTGCCAACCAGGCCAGCATTCCGATTCTTCGAGCACGATATTTTCATGCGTAAGCCCGGCATCCACTTGATCGAGCACGCTGAACACGCCACGCTCTTTAAGTATTTCCAGCACTTCGAGTGAGTTGGTGTCGAAACCAAAAAATAAATCACGCGCGGGATCCAAATCGTGCTTCTGAAAATCCTTGGCAACGCGCTGGGCGAACCAGCGTCCGAAGCGGCAATGAGCTTCGCCGAGTTCGGTCGGCGACTGGCGGCCGTGCCGAAAATGCTGGGATGTTTTCGCAAGAATCGCGGAGGTGTCGAAGGAAACAACTTTGGACGCGGGAATTTCCGCCTTGAAACGTCCCGCCAAAGCGCGTGCTCCCGCTGGCCCGCGCCGCAGAAGGGATCGTCCCGAACGGCACCAGATATCCGCATAAAACCGGTGCAGCTTTCCCAGCCGATGGAACGCGAGCGGCACAGCGTAGGATTGGCGCGAGCCTTCCTGCGCGACAATCCAGCGGGTCGTGCAAGCGTCCGCGGCTCTCTCCAACAAATCAGGAGACGGTGGTGACGACACAGCATTCATTTTTAACAATCGGCGCGGAAGGGGCTGACAAGCGATTGGCGATTTTGTCCAAGGCAACGGCGCCACGTTGTTTCAATTCCCGAGCCAGCCGGTACGTTTCAGGCCGAACGGGAGTTCGGGGAAATTTTCGAGCGCAAATAAGTTGATAGGCGGCGGCGATGCCTCGCAGCCGCGTGAGCAATCGCGACGGCACAAACGTATGACCCGTGACCCTCGCGGTGGCCAGCAACGCCTGCACGGGGAAATACGGCCAGGGAACATTCTGCCAGGCGAAAAGTATTTTATTTCGCGCTCCGTAATAATCCATGCGCGCCCAACTGCGTCGCGGCGATTCAAAGTGATGTATCGGATCGGCATTGCCGCAGCGCGTAATCCAGCCGGCGTTCAGCATCCGAATGCTGTAATCTTCTTCTTCTCCCTGATGAACGAGCGCGTCGCGGTAACCATCCAGCCGCAGAAAGACATCGCGCCGCAACGCGTGGGCGGTTCCGATGAAAGTATATGCGGCATAGATGGAATTCGGTCGCGGCGCTCTTTGCCTCACGGTAGAGTCGCGGTTCACATCCATGAACGGAATGGCCACCGCGCCGATTTGAGGATGATCAAAGTCGCGCAGCGTTTGTTCAACGACGAACGGTGTGGAAAAAATGGCGTCGTCATCGATTGAAAATACAATTGGATGGCGGGCCATCCGTGCGCCTCGGTTGCGTTGGGCGATTAATCCGAGCGACTGTTCCGAGCGGTGCAGTCGGGCTGTGGGAAATTCGCGAGCAACGGCCTCGGAGGTCCCGTCGGTTGAGCCGTCATCAATCACCAGCACTTCCGGGCGCGCTGTTTGCGCCAATGCTGACGCCACCGCTTTCAGGAGATCTTCCCGGCGGTTTTTGGTGGTGATGACGACGGTCGCCTGCACGACAATTTATCTTCTGCCCAAACGCGGTTGCAGTTCGGGAAATCTTTTGGCCAGTTCCGACGCGATGTGATACGCGATGTTCCAATGTCCTGCCTGCGTGGGGTGCGTGCCATCGCTGGACGTGTAAAGAACGGCGTTCCCGCTGCCCGGCTGGTTCCAGACGCCCGTGACCCACGGATCAGCAAGGGTGTCGATGTAACTGGCGCCTATTCCTGCATCCACGCAGGCGTTGCTGATGGCGGCGTTGACGGTGTGAACCGAATCGGTCGGGTCCACGGGAGGCGTCCGGGGCCAAAAGGGGACGAGCACGATGATTTTGCATGCGGGCAGGTTTGATTGCACCGTCTGATACATGTTCAGACAAGTGGAATAGAGAGTGTTGCTGGCAGCGGCATTGGTGGTCGCAGCCACATCATTAATGCCGCCCGCAAACAGGACGTAATCGGGGTTGTTGCCGATGACGTCCGGAAAAAGCCGCGCCTGGAAGTTGGTGCGTCCCGGAGTTCCCGGATTCACATAACCGGTCGAGCCGACCGCGCTGGCCCAAACGTCGAGATTCTGAAACAAGCTCATCAAACCGGCGCTCCAACCGGTCGAAGCCGAATCTTCGCTGAACGAATCGCCGACCACGATCATGCGAAGTTGTTTCGGCAACACGCCCGGCCACATGCCGCTGGTGGGTGAAAGGTAAATTCCACCGAATTGATAATTGGCGCCGAGTTTGAGCGCAATTTGCCGCCGCGCGCGGGAACTGAATTGGACGGTGTAAAAATGGAAATTCCCATCCGGCGGAGTATAGATGCGCGACCAATCGTCCGCGCCGTCCACTTCAATCCCGGCGTAGGAGCCGCTGCCACGCAAATAGAACACGAAGCAATCTCCATCGAGGCCGAAGACATACTCCGTGGGCATATCGGTGATCTCTCCCGTTGGATCCACTGCCTCCGCATATTCTCCGGCAAGACGGATTGCTGAACGCAGCACGAGGCACCAGTTGGTCGAATGCCAGGCATCGTAAGGCGCATACAAACAACGCCGGATCAAACCGGCCACCGGCGCGGCGGTGTCGCTATTCGTAACGTAGTCGGTGACGGAAACGATGTCCGGACCGTAAGCAATGGCGCCTCGAATAGTAGGATTGGTGGTGGTCAGCGTACCTTGCAAATTGGTGGCGTTGAGATTTGAAAGCGCGCCGGCGTCCCCGACGAATTGGCCGGTGAAGCTGTTCGAAGGATTGCTGAATTGCACCACGCTGGTGAAAACAAGGTTTGTGTCCAACCGCGGGATGTTGGTTGAAAGCTGAGCGTCGGAAAGAGTTCCCACGATGCCGGCGCTGCTGACGTTCCGGGAGAAAAGCGCATAAGGCGCGGCGGTTATTTCCTGGCGCGGCGAGAGGATGACGAAATCGTCAGTCGCTCCATTCGTGCGCAGTCCGATTTCAAGCCAATAGCGATTGCCATCGAACGCGGGTCCAAAATCCAGAGTGGCGGTCAGGTTGCCGTTTGTCACCGTTACGGAAGTGTTCGTCTGCACGGAGCCGAGCAGAGCGCCATTGGTCGCGTCATTATAAAGGGCGAAAATGAAATCGAACGAACCGCTCAGGCTCGCACCATTGGTGTCAGAGAGATGTGCCTGGTAGGTAAACGCAGAAGTCTGAGCGATGGCCGATTCCACGGCAAAAATTCGCGAGGCCAGCAGCAGTAAAAGAGAGATTGTTCTGTGATTCATGACGAAACCCGTTCCGGTTTTGCTGCCTTCAAATCCTCCTGGGAGAACCTGCACGATTCGCCGGCACGAGGCCCGCCTCTTTCAACTTCTGCTCCAAAAATTCCGTAACGACGAGGTGGCCATAAGCGGAAAAGTGAGCATCGTAGGGTTCCAAAAAACATCGTGATGCTTCCGGCCCCAACTGCCGAAAATGCGGCAGGAGATCCCACACGTGGACTCCGGGGATCGCCTCCAGTTCCGAAAAGCGAGTCCAGTAATTCCGCGCCATTCGATACCGCACATAGCTGTCGTAAAAAATCGGCACGATCACGAGCGACCGGGCGCCGGCGGCGGTTTTGAATCTTTTGAGAATGGCCTCCATCAATTGCCATTCTTTTGTGCCGGCGCTTTTGTATTCGGGAAATGGTTCCCAGGGATTGGCTTGATAGAGAACTTTTTTTGCGAGGCCGATGCCCGGCAGGCCATTCAATTTATTTTTAATTTTTCGCGACGCCGTAAGTTCGGAATCAGTGCCGTTCAAAGTGGATTGGTCGCCCTCAACTACCGCCTTACGCTCTTTTGATACCGGTACATTGAGCAGTTCGAGTTGGCCATTTTTCAATTCGAAACGCGGCTTGGGGGCCAGCACTTTCGCCAGCGTTTTGGGATCAATGGACACGCGGGCTTCGACCATGTTGCGGCGGATGTTTTGCAGGAACGGCATCACCACCACGGCGTCGTGCTCGTAGAGCGAGCCCACATTTTCGTAGATCAACAACTGCTGATCGGTGCCGGTCCCTTCCAGCGCGAGGTTAAGAACTTCCAACCCGGGAACGCGCCGCTCCAGCAATTCGCTGAAGCGCTGGTCGTTGCTCGTGAACTGGCCGGCGGCCATCGAGTCGCCGCAAATAATTATCCGCTTCACGCCCGGCGGTTTTTGAAAGGCATATTCGCGGTCGCTGCGGATTCCCTGTGAGTTGGTGACCATGCGATATCGCCCGCCACCAGGGCGCGGGAGCTCCATCTTCACGTTGGGAATATAGGCGTAGCCGAAAGTGGGATGATGCTCCACGTACGGCTTGCTATCCAGCAGTGAATCCTTGATGGGAGTTGTGGCTACGACACTCATTCTTTGAAGTCGTTGGATGCTTACCAGAGCGTATAAACCTCGTCCGGAATTCCCTGCTCGCGCTCCGCCGCGGCGGAGAACTTCGCGCCGGGAACAGCGCGGGGCGGCGCATGCAGGCGCGCGACCGCGAGGAACAAGGGCGCCATCAATTTGCCGGTGCCGGGTTTCGCAACGATTGTCCCCTCCTCATTGCGGGCCGGTCGCCCTTCGAGCTCCGACTCTTCGGAAAAATACGATGCGGCGGTGGGCCGTTTTCCGCGCACCAGCCAGTTGCTGGCGCCTTTGGGTGGCCGGCGCAATTGCAACGGGTCCCGTCCGAGCATCCGGTTAAACAAACTCAGCGGAAGCATTAAAAAATAAAGGGCGATCAGTGACGCGTTGGTTAAAAAGCTCATGGGTGGATCGTTTGAATTTCGATGCGTCTGTTTAATCCAGTTGGAAAGACGCTTTGTAGGATTCCGAGTCGATGGCTTTCGCGTTGGGTTGCTCGTGCTTGAGCAGGATGGTGTTCTCCAAAACCAAAACATCCAAATTGGTGTTCATGAAGCAGCGATACGCTTCCTCCGGACGGCAGACAATCGGTTCGCCGCGAATATTGAAACTCGTATTGATGATGACCGGGCAGCCGGTCTTTTCCTGGAACCGTTTCATGAGGCGGTAATAAGTCCCGTGCCGCTCCTCGTCCACCGTCTGAACGCGCGCCGAATAATCGACATGCGTGACCGCGGGGATGGTCGAGCGGCAGACATTGACGCGCTTGCGCAGGTCGGGGTCGGTCATTTGGCGGCGTTGCTCGTCAGTCAACGGCAGGCGTTTGGTCTCCCGCACCGGCGCGACGATGAGCATGTAAGGCGACTCCTGATCGAGATCGAAATATTCCTCCACATGCTCACGCAATACGCACGGGGCGAAGGGACGAAACGATTCCCGGAACTTGATTTTCAAATTCATGGTCGCCTGCATTTTCTCGGAGCGCGCATCACCGATAATGGAGCGCGCGCCCAATGCCCGCGGGCCGAACTCCATTCGCCCATGTGCCCAGCCGACGACTTTTTCTTCGGCCAACAAATCGGCGACGCGTTCAACGAGTTCTTCCTCGTCTTCGCAAGCGATATAGTTAGCGCCCGCCTTGTCCAGAAACGCGCGGATTTCTTCATCGGAAAATACGGGGCCTAACAGGGAACCTCGTTGGGCATCCAGTGCGTGACCAACTTCGCGCGGTTGTGCCAGCACGTGATGCCAGATCAATTGTGCCACGCCCAGCGCGCCACCGGCGTCGCCGGAGGCGGGTTGAATCCACATTTTTTCGAACGGGCCCTCGCGGAGAATTCTTCCGTTCCCGACACAATTGAGCGCCACGCCGCCCGCCATGACCAGGTTCTTCATTCCGGTCAGCTTGTGCAGATGCCGCGCGCAACGCAGCATCACTTCCTCGCAGACGGCTTGCACAGAAGCCGCCAGGTCCATCTCTCGCTGCGTCAGCATCGTTTCCGGTTTGCGTGGCGGCCCACCGAACAAGCGATGGAATTTCTCGCTCGTCATGGTCATGCCCTGGCAATAATTGAAATAGCTCATATCCATCCAAAACGAGCCGTCCTCATTCAGGCGTATCAAATTTTTCAGGATGATATCCTTGAACCGGGGTTCGCCGTAGGGAGCCAGGCCCATTACTTTATATTCGCCGGAATTGACGCGGAAACCGGTGTAATAAGTGATCGCGCTATAGAGCAATCCCAGCGAATGCGGAAAACGAATTTCATGCGTCAGCGTAATCTGATTGCCGCGTCCGTAACCGAGCGTCGTCGTGGAACGTTCGCCGACGCCATCGAGCGTGAGAATGGCGGCCTCCTCGAACGGCGATGGAAAAAAGGCGCTCGCAGCGTGGGATTCGTGATGGTCGGCGAAGATATAGCGGCCGCGATATTCGCCATTGAAAGCGCGATCCATTTCGTTGGGCAAGTGCAGCTTTGATTTCAGCCACAGTGGCATGGATTTCAGGTAAGAGCCAAAACCCATCGGTGCGAAGGCGGCATACGTTTCCAGCAACCGCTCAAATTTCGCGCGTGGTTTGTCGTAGAAACCGACGTAGTCCAATTCACCCGCCGTAATGCCCGCCTCTCCCAGACAATAATTGATCGCATTGATGGGAAAATGGTGATCGTGTTTTTTTCGGGTGAACCGCTCTTCCTGCGCGGCCGCCACTATTTCGCCGTTAACGAGCAAGGCGGCGGCTGAGTCATGATAAAATGCGGAAACTCCCAGCACCTTCGTCCCGATGAACTTTTGTTTTCCGATGTGGCCGTTATGATTCGAATTCATAAAACGCTAGACTGATTTGGATTGGCTGCGTGTGCCGGCGCTAAGCGCAAGGATGGGAAACCCAAACAAATATTTCCAATGGCCGAGCACCATGTTCCACCGGACCGTCTGCCGATAAAGCCACCACGCTTCGCCCCGCAACCCATGACGCACGCCTTCCACGGACGCCGGTTTGACATGCCGCGTGAGGATTTGCCAGCGCTCGTGGGCGCGCTGGTCGCGGCCGGGATAAGCTCCCTTTTGTTCCTGCACCGTCAGGTAATGCGCGCCTTGCACATTGCGCGCGGCATTTTTCATGACGTTCGAATCGTGCTGGCGATACGCGAAGGTTTCGGGACCGGTGACTTGCACAAATCCCGGTGCGGTTCCCAATCGCAACGCGAGGTCGGCGTCTTCGCCATTGATCGGTTCGCTCGTGAATCCGTTTCCCGCGACAAATTGGTCGCGTCGAATTACAAACGAAGATGCGCCCCACCAGCGCCATTGATCGCCCGAGGCGAGATAATCTGGAAACGCGTTGACCGAGAGTGGCGCGGGTGAACTGGCAGGCAGTTCCGCACTTTCCCTAAAAACCTTCGGCTTTCCCGCGATGAACGCCGGCCAGTTGTGTGCTCGAATGACGTCATCGTAAACATCCAGCGACCACGGGAAGAGCAAGTCGTCGCTATCCAGGAAAGCGAGATATTTTCCTTCCGCCCGCGCGGCGCCAAGATTCCTGGCGGCACCTGGCCCGCGGTTTCGCTGGCCAAAACATCGAATTTTTCCGGCAAACGCTCTCAAGGTTTCTTCCGTGCCGTCCGTCGAGCCATCGTCCACCACGATCACTTCAAAATCGCTGAATTTCTGTTTGAAAACAGATTCCAACGCTTCGCGTAAAAGCGCGGCGCGATTGTAAGTCGGAATGATGACGGAGAAGCGAATCACAAAATCTCCCAATCGGAACGGAGCAGATCTTTTGTATCCATTTGGACGGGGCCTCCGGGCGAAGCCCATTGGCGGGGAGCGATGACGCGCCGGCCCGGCGTCTGGTTCAGCCACGCTGCCCACCAACTAAACGTGCTGTTCGCGATAATGTTGTGGTCGCACCGGCTCATCAGCACGAAGTCCTGCATGTCGGTGTGGCCTTCGGCAAAAAATAAATTTTCGCCACGGATGTTTTCGCGGCACCAGGCGATGTCCTTGCTGGAATCCGAAAAAACGAGGAATGCAGCATCCTTTGGAAAGCGCGCCATTGCCGCGGAGATATAATCCAGTCCCACCGGTTTGCCATGCACGAGTTCCGGCTTGCGGAGCTTCTCCTGTGCGTGCGCCAAATCGCCGCGGCGCACGTGGAGAGCGACCAACGGTCGCGAGTCGGAGCGCAAGGGCTTCAGATAATTCTCGGCGTAATCCACCAATTTCTGGTCGCGCACGGTAAACTCCTGGCGGATGATGCGCGCGATGTCGGCGAAATATTTCTCCGTCTGCCAGAAGCCTTCGAGGTAGCAATTGTCCGGCGTTCGCAAAACCGAAGAGTCAAAGGTGTAAGACCGTTCCCGCACATGACTTCTCGGATGATAAAAGTCCGGCTGATATTTTCGCACGAACCGGACTCCTCTCGCGACGAGGTCGGCGCGAGAATAGCGGTAGGGATCGCGGAATTGGTCCGCTTCTGCGGGCGACGCCCATTCGCACGAAATCTGGAAATGATCGAGCATGACCTTGCGCGTGAAGGCCGTCAGGCCGTTCGGTCGCGTTTCCGTACCGCTCTTATACTCCTCGAGATCGAGTTTGAGCGTCGTCGCATGCGCCGTCGCGAGCCGCCGCCCGAGCGCATACTGGAACAATTGATTCCCCAATCCGCCTTTCAATCGCACAATGATCATAGGCTCCCGCAAAGGTCCTTTTTGACGAACAACGCATCGGATTGAAGCAACGGATGGCCGGGCACCGGCCCATGCCCGATGCTGGAAAGCCAGAATCCCCGCTGAGCCATGAAGGCGACGACTTCATGAAATAGACATTGAGATTCGTAGAACTCGCGAAAGCTGACTTCCGTCAAAACCGCTTTTGCGTTTTGCAAACACGCCTCCGCGCCTTTCAACACTTCCAATTCAAATCCCTGCACATCGAGTTTTAACAGGTCGGCGGGGGGCAAATTTTTTTTCGCGATCCAGGAATCCAATCGTTCCACACGCACGGTTTCATGACGGGTCTCCTGCAGGTTCCATTGTTTTTTCCCTTCATGGGAAAGCGGCAACAGGCTCGAAGCATCGGAAAAACTCGTGACGCGCAATTTCGCTTCGCTCGGCTCACTGCCCAGGCAAAGCCGATGCATGGTGACGCCGTTTAGTTTTGCCGTGGCCGATTGGAATTTTTCCAGATGGCCGGACAGAGGTTCAAAACCGTGAATGACGGCGTCGGGATAAACGGATTTGGCGAGCAGCGTCCACGTCCCGATGTTCGCGCCGATATCGTAAATCACTCTCGGCGACAAAGGCCGCAGAAGCTCCAGCAGTTCCAGAGAATCAATGTGATCCTTTTTTAGTGCGGACGCGGGCGTCTTGCGAATTTTTCGCAAACGCAGCCGCTGCGTGGCCGATTGGCCCAATCGCTCCAGCAACAGGAGCGGATCGTAAAGTAATTGGGTGCGCATGGATCAGTTCGCTTTGCGACCGCCCTTGAGGCAGTTCTCGAAAACTTCCTGTGCCTGGGCCGCGCCGAAATATTTCCGGCCCACTTCCAACGCGGAGCGGCCGAGCCGCCATCTCAATTCCGAATCGTTCCGCAATTTTTCCACGCTCGCGCGCAGGGCGTCCGCGCTCGCATCCGTCACCACCATCGCGGCGGATGGTTCGGTCTCCGCCCAGCGCACCGCTGAACTTCCGTTCGGACCCCAAATCAAAATCGGCAGGCCGGCGGCGGTGTAATCTGTCAGCTTGCTGGGGAAATTGAGCGACATAGCGAGCGCGTCTTCGGGCGCGAAGGACATGGGCAGGAATAGCGTATCGATTCGCTCTCGAAATTGCCGCACCAAGTCAGGCGAGGAATGCATTCCGCCGGCGTGCACTGAAGGGAGATTCAATCCCATGCGTTCCAGCGACTCCGCGTTGTAGGGACCGTAAATGACAAGTTGACCGCCAATTTCCGACAGAACCTTGGCGAGGCATTTCAATTGCCGGACATAGTCACGCGTGAAGAGCGACCCAGCGAAACCCATGGTAAAAATGCCTTCAGAAATTCTGACTCGTTCCGGCGGCGTGTTGAAATCGGGCAATTCGCTCGAGCGAGCGGGATATAGCACCGTTCCCTCGATGCCATAACGCTGGCGATACGTGTTCTCCATATAAGGTGAAACACAAAACCGGGATTCGGAGGCGCGATAAATTTCACCAAACACTTTTTCAGCACGCGCCCGAAACGCGTTGGCAACCGGCACCAAAGTCGGCCAGTCATCGTGCACAATCAGATGAAAAGGGAGCTGTTGCCGGCGCGCCAATTCAGCCGCAGCGAGCCACGAGAAATCGTGAGCCACAGCAAGCACCGCCGTGGCGTTAAATTCGCCGATCAATTCTTGCGCTGTCGAGACGTGTTCAGCCGCATTCAACATTTTCCACGCGGACACCCATCCATTGAACCGGGTTCGCCCCAGCCGCTTCGAGACCGCGTTAGAGGGCGTGTCCAAAATTTCATAACGCACTCCCTTCATCCGCCGGGACGGGTCTGAGGGATGATCGGCTGGTTCGATGATCAACAAACGCGACGCCGGGTATTGGCTAAGGAGACGATAGACCAGTGCCGAGCCGTGGCAGCCGCTTTCCACCGGCACGTCCGACAGATAGACGAGTCGCGGAAGCGGCGAGGTCTCACCCGGCGAGGCCGCCGCTTTTCTTAACTCCTCTGTTGCCTGAATAGTCATTGCAAAGCCAGCGCCGGCATCAGCGGGAAACTTTCGGTGAAAGCCATCGCCAAGGAGAATTCGTTAGCACCATCGAGGCCGCAAAACCAATGGCGGCCACAATCGCCACTGCCGCGCCATAAATCGGAAGGTGCGCGGCGGCAAAATAAGAAAGCGCGGCCAGAGCGCACAGCAACAAAGCCGTTCTACCCAACGGCAAGCCGGTCATGAAATCGCGCTCATGGCGATAAATATACCAAAGGGCCGGCCACATGCAGACCAGGTGGCCGAGAATTGGCGAAGCCGCCAGGCCAGCCGCGCCCCAACGTGGCACGAGGATGAATGCGAATGCGCCATACAGCACGGCCCAGGAAAGATTGCACGCGAAGCCAAACCACATTTTGTTCATGCTCGCCACGACCTGGCTCATCGGCACAAAAATTCCCAGCACGGCCAGTTCGAACATCAGCCATTGCACGACGCCCGGATGTCCCGCGTAGGAAGGACCGTACGGCAGCAAGGTGAGCGCCGGCACCGCTATTTGCACCAGCGCAAACGGGACAGTGATCAACATCGCCAGCAGAAAGGCCGAGCGCGCCGCCTTTTGGAAACCAAGAACATCCCGACTGGCGAAACGCTCCGTGAGCACCGGCAACAGCGGAGCCAGAAGCATGTTCAATATCATCTCCGGCACGATCTTGATGCGGGCGACGGCGTTGTACACACCCATTTGTGCGTAGCCGTCCCGTTGATTCACCAGAAGCGCGCTCGCCGCCCAAATCAGCGGGCCAGTCAATCCTCCGCCGAGCACCGATGGGAGACTGAACTGCCATAACACTCGCCACTCGCGGCCACAGTGTTGATAGGTGAGCGGCACACCCGCGCGCGCAGCCTCCTGCCGCAATGCGATGAAGTTCATGAGACAATTCAGCGCGAGGTTCACGTCCAGTGCCCAAACCGAGCCGGTGACTCCCGCCCACCAGGCACCCGCCAACGTGATGGGAAACGCCGCGAGACCGCTGATCAAATTGACGCGGGCGATGGTTTTGAACGCCTCGAAGCCGGCGAGCGCGCCCGTCTGCGCACCGTTGATGCCGCCGAACAACAACAGCAATGCGCCCGCGCGAAGCAGGCTGCTCATCTCCGGCGCGGCAAGCGTCGTTCGCGCGAGATAAGGCGCGGCTATCACCACCGCGAGAGTCATGAGGCCGCCGGTAATCCAGGAAACCAAACTTGATAACGCAATGATTCTTCCCGCGCGCGCGGGATCCTGCAGTTTGAATTCCGCCACGTGCTTGTTGGCAGTCAGCCCCATGCCGAAGCCGGCGAAGATGCCGAACATGCCGGTCGTATTCTGCACCATACCGAGCTGGCCGTAATCGTGTTTGCCGAGCAAACGCGCGACGAGAATTCCGGCCAGCAGTCCCAGCGCGCGGGAAATGAGCGAGCCAATCACGGACCAGAACGCGCCGCGCGCCAGGCGATACGCCAGCGGCGACGCCTGGACTTTCGCCTTCAACCCTTGCAGAAAAGGAGGGCAAAAGGCATCCAGATAGGTTTTGGCGGAGAGCATGTTGAGGTCGCGGTGGCGCGAGTGAATTACGGCTGTAAAATTTTCAAATTCTGCGGAGCAGGCAACCGTTGCGAGTTGGTGCCCAATTTCCACGCGCCATTTTGCCATTGAAAAGATACCGTATTTCCGACGGGCATTCGTAATGGCTGCACGCCATTGGTGCTCGAAAGCAAAAGGCAGGGAAATTTGCCGGCGTTGTTGACGAGCATCGCCGCGCCGGACGGAATCTTTTCGGGATGCGGCTCCACGATGACAAACACGGTGTTGGTCGCGGAGGGATGAAGCTGCTGACGCATCCCGTTCGCGTACGTGATGGAATCGGGCGCGGGCGGATTATCATAAAGCGGGTACCACGGAAAGTCGTTCGAGGCGTCGTCCAAAAACCATTGTCCCAGAAGCTGCGCGCTGTGCAGGAAACCGGGCCGGCCGGCGGAAGCGTGATTGCCGGTGAAAACCACATTGGTGCTCCAGCCATATCCATCAGCAATACGGCCACAACCCGAAATCTGGTTCGAAGCAATCGTCGCGTCGAGCATGGGGTCCATAAGGCCGCCGGCCACGTTGAAAGGGACGCCGGTGCCTTGAAACGAATTGGCGCGAATGACAATGTTGCTGTTCGGTCCTGAGCCCTGATAAGCGTAATCGTCGGACCCGATGCCTATGGTCCCACCAAAAAAATTGTTGCTCACGACCATCACATTGCGCGCGGGACTAATCAAAATGCCAACGCCCGATGGCGCGAGGGTGTTGCCCGAAATCGTGTAAGGCGGAATTTCGTGATTCGTCAACGCCCCGACAAGCACGAAGGCGTTATGCACGTTCGTGACGATGGAATTCTCGAACAACGAAGGCCCCGTCATGTAGCCGGTGTAAAACTCCATCGCCATGTCGAGGTTTGAAAATGTGCAACCGGTAATCCGATGAGTGAACGTGAAATTGAATCCGGATGCTTCACCGTCCAGGAACGCGCAGTTGGTCACTTCAATATAACCGTCCATCATCGAGGTCACGCTTTTGACCATCTCGCCCCGCCAATGGGTGAACGTGCAATTGACGAATTGTTTGAATGCATGAAGCGGAGGCGGACCGGCATCCACGACGGCATCATGAGTAATATCCCAGCCGGCGCCGTCGTTGGTTCGGGCGGGGCCGCCATTATAAAATGCCTGCCGGCCTTGCTGCACGCCGCCGTCGAAAGTGAGGTTTTCAAAAATCAACGGCGCGCTGCTGTTGGCCACCGGGCCGAGGCATTCGAACATCCAACCGCGATACACCGAACCGCCTTTGAGCATCCATGCGCCGCATCCCAGCAGCACCGTGGAGGTCGGATCGGTTCCCTGAAAATGAATCCCTCCACTTTGAACGACCACCGCCGCGGCTGCGCCCGGATCACTCACGCCATTCATCACAAAATTCGGGTTCAACATGCCGCCCGGAACCAGGAGATAACGGCCGGATAGAATCTGGATCACGGTGTTGGTGCCGGTGCAGGCATTCACGCAACTCTGGAAAGCACCGGCGTTTTGAGTGCCGCAGATAACCCGCACCTGAGTGGCCTTTATGCTCGGCGGCACGGATAGAGTGAGGTTAGTTCCTTTGTCCACAGAAACAATTTGTGCGACCAGATCCTGTTGGTTCGTGGGCGAGGACGCCGCGCCCACACCAAAAACGAGCACCAGTTTGCCGACATCCGAGGCGGTCAGTTGATTGGTCGGTGACAAGTGAATCACCGCAGAGTTCGCGACCGTATCCGCCAACGTATCGAACGCATCTCCTTTTGCGCCGAAATCTGTCACGTTGAGCGTCGAGGTTGCCGCTGCAGTGGCGCGCGGGAACGCTACCAATGCACTGATGGAAAGCGCGATGATCTTCAAGCAGCAAGCAGTCCGAAAATATTTGCCCATTTTACCCTGTGGTTCTCTGTCGCTTCAACGTCACGCGTTGGCGGGTTGCCCGTTCTTCGCTCTTCGACTCACGCCGTTTTCGGAATAGTAGCCCGCCAAATCTTCCGCCCGGGCCCGGTTGAGAATCAATGTCACCTGCCGCGCCTGCCGTTGATAGAGCATGTCCAGTGCGCGCCTGATCGCGCGCGAACGAGTGTGAAACGGCCGGGTCACCAGCACCACCGAATCCGCATGCGGAACCAGCAGCGCGGGGTCATCGGCGGAAAGCACCGGGCCGCCGTCCAAAAGAACGAAGTGATTTTGTTCGCGGAGATGTTTGATCAGATTTTCCAATTGCGGGCGAAGGAACAATCCTTCGGTTTCACCAGTCGCAGTTCCTCCGGCGACAATGGTTAAGCCCGGATTGTTGGAGGCTCGCAGAATGTCCGCGAGTTCGGCTTCGCCACGAAGGAAATCAATCAGGCCGCGGCCTTCACCGAAAAATTTCCGACTCCCATCGCTGTTCACATCGGCATCGACCAACGCGACGCGGAGGCCGCTGCGAGCCAGGACGCGCGCCACGTTGACTGCCACGGTTGTTTTGCCTTCGTTCGGCATGGCGCTGGTAAACAACAGTGTCTGGCATGGGGTGGACTGTCCCGATTTGGAAAGCATCAGCGCGGAGCGCAAGTGGCGGAATGATTCCGCGTACGCGAAACGAGGGTCATTCATTTCCAGCAGCGCCTGCTCGGGTTGGGATTTGCGCACGCGAACCTGCGGCACGAGGCCCAGCACGGTCTCGCCAAATTGATCCGTAATGTCGCGAACCGAAACCAGCCGATCGTCGAGCAAGTACCAAAGGAACACGATTCCCAAACTCAACGCCACACCGCCAATCGCGGCGAGCACGATGCGCAAAGGCAGGTTCCGACGTTCTGGAGTGGCGGGACTCGCGGCCTGGAGAACCGATAGGCGCTCCTGTTGCACGTTCTTGTTGAGATCCACGTTTTGCATCGTGCCGAGAAGATGATCGTAAAACTCCTGCTGGCGCGCGATGCTGCTCCTCAATTCCTGCGCCCGCGCGAGCCGCTGGTTGATGTCGAGCACTTTGGTTTCCCAGGTGGGAATCGTTTCCTTGATGGCGTCGATGCGTGTTTCCAAATCGTGAAGCTCCACCGCCTTTTCAGTTTTTTGCTGATCTTCCAGAATCGCAATGCGCTGCTGTAGATGCTCCACGGCATCCTCGTAATTGCGCGGGCCCATATCCCGCTTTTTGTCTTTGTCGCTCAGTAAAACCGCGAGTTCCACGCGCGCCGATTTGAGCGCGGCATCGTCATCCTTGGTAACCTGATTCGTGCCGGTTGTATAAACGCCCAAAGACGCCGAATTGGTGATCGCGAGCTGATTGGTCTGCGCGGAAATCACGGAGGCCGCGCCGCCCGCCGAGGTGTCACTCAAAATTTTGTGTTCCAGCCGGAGTTTGGCGAGTTGAAGATTCAGGTCGGACAAAGATAAGCCGGCGCTTTTGGCGTCCTCCTCCAAAACGGCGACGTTATTGGTCTTCTGAAATTCCGTCCATTTTTCCTGCTCGGTTTGCAGGCTCGCCGCTTTACGAGCCACTTCTTCGGTGATGGAATTCAGCAGGTCTTCGGAACTCGCGCGCCGGGTTTCTTTTTTGTACGAGAGATATTCGGCAATCAGGCTTTGAAGAAAACGCTGGGTCAACTCCGGGTTGGAGCCGGTGGCTTGCAAGTCCAAAAGCGACGTCCTCAACGGCTGGGTCACGCTCACTTTGATCAACTGCTTGTTATTCGCGCCGGGCGCGATGGCGAGTTGGTCGTAAACAGCGCCCTGCAATCGCGCGCTATTCAACAATTCGATCTGAGTCCCAAAATAATTTTGCGAATCCTCGCTCAAAAATCCCATTGGACTCGCAGCGGCATCGCTGGAAACGTAAAGCTGCGCGAACGAATGATAACTCGGCGCACGAACGGTTTCGTAAGTAACCACACCCGCGACGGCGGCCGCCAGGCAAATCAACACCACCCACCAACGCTCACGCAGATAGGACAGGAAACGACGCTTGGGCACCATGGTGGTCAGGCGATAGTGAGAACCGTGGCCGTTGCCATTGCCGGAGGAATCGGGCGGGAGAATGATCGTTCTTTCAGTCACAATTTTAGATCTTTATGGCTCGCAAAAATTCACGATCGGAATCAATACGAGCTCCGCACTTGGTCGTTTCGCGCAAGATTGCGCAAAAACCATTTCGCCCAGCGATTGAATTTGACGAGTTCAGATACAAAACCGTCTCACGACACTCGCCTCCAGACCGGCACCCGGAGATGCCGGGCCAGGATGAATGTTGTGAAAACCCGTGCAGAAAACGTTGGCCGCAACCAATGGCGGTTTGATGTCGGCTTTGTGCCATTCAAGTAAAGAGAACTCATTTTATTGGAAATTTGTGAATAACTGAGATTCCTCAATACGCCGTGCTGGGCGGAACCAGGCATTGCTTGATCGTTTTGCAAATGATGAGAACGTCGAGGCCGAACGACCAATTCTCGAGATAGTGAATGTCCGCTTCCACCCGCTTTTGTATGTCCTTTTCCGAATGGATTCCGCCGCGATGACCATTTACCTGCGCCCAGCCGGTGATGCCGGGGCGAATGAAGCGGCGAACGAGATAATTCCGGCGCATCTTGGCAAACGCCTCGTCGTGTTGCTGGAGGTGAGGGCGCGGGCCAACGACGCTCATGTT